>OLPS01003069.1_pt1 | contig 13713 bp, 10 predicted proteins | sample 1673071 | NCBI WGS metagenome assembly OLPS01 (sample SAMEA3136752, study PRJEB25190) | human gut metagenome | reverse complement strand
TTCTGTACTTGCGCTTTTGGCAAGCCGGAGGAAAAGTCCTTGACGTAGATCAGGCTGGGTCTGCCCAGACCACGGCGTTTGCGCTCGATGAGGTCGATGTCCTCCAGTTCCCGGAACAGCTTTACCGCCTTGTGCTCGGCGCAGCAGAGGGATTCCTGCACTTCCCGGACGGTGTAGATGATATACACCCGCCCCTGCTCGTCCAGCCAGCCGTTCTTGACCGACAGGCTCATGCGGTCCAGCAGGATGCCGTATAGTGTTCGGGCATCGGTGGAGAGCTGCCGGAAACGGCGGTCTTGGAACAACGCTTTCGGGATGCGGAAGTAGGAGAACAATTCGCCCGACTGACCATAGAAATAGTCCAGCGTCATTTGGTGTGTCCTCGGATTTTCAACTGTGAGTGCTTGTTCATGTGGAAAACCTCCTCCCTGATTTCTGCAAAAGAAAAAGCCCACCTTCAATTTTAGAAAGTGAGCTATGTAAAAGCAAAACGGTAACAGTAAGTGTCGAGTTTCGTACCCAAAAATTCTTGGGTACGGTTCTGGGTACAAAGAGCCGTTTTAGAGACAAAAAGATACCAAAAGTTACGTCAAAGTACACAAAGACACTTTTATGAAATTATCAGATAGTCACAAGATTTCACAAGAAAAACGGGATTTCAAAATTAGCGACGTTCTCATAACCGCTTGGTCCCGGGTTCAAGTCCTGGCTGGCCCATAACAAAAAAGAGCACCCATCGGGGTGCTCTTTTTTGTTGCCAGTCAGGACTTGAACAAGGCGGCGACGCGAAGCGACGCAAGTAAAGCCCCGGTGGGGCTTTACTTAGCCTGCGGGTCCCAGCGCATAGGAATGTCAAAAGGTGTCGGATGCCGTTCTGAGGGCCGCCAAGACTTGAACCCAAAACTTATAAAGTTCTCATTGCGGAATCCCTGCTCCCATGATATGATTAAACCAGCTTGGAGGAGGATATCATGCAGAATACAAATAACGAACTCGTGTCCGTCATTGTTCCGGTATATAAAGTAGAACCCTATCTGGACCGGTGTGTCGCCAGCATTCTGGCCCAGACATATCCGAACCTTGAGGTGATCCTGGTCGATGATGGTTCTCCCGATAACTGCCCTGCACTCTGTGATGCATGGGCACAGCGGGACGCACGCATCAGGGTCATCCATAAGAAAAACGGTGGCCTATCCGATGCCCGGAATGTGGGACTGGATGCGGCATCCGGTGCGTACATCTCCTTTGTTGACAGCGATGATTACATTGCAGAAAATTTCATCGAGACCCTTTATGATCTGCTCCATGAGTACCACACCGATATTTCTGCCGTCCATTGGAAACTCGTCTATGCTGACGCGCCGGAGGTCCCTGCTCCGCTTTCTTCCCGAAACGTTACGCTCTTTCAAGGTGCTGATGCCATCCGGGAGCTTTTTACGGAGGATACCTACGCATGTTATGCATGGAATAAATTATGCAAACGGGAACTGTTTGACACCATCCGGTTTCCGGTCGGTCGTGTTATGGAAGATCTTGGCATTGCACACAAGATCCTGTTCGACGCAGGGCAGATCGTGTACTCGGACGAACCCCTGTATTACTATTATCAGCGCGATGGCAGCACTCTCCATACAGACTGTATAAAGTTCTTTCAGGACAGGCTTGCGATGGTCACAGAGCGTTATCTGTTTCTTGAAAAGCGGTACCCCGACATGCTGGAAAACGATGCCTATTTTGTGGATATGGCCCTGAATGATTACCCGATCCTCTATCGTTCTGCCTTAGACCCTGAATCGGATCAGCTCATCCGCCATGCCTACCAAAAGAGCCGTTCCATTTTGTCCTTCTACAATAAAATGCGCTTTGCCTTTTTCAGCCGGAGCAAAGCCCTGTACTACTTTATCGAACGCCGCAACCGCAACCTTGCCCGCTACGATAACTGCTGAATCTCCTGCATTCCATTCCTTTCTGCGTAATTATAATAAAACAAAGAAGGAGCGTTTCCACGCGGGAACGCTCCTTCTTTGTTTACTATCATTTACACCATTTTGCAAACTCTTCGTCGGTGCACTTGACATAGTGGCTGCCGCTCACATGGTGATCGGTGCCCTTGTTGTAATCGATGCCGGAAGTGGCGTAGTCGTAGGTCTCAGCCACGCGGCGCTTCTCCACAACGGGGTTCGGCAGCGGGATGGCCGACAGCAGGCTGCGGGTGTAGGGGTGGATGGGATTCTCGAAGATCTCTTCGGTCGTACCCGTCTCCAGCAGGTGGCCCAGATGCAGCACGCCGATGCGGTCCGAGATGTACTTGACCATGGAAAGGTCATGCGCAATGAACAGGTAGGCCGTGCCGGTCTCCTGCTGGATATCCTTCATCAGGTTGACCACCTGCGCCTGAATGGACACGTCCAGCGCCGAGATGCACTCATCTGCGATGATGAGCTTGGGGTTCATGATGAGGGCGCGGGCAATGCCCACGCGCTGGCGCTGGCCGCCAGAGAACTGGTGGGGATAGCGCTCGGCATGTTCGGGCGCAAGGCCCACCTTGGCCAGAATTTTCTCCACCTTTTCGCGGCGCTCTTCGCGGGTCTTGTACATGTGGTGGATGTCCAGACCCTCGCCGATGATATCCTCCACCTTTTTGCGGGGGTTCAGGGACGCCATGGGGTCCTGAAAGATCATCTGCATCTGGGTGCGCAGCGTATCGTTCTGCACGCGGCTCAGCCTGCCGCTGATATCCTGCCCATCAAAGGTGATTTTTCCGGCAGTGGGGTCATACAGGCGGATGACGCTGCGGCCGATGGTGGACTTGCCGGAACCGGACTCGCCCACCAGACCATAGGTCTCGCCGGGATAGATCTCAAAGCTGACATTGTCCACAGCCTTGACGGTATAGCTCTTGCTCACGCGGAAATACTGCTTCAGGCCCTCGACCTTCAGCAGCGGAGCAGCATTCTGTCCTGCCATTTATTCCGCCTCCTTGATCTTTTCTGCCTCGGCACGCATGCGGGCAATGCGCTGAGCAAGCTCAGGCGGCATGTCCACCTTGGGTGCGCGGGGGTCCAGCAGCCATGTAGCTGCATAGTGGGTGTCGCTGATCTTGAACATGGGCGGGTCCACTTCGTCGTCGATGTTCAGGGCAAAATGGTTGCGCGGCGCAAAGGCATCGCCCTGCTTCTCATGCAGCAGGTTCGGCGGCGAACCCGGAATGGTGTACAGACGGTCGTCTGCGGTGTCCAGATCGGGCATGGCGGAAAGCAGGCCCCATGTGTAGGGGTGGCGCGGCTCGTAGAAGATCTCGTCGATGGTGCCGGTCTCCACGATCTTGCCTGCGTACATCACGTCCACATAATCGGCCACCTTTGCCACAACGCCCAGATCGTGGGTGATGTAAATGACCGAGATGCCGCGCTCACGCTGGATGCTGCGGATCAGCTCCAGAATTTTGGCCTGAATGGTCACATCCAGTGCCGTGGTGGGCTCGTCACAGATCAGCAGGTCGGGGTCGCAGGCCAGTGCAATGGCAATGACCACGCGCTGGCGCATACCGCCGGACAGCTGGTGCGGGTAGCTCTTCATGCGCTTTTCGGCATCGGTGATGCCCACCTCTTCCAGCAGCTGCACAGCCTTTTTGTAGGCGGCATCCTTGGGCATCTTGTAGTGCCACAGCATGCCCTCCATGATCTGCTTGCCGATGGGCATGGTGGGGTCAAGGCTGGTCATGGGGTCCTGGAACACCATGGCGATGCGCTTGCCGTTGATGTGGCGGCGGATCCACTTTTTGTCCTTCTGCAGCAGATCCACCGTCTCGGGGCTGCCATCAGCGTGATGGTAGCTGAACTGGATGGAGCCGCTGTTCACAATGGCGTTCTGTGCCAGAATGCCCATGGCGGCCTTCATGGTAACGGACTTGCCGGAGCCGGATTCGCCCACCAGCGCCACCGTTTCGCCCTTGTACAGGTCGATGTTCACGCCGCGGATGGCGTGCACCGGGCCTGCGGTGGTCTTAAAGGTGATATCAAGGTCTCGCACCGACAAGACCTGTTCTTTTTTTGCTTCAGGCATGGGGTGTTCCTCCTTACATACTCTTCATCTTGGGGTCCAGCGCCTCGCGCAGGCCGTCGGCCACGAGGTTGAAGCTCATCATCAGCAGACTCATGACCACCATCGGCGGGATGATCTGATAAGGATGGGTGGTGAAGCTGTTGTACAGCTCGCTGATCAGAGAACCCAGCGAGCACTGCGGCACCGGGATGCCCAGACCCACAAAGGACAGGAATGCCTCGGTGAAAATTGCGGTGGGGATGCTGAACATGACCTGCGTGATGATGGGTCCGATGATGTTGGGCAGCACTTCCTTGAAGATGATGAAGAAGCTGCCTGCGCCCAGCGTGCGGGAGGCCAGCACGAACTCCTGATCCTTCAGCTTGAGCATCTCAGCGCGGGCAATGCGGCTCATGCCCACCCACTCGGTGAGCATCAGGGCAAAGATAATGGTGATCATGCCGGGCTTGAGCACCAGCAGAAGCAGCGTGACGATCACCAGACGGGGGATGCCGTTGGCAACTTCCAGAAAACGCTGCATCATCATATCCACCTTGCCGCCAAAGTAGCCGGAGATCAGGCCGTAGCTCATGCCGATGACCATATCGATGATGGCGGCGGCAACCGCGATGATCAGGGACACGCGGGCACCCTCCCAGGTACGGGTCCAGATATCGCGGCCATAGGTGTCGCTGCCGAACCAGTAGTAGACATCCTCCTTGCCCTTTTCCACATAGGCATTCACTGTCTTGGAACCGGTGGTGGTGCTCATTTTCTCGTCACCGTTGAAGATGCCGAAGTTTTCCAGCACCTGCACGCGGGGCGCAAAGTTTTTCTGGCTCAGCTCCTGACCGGAGTAGGTATACTCGTTCATGCCGGGGCCAAATGCCGCCAGCAGCACGATAAAGACAACGAGGATCAGGCCGAGCACCGCGCTCTTTTTGCGGAAGAAGCGCACCCGCACATCCTTCCAGAAGCTCTGTGCGGCAAAGTTCGAGTCCATTGCGATCTCTGCGTCGTTATGCTTGAGCGCAAAGTCCTTCTCGTTGAAGGTATGCTCGGAATACATGGTATCCACTGCGCTGACGATGGCATCAGCCGTGGCTTCGCCGCCCAGGTGAATCGCTTTTTCTGCCATATCAGTCGTCCCCCTTTGCCAAGCGGATGCGCGGGTCGATGATGCCGTACAGCAGGTCAACGACCAGCATGATGCCAATGTACATGGCGCTGTAGATGAAGCTCAGGCCGATGACCACGTTGTAGTCGTTGGACTGGATGGCCGTCACCAGCAGGCTGCCCACGCCGGGAATGGCGAAGATCTTCTCCACCACCAGCGAGCCGGTCATCAGGTCCACGATCAGCGGGGCCAGCACGGTGATAATGGGGATCAGCGCATTGCGCAGCGCGTGGCGGAAGATCAGCGCCGGGCCGGAAATGCCCTTGCTCTCGGCCAGCAGCATATAATCGGAGTCCAGAACTTCGATCATTTCACTGCGGGTAAAGCGGGCAATGGAAGCCATGGTGAACATGGACAGCGAGATGCTGGGCAGCACACTGGAGCCGAACACGTCCTTTGCGGAGAACAGCATGGGGAACCACTTGAGCTTGAAGCCAAAGGTATAGCTCAGGGCCAGTGCGATCACGTAAGACGGCACCGACACGCCGATGACCGAGATGATGGTGGCCAGAGTGTCGAAGATGGTGTCCCGCTTGAGGGCTGCAATGATGCCGAGCACAAGGCCCACGATGGCACCCAGTGTGACAGCCATGCCGCCCACACGGATGGAAATGGGCAGACGGGACTGGATCAGCTGGGAGATGGGCGTGTTCTTGGAGATATTGTAGCTTACACCGAAGTCACCGCGCAGCATGTTGGTCACATAGCGGAAGAACTGTACATAGATGGGCTGATCCAGACCGTACTTTGCGTACAGGGATGCGCGCATTTCCGGCGTCAGCTTTTCATCGTTGAAGGGCGAACCGGGCATCAGCTGCATGAGGATGAACAACACCAGCAGGATGGCCAGCAGCGTAAACAACGAAGTGATGATACGCTTGAGCGTGTATTTTTTCACGTTGGGTAGACCCCCTTAAAGTTTCTTTTCTGCCCCGCACGGGGCAGAACTGCTCCCGCCTGCCGCGGTCAGCCGTGCACCGCACGCGGACAGTGCAAAAGCCAAAAAGTCGCACAGCGGCAATCACGCTGCCACTGTGCGGCATTTCAGTTCTCGATCAGGATCAGACGCTCTTCTTTGCGTCCTTGAAGACGCGGTTCAGAGCAACCGGGTGGAAGTCCACGCCGGTCACGGCAGAAGAGATCATCTCGGCGTTGCACTGACCATACAGCGGGAAGATGGCGGCCTGCTCCAGCACGATGGACTCAGCGTCATACATGGCTTCCCAGCGACCCTCGGGATCGGTGCACAGATCGCCGGTGGTGCACTCTGCGATGACGGCATCGTAGTCAGCATCGCTCCACAGACCGTAGTTGTTGGAGTTGCCGGTGACCCACATGCCCAGATAGGTCATGGGATCGGCGTAGTCGGGGCCCCAGCGGGTCAGGCCGATCTCAAAGTTGCCGTCCTGCATATCCTGCACGCGCTGCTTCTTGGGCTCCACCTTCAGCTCCAGAGTAAAGCCGGGCAGAGTGGTCTGCAGCTGCTCCTGAACGACCTGAGCGACCTTCTGAGGAGCATCGTCGGCATCGACGACCATGGTGAAGGAGAAGGAATCCTTGCCCAGCTCAGCCTTGGCCTGCTCGTAGTACTCTGCAGCCTTGTCGGGATCGTATGCGCAGAACTCTGCAAACTTGGTCTGGTCGGCGCTGAAATCGCTGCCATCCGGGCCGGTGGCGAACTGTGCGGGCACTGCGGTGTAGGCGGGAGAAGAGCCGTCCTTCAGCACGTCATTGGTGATGGAATCACGATCCAGTGCAAAGGTGATGGCACGGCGCAGGTTCAGGTTTGCCAGCTCCGGCACAGCGTCCATGTTGGGGCTGATGTACCACAGGTAGCCGGCGCCCACGCTGGTGAACTCGGGGTCGTCCTTGACCTGCTCGACCTGCTCACCGTTCAGCAGGGTGATATCCAGATCGCCGTTCTGATAGCTCATCAGAGCCTGCTGGCTGTCCTTGATGACCTGATAGTTCAGGCCGTCCAGCGCAATGCGGTCAGCATCGTAGTAGTCGGCGTTCTTCACCAGCTCAAAAGCGGTGGCGGCCGGCTCATAGCTGGTCAGCACGAATGCACCGTTGGACAGCACGGTGTCTGCGCTGGTGCCGTAGGTATCGCCGCAGCTCTCAAAGAACTTCTGGTTCATGGGGTAGAAGGTGGGGAAATACATCAGGCTCAGGAAGTAGCTGACCGGAACGTTCAGCTCCACCTTCAGGGTCTTGTCGTCCACTGCGGTGATGCCCAGATCGGTGACGGGCTTGTTGCCTGCAATGATCTCGGCGGCGTTGACCACCTGACCGATATCGCTCAGCATGTAGGCATACTCGGATGCGTTTGCGGGGTCAACAGCACGCTGCCAGCCAAACACGAAGTCTGCTGCGGTAACGGCATCGCCATTGGACCACTTTGCATCCTTCAGGTGGAAGGTGTAGGTCTTGCCGTCCTCGCTCAGCTCATAGCTCTCTGCCAGAGCCTCCACGGCTGCACCGTTCGCATCCATCTGCATCAGGCCGTCGGTGTAGTTGGCGATGACCTCAAAGGAGGTGCCGTCGGTAGCCAGCTGGGGGTCCAGAGACTGGACTTCGGTCTCCAGCATGACGTTCAGCACACCGCCCTCAGCAGAGGCGGCTGCACCAGAAGCAGCGGTGGAGCCGGAAGCAGCGGTGCTGGAAGAGCCGCCGCAGGCAGTCAGAGCCAGTGCAGCAGCCGATACGCCTGCAGCAGCCAGGAAGCTGCGGCGAGAAATACGACGATCGAATTTCATATTTTTTCCCTCTCTCTTACCTCAATGCTTTATTGAAGTAAAGCATTGAATGGTGAAAAATGCACAAAGGTTTTTTGCTCCTCCTCTGGAGCGCTGCACACCTTTGTGCGATATCCGCATTATACGCTGTTCCGCCTGAAAAGGAAAGGCTTCCGGCTGTTTTTCTGTGCTTTGACCAATGGTCAGCAAAAATTTTGTTTTTGTTTTTGTGCAGTTTTGAAGATATACTGTAGTTGCTCAAAATACAGTTTCACGAAAACATGAGTTTTTTGTGTTTTTCGGGGGAACAGATGAAGAGATTTCACCTGCGTATTTTCATTTTTTGTACATAAGTCGTACTTTCAACCTGTTTTTTTGTGCACAGACCAGACACAAAAAATCCCTGCTGAAAACGCACCGTTCTCAGCAGGGAAACACCGTTTTTTCGGTTTTTAGGCAAACATAGCCACTACGTAAGTCTCGCCGCCGTATTCAATGAACACCGCGCCCATCTGTTTGCAGCCTGCCGCATAGCTGCGCAGTGCGCTGCCCGCCTCGCTCAGCGGCGGAGCATACAGGTAGCCGGTAAAGCCCCATTCGTTGTTCATTGCAAGGCCGATCACCACGCCTCTGGGCAGGAACAGAAAGCTGGTGGAATGATCGATAAAATCGTACACATTCGTATCCAGCATGGCACCGGAGCCGGTGGTCATGGGCACCTTGCGTGTCAGCAGGCCGGACTGGGTGGTCAGCTGGGTGGAGTCCTCCACCAGCCAGTCTGCCAGACGGCTGGCTGCATCTTCCAGATCGGTATTATAGGTCAGGCTGGGGTCTACCTCTTTCATCAGGGCCTTGGCCTGTTCTGTATCCTTCTGCACCGTGCCGCCCATCAGTGCACTGCATCCGGTCAGCACCGCCAGCGCCAGTGCACCCGCCAGCAGGCAAGCCAGCCATTTTCTTGCATGTTTCATATAGTGGTTCTCCCCTTTCGGTCTGTTTTTCTCCATGATACCTTTTTTGCCGCCGGATTACAAGCAGAAAAAAGCTGCTGTGCATCTGCACGGCAGCTTTTTGGGCAAAACTTTATTTTGCGTACTCCACAGCGCGGCTCTCGCGGATCACATTGACCTTGATCTGGCCGGGGTAATCCAGCGTGTCCTCGATCTTCTTGGCAATGGAGCGTGCCAGCAGGATCACCTGATCGTCGCTGATGACATCGGGCTTGACCATGATGCGCACTTCGCGGCCTGCCTGCACGGCAAAGGCCTGCTCCACGCCCTCAAAGCTGGAAGAAATCTCCTCCAGATTTTCCAGACGCTTGACGTAGCTTTCCACATTCTCGCGGCGGGCACCCGGGCGGGCGGCACTGATGGCGTCGGCAGCCTGGATGATGAAGGCCAGCGGGGTCTTGGGCTCCACGTCGCCGTGGTGGGCCTCAATGGCGTGGATGATCTGGGTGTTTTCCTTGTACTTGCGGCAAATGTCCACGCCGATCTGGACGTGGCTGCCCTCGATCTCGTGATCCAGTGCCTTGCCGATGTCATGCAGCAGACCGGCACGGCGTGCCATGGTCACGTTCACACCCATTTCGCCTGCCAGCAGGCCGGCCACCCAGGCCACTTCCATGCTGTGGGTCAGGGCGTTCTGGCCAAAGCTGGTACGGTACTTCAACCGGCCGATCAGCTTGATCAGGTCCGGGTGCAGGCCGTGGATGCCCAGCTCCATCACCGCACGCTCGCCTTCGCGCTTCATCTGCAGCTCCAGCTCGTGGCGGCACTTTTCCACCGTTTCCTCAATGCGGGCGGGGTGGATGCGGCCGTCGCCGATCAGGCGTTCCAGGGTCATGCGGGCCACCTCGCGGCGGGTCTGGTCGAAGGAGGACAGGGTAATGGCCTCCGGGGTATCGTCGATGATCAGGTCCACACCGGTGGCGGTTTCCAGCGCACGGATGTTGCGGCCCTCGCGGCCGATGATGCGGCCCTTCATCTCGTCACTGGGCAGCGGCACCACGCTCACGGTGGTCTCGCTGCAGTGGTCGGCGGCGCAACGGCTCACGGCCTGACCGATCAGGTTGCGGGCGATGTTGTCGCAGTTCTCCTTCAGGTCGGTCTCGTAGGCGGCAATGCGCACGGCCTTTTCGTGGGTGAGCTCCTCATCCACCTTGTGCAGCAGCACCTCGCGGGCGTCCTCCTGGCTCAGGCCGGCCAGCGTTTCCAGACGCTCCATCTCCTTGGCGCGCAGGGCGTCGATCTCGGCCAGACGGGCGTCGGCCTCGGCGGTACGCTTCTTCAGGTCCTCTTCCTTGCGCTCCAGGGCTTCGGTCTTGCGGTCCAGGGCATTTTCCTTCTGGTCAATGCGGTTTTCCTGACGGCTGATCTCAGCACGGCGCTGTTTGATCTCCTTGTCGGCCTCTGCCTTCTGGGCATCGACCTCGGCCTTCAGCTTGAAGGCCTCGTCCTTGGCTTCCAGAACCGCTTCCTTGCGCTTCTGGTCTGCGGTCTTGATCGCTTCGTTCACCAGGCGGGTCGCCTCGGCTTCGGCGCTGCCGATCTGTGCTTCGGCGGTCTTTTTCCGGTTGTTGTAACCAGCAAAATAGCCCGCAGCTGCACCGACAACACCCACGATCAGGGCCACGATCACTTCGATCGCGGTCATCGTGTTCACTCTCCTTTGTTCTGATTTTTCATTCAGGTTCAAACAAGCAGGAGACGCTGTGCGGCAGGCTGTGGGCAACGATCTATAAGGGAGCCTTCCATGCAAAAAGTGACAACAAAAATCACACGCGCAGGCAGACCCTGCACGGGCATTGCGGCTTTTTTCTATCCGGTTCTGGCTTATATAAAACAGGCGCGCTTCGCCTGTGGAGAAACTCCGGTCATGGGGACGACCTGCACACAGCGTCTTTTATTCCATACTACTAATTATATTACGAAACATTTGCACGCTTGTCAAGGGAAAACCGGATCCCGTCGCATATTTTTTGTGCACATGGCCGATTTTATGCCGCAAAAACCCCGGTGCATCTGCATACACCGGGGCTCATTCTGCATCATTATTCCAGATACATCCTCCGCAGGCGCATCCGCCGGGCGGGAGTCAGGCCGTACTCCCGGGCCAGATACTCCTCCGCGCTGCCGCACGCTTCCCGGATGACCTGCAGCACATAGGGTGCCGCACCCGGATCCACGCCCGCCTGTGTGCAGAACCGCATCCGCTTGGACGGGTCGGCAGCGATCTCTTCCGCGTGGCCCGCCAGAAGGGCGTCGATCTCGGCCTTGCGGCAGACATTCGTCTGCACAAAGTCCGCGCAGATCGTCTCGTCGGACGCACCCAGCGCCAGCAGGATCAGCATGGCGGCCACGCCGGTGCGATCCTTGCCGGCAGAGCAGTGGAACAGGATGGGCGTCTCGCCGGCTTCCAGCGCCCGGAACAGCTCCTTGAAGGCCTTGTTGCCAAACAGCATCTGTCGGTACATCCGGTACAGGATGTTCTCGCCCTCCCGAGCGGTGTGCATCATGCGCTCGATGTCACCGGGGGCAAAGCTGATCTCATGGCCGTCGTCGCCGCACAGGGCACAGATCTGCACCAGCCGGGCACCGTCCGGCACATAGTCCGGCTCGGCCTGGGCCTCGGCAGTGCTGCGCAGGTCCAGAATCAGCCGCAAGCCCAGCGCATCCAGCCGGGCACGGTCCGCCGGGTCGGTGAGCCGCGCGGTGCACACGCCGCGCCAGATCTGGCCCCAGCGCACGGTCTTGCCCTCATCGGCCGGATAACCGCCCAGCTCCCGGAAGTTGGTCGCACCCGCAAAGGGCAGCTGGGTGCCAGGGGCCGGGTGCACCGGAGCGGCAGGCTTTGCCGCCGTGCTGGACAGCACCGGGAAGTTGTAGAAGGGCTTGGCCGGACGGCCCCGGCGCGGCGGCAGCGAGGCGGCCCCGCCCAGCACCTCCATCAGGTAGCTGCGCAGCAGGTCGATGTAGGCCGAGGTATAGTCCCGGCGCTGTACCAGCGATACGCACAGCGGGGGCAGGTCCTCCAGCAGCACGTCCCGCACCCGGTCCAGCTCCCGCCGGGCACCGGGCTCGTAGCGGGTCAGGCAGGTGCACAGCTGCTCCTGCACCAGATAATAGGCCTGGTAAAAGCTGGGGCCGATCTCGGCGTTGGGCGCAAACCCGGCCCGGGCACAGGCCGACCACAGCGGACTGAACAGGTCCTGCCGCAGGCTGGGCAGCAGCACCCGCTGCCCCCGCAGGTCGGCCAGCGGGATGCTCTCCCGGTCCCAGAAGGGGTGACCGCGGGGCACCAGCAGGCAGGCAGGGTCGGCCCGCAGGGTGGTGCGGGCCAGTACCGGGGCCGCACAGCCCAGGTCGATGACCAGACCGGCGTCCAGCTCGCCCTGCTCCACGGCATCGGCCACAGCGTCGTTGTCCAGCAGGCGGAACCGCATCTCCACATGAGGGTACTGCTGGCGGAACTTGTCCAGCTGCGTTTCCAGCCCAGGCAGGTAGTCCGGCACCAGCGCCACGCTGATGCCGATGTGCACCGGCTGGGCCGACTGGATCTCGGCCCGCAGGGCGGCCTGCATCTGCTGGAACTGCTCCACCACCGGGGTGGCATGGCGCTGCAGGCTCATGCCGCGGTCGGTGAGGGTGAGCTTGTGGTGGGCACTGAGGAACAGCGGCCCGCAAAGTTCCGCTTCCAGCGCAGAGATGCTCTGCCGCAGCGCCTGCCGCGACAAAAACAGCCGCTGTGCGGCCCGGGTATAATTCATTTCTTCGCACAATACCAGAAAGTAGTGCAGCTGGCGGATGTCCATGGTTTCCTCCTGCGGATGTTTGTCATAAATAAAGAATACCGCCTTTTCCGGCAATTGTAAAGCCGGTGGACCTTCTTCCCGGTCACATTTTTTGCTGCGCTCTGCATTCCGCCGTATCACGCCGTCACGTGGACCGCATTTTCCCGGACGGCATCAATGGTTTCCATCAGTTCTCCGCCCATTTTGCCGTCAAACAGGCGGGTGAACAGGATGGGCTGGTCGAAAGGCGGTTTCATCAGGACGGCTTTGCTTTCCACATAGCCGTTCTGCTCGATGTAATGGATGACCTTCTGCACGAAAGCGATCTGCTTTGCATTCAGCGATTCATCGTTGATGAACTTGGAGAATGCCTGCATTGCAGCTTCGTGGTCAAGTTTTGCCACCTTGCGCACCAGCAGACCAAACGGGGTATCTTTGAACTCCCGGGCATAATCTTCTTTGCTGCCCAGCTCGCTGGTGAATAGGTACAAGCCCCAAAAGCCCTTATAAAACAAAAAAGACGACAAACCGTTTCTTTCAACGATTTATCGTCCTTTTGGTGCGCTCGAGGGAACTCGAATCCCTGGCCCTCTGATTAAAAGAGCCCACCGGGCAGAACACTCTGATTTTAGAAGTTTCGAGTTTACGTCATTTTTATGCAAAGCATCGTGATTTTCTGCCCGGCAATTTCTGCACCCTTTGTCGTATTTTGCAAGTCAGAGTACCCATTGCATCCCTTGAAACCGCGCAAAAACAGTGCAGAAACCGTGCACTTACTCTGGGACAAATGAAAAATGATGATTTTTGATCCATGACTTGGTGGCGATTTGAGTGACCGCAAGGGTAAGTCAGAAATACGGGAAGCATAATGCCCACTCGTCTGAGGAGTTCTCAGGGGAGTGGGCAGTTCTGTATAATGGCATTTTGTATATGTCACTTGCCACTTTTAGCATGGAGGTTGC
>OLPS01003009.1_pt1 | contig 13962 bp, 4 predicted proteins | sample 1673071 | NCBI WGS metagenome assembly OLPS01 (sample SAMEA3136752, study PRJEB25190) | human gut metagenome | reverse complement strand
AGATTATGTTTTAAGTTTTAAATCACCATTTGCTAATAATGTTTTATTTTTAATTCCTTTAGGAATTCTATGCGGATTGATTTATTACATTGTTTTTAGAGTATTGATTACACGTTATAATATTATGACACCTGGAAGAGAAGAGAATGAGGTAAAGAAAGTAGAGAAAGTCGAAAATAATTTTGATGAAATTGCTATTCAATTATTTGAAGCATTAGGTGGTAAAAAGAATATTATAAGTGTTGATCATTGTATTACGCGTTTACGTGTAGAAGTTAAAGATATCTCACTAATAGATAAACAGACTCTATCAAAGATGAATTTTTCTCATATTGTTGAATCAAGTGAGCATGAAATACAAATCATTATAGGAACTGAAGTTCAATTTATTGCTGAAATATTAAATGAAATACTAATGTAGGAGAAATGAAATTGAAGATTATAAAAATATTTAATAATAATAGTATTGCTGCTTTATCTGATGAATTAGGGGATATTATTTTAACAGGATCAGGAATCGGCTTTCAAAAAAAGATAGGTGATTTAGTTGATGAATCACGGATTGAAAAAACGTATATCTTTAAAGAAAAAGTTGAAAAGCGTATACGTAGAGGAATCAATGATATTGAACCTATTTATTATGAGATTACTAGTTTATTAGTAAGCAAAGCAACAGAACAATTGAATACCCAATTTTATGGGGAAATCTTTCTAGCAATTAGTGATCATATTGCTTTTGCTATTAAACGAAAAAAAGAAAAAATTGATTTACCTAATGTTGTTTTATCGGAAACGAAAGCAATTTATAAAAATGAATATCAATTAGGTTTATGGACAATAAAACTTATTAAAGAAAAAATAGGTATACAGTTAGAAGAAGCTGAAGCGGGATATATAGCTTTACATTTAGTGAATTTTTCTACTAAGAATAGTTCACAAAATACTTCTAAAATTGTTAACTTTGTAAGAGATGTCATTGAAGTGATTGAACAGACAATGAATGTTCAATTAGAATTAGATTCAATTAATTATGCAAGATTATCAACACATCTTAAATTTTTAGCTGAAAGAGTTTTTCGTAATGATGTTGAAAATAATATTGATACGACAGAAAATATTAGAGATATGCTAAAAGAAAATATACGCTTATCCTTATGCATTAATCGAATAAAAAAACGAATAGAAAATAAATATCATTATCTATTAACTCCAGATGAACAGACATATCTATGTATACATATTAAAAAGAATTGTCATATTTAAAATGTAAGCGTTTGACAATAGAGGTAATTTTTTGTTATTGTATAGACAAGGATTGTTACTTTAAGTAGGCAAGACCAGATATATTAACGGCATTTTTGAATGTTGTTTTTATGTTTGGTCTTTTCTTTTTAAAGAGAAAGGGAAGAAAAATATGAAATTGAAAAAGAAAAGTATTGTAGTTGCATTAACGTTATCGATGTCAATGGGTTCAGTATTATCGATGGTACCAGTTTTTGCAGAAACATCTCAACAAAATTTAGCGTTAAACAAAACAGCTTATGTTTCAGCTGAATATGGCACAATGCCTAGAAAAAATTTAACTGATGGTAATGAAAAAACACGTTGGTCAACAGAAAGTGGACCTACTCAATGGGCATATATTGATTTAGGACAAGAATATGAAATGAATAAGTTTCAAATGTTTTGGGAAAATGAATCGACTTATGCCTCAGCTTATAATATTTATGTTTCTAATGATCTTAATTCTTGGGGTGAACCAGTACTTTCAAGAACAGATAATAAAAATGTTGTCAGTGAAGAATTATTAGGTAGTAAAGTAAGTGGTCGATATGTTAAGTTAGAAGTTACAGAAATGAAAGGGTATCCTAATGTTTCATGTTATGAATTTAAAATTTTTAATACAGATGAAAAAGTACAAGATCCAAATACAAATGTTGCATTAAAGAAAACAGCAATCGCAAGTTCTGAAGAAGCAGCGAGTGTTAAAGCAGCAAATGCAGTAGATGGTAATACATCATCACGTAGTTCTCGTTGGGGAAGTGATGTTGGAAATGGACCAGATTGGATCTATGTTGATTTAGGTGAAAGAATGAATGTCAATACGGTTAAGGTATTCTGGGAAACACGTAAAGCAACAGCTTATAAGATTCAAATTGCTGATACTGAATCTACGCCTCAAGAAAGTGATTGGCAAACAGTTAAAGAATTTAAAGACCGTCCAAAATCTTTAACAGAAAAAATTGTTTTAGATCAAATCTATAAAGCAAGATATGTACGTTTATATGTTGATTCACATACTTCAAAAGATCCAGATGGTGGTATTGCTTGGGATACGATTTCTATTTATGAATTAGAAGTTTATGGTGGAAATCCTGATGAAAAAATGTCAATGAGTGATGTTTTAAATGAAATTCAAGTAGAAACACCAAAAACTGGAGATAAAAAGTTAAAAGTCACTTTACCAGAAGTTGAAGGTTATACTGTTGAATATAATGGTACTGATTTTGAACAAGTCATTGATGAAGATTTAACAATTTATCAACCTATTAGTGATAAAAATGTTAAAGTATCATTCAAGATTACAGATAATGATACAAATGATTATAAATTCAAAGAAATTGCTGTTACAGTTCCAGGTAGTCAAAAAAATGATGAAACAGCGAATAAAGCACCAAATGTTTTACCAGAATTAGCTGAATGGAATGGTGGACATGGAAACTATACAGTTTCTAAAGGAGCAAGAATTGTTTATAAAGATAGTTCACTTCAAAAAACTGCAGAAGCACTTGCTAATGATTATGAAGATATTACTGGAAAAAGTATTACTGTTGTAAAAGGTGAAAGCAAAACAGGAGATATTACTTTAGCTCTTACAAAAGATAAATCGTTAGGGTTACAAGATGAAGGATATTTAATGGATATTGATGATTCAATCAATATTAAAGCTGAAACAACAACAGGAGCTTATTGGGCAACCAGAACGATTTTACAAAGTATTAAACAATCAGGAAATGTTCCTTGTGGGACAACAAGAGATTATCCACTTTATAAAGTAAGAAGTTTTATTTTAGATGTTGGACGTAAAACATTTACAATGGATTATTTAAAACAAATTGTTAAACAAATGTCATGGTATAAAATGAACGATTTCCAAGTTCACTTAAATGATAACTTAATTCCAATTGAAAGTTTAGCTGATCCAATGACAGGTTATTCAGCATTTAGATTAGAATCAGATGTTAAAAAAGGTGGAAACAATGGTTTAAATCAACAAGATTTAACAAGTACAGATTTATTCTATACAAAAAAAGAATTTAAAGATTTTATTAAGGATTCAAGAGATTATGGGGTAGATATTGTACCAGAAATCGATACACCAGCCCATTCATTAGCTCTTACAAAAGTAAGACCTGATTTAAGACATGGGACAAACGGACGTGAAAACGATCATTTGGCTTTAAGAGATAAATATGATGAATCATTAGAATTTGTACAAAGTATTTTTGATGAATATATGACAACAAGTGATCCTGTTTTCGATGAACAAACAACAGTTCATGTGGGTGCAGATGAATATAATGCAGACAAAGAAGCTTATCGTCGATTCTCAGATGATATGTTAAAATATGTACAAAATTCAGGAAGAACAGCACGTATTTGGGGAAGTTTAACTCAATGTTCAGGAAAAACTCCGGTTAGAAGTAAAGATGTTCAAATGAATTTATGGAACTTTGGTTATGCGAATATGGATCAAATGTATGAACAAGGTTATGATTTAATTAACTGTAATGATGCGCAATATTATATTGTTCCTAATGCTGGATATTACTATGATTATTTAAATAGCAACATTTTATATAATCAAGCAATCAACTCGATTAGTGGTGTCACAATTCCTGCTGGTGATGAACAAATGTTAGGGGGCGCTATTGCTGTATGGAACGATATGACAGACTATTTAGAAAATGGTATTAGTGAATATGATGTTTATGATCGTTTACAAAATGCAATTCCATTATTTGGTGCTAAATTATGGGGTAAAGGAGATAAAACATTAGATCAAGCTAATAGTTTAAGAACAACATTGGGGGATGCTCCAGGTACAAATTTTGGTTATGAAGCAGCTAAAGATGAAAATGGTATGATTGCTCATTATGATTTAGATAATCTTAATCAATTAAAAGGCCATGAAAATATCGAACTTGCATCATTAGATAGTCATGATGCATTGCACTTATTAGGAGATACAAGTTATGCAACAACTTCATTAGATACAGTTGGTTTAAATAATGATTTACGTGTAAAAGTAAAACGTGAATCATCAAGTGAAGAAGAACAAATTTTATTTGAAAGTAGCTATGGTTCAATTAAAGCTGTTCAAAAAGGAACAGGTAAAGTTGGATTAAGTAGAGAAAATCATGACTATTCATTTAATTATGAATTACCTGTTAATCAATGGGTTGAATTAGAATTTAAAAATAGAAAAGAAGTTATTGATCTTTATGTAAATGGTCAACTTGTAGATACACTTGGAGATGATGAACAAGTAAATGGTAGACCATTAAAAGCAACAATGATGATTCCAATGGAAAGAATTGGAAGTAAAGAACATGCCTTTAAAGGATATGTAGATGATATTCGTTTAGGTTCAGAAAAATCATTTGCTTCAACAATGGAATTAGATTATTTAGTGACAAGTGCAAGTCATATTGCAGAAGAATCACAAAATAAACAATTACAAGAAAAACTAAAAGAAGCAAAAGTTGCTTTAAAAGAATATGATCCAAATGAACAAACAATTTCAACTCTTACAGATGAAATTAAAGAATTAGTAAATGGAATTGATTACAAAAAAGCAAATTATACAAGAGTAGATCACTATTTAAATTCAATTCCAAAAGATTTATCTATTTATACAGAAGATTCTGTTAAAAACTTGCAATTTGTTATTGATATGATTCAAAGAGAATTACCTAAATCAATGCAAGATACAGTCGATCAATATGAAGTAGAACTTACAAAAGCACTTACTAAACTACAATTAAAATCACAAGTTAATGTCAATTACATTGATAAAAGCAAACTTACAGCAACTGCTTCATCTTATCAACATGATGGATCAGATCCTAAAAATGTATTAGATGATAATCCATCAACAATGTGGCATACAGATTGGAATTTATCAACACCTCATTGGATTGCTTTTGAAAATAAAGAAGAAATGAGTGTCAATGGTTTAACATATGTTCCTCGTCAAACTGGTAAAAATGGAAATGTTACAAAATATCGTATTGAAATAAGTGATGATGGTGTTAATTGGAAAACAGTTAAAGAAGGTAATTTATCAAGTGATTCATCTACAAAAGTCATTGAATTTGATACAGTAAAAACAAAACATCTTCGTTTATACTACGTAGAAGCTGTTAATAATAACGGAAGTGCTGCAGAAATTAAATTACATCGTGCAGATGTACCAGCAGATGTTGATGGTTTAAAAGATGTTATCAATAAAGCTAAAGCTATGGAAGATATTGGATATTTATCTACTTCATGGAATCATTTACAGGATACAATTAAAGCTGCTGAAGGTTTAGTCAATGCAGAAAATCCTAACGCTAATGAAATTGAAATTATGAAACGTCAATTAACAGATGCAATGGTAAAACTTGTATTATCTGTTGATAATGAAAAATTAAAATCATTCGTTGATGATTTATCAAATCTTGAACAAAAAGATTATACAAAGGATTCATGGAAACAATTCCAAACTGTTCTTAAAGAAGCACAGGATGTTTTAAGTAATCTTGATGCTACAAAAGATGAAATCAATGATATGTATCAAAAATTATTAGATGCTTATAATGGACTTGTTATACTTAATGATAAATCTGGATTAACTGATTTGATTAGTAAAGCTGATCAACTTCAAGAAAAAGATTATACAAAAGATTCATGGAAACAACTGGTAGAAGCATTAACTCAAGCAAAAGAAGTATCTGCTAAAGAAGATGCTACAAAAGAAGAAATAAACGAAGCTATTTCTAATCTAGAAAAAACTATGAATGCTCTTAAAAAAGTAGATTCATCTACTAAAGATGATAATACTTCAAAAGGAAATACTTCATCTAAAGATAATCAAGTAATTACTTCTACTACTAAAAATGATAAAAAACAATCTTCAACTGCTAAAACAGGTGATGAAACAAATATTATTTTATTTGTATTAATGGCTTTCATGTCATGGTTAGGTATTAAAAAAGTAAAAAAAGAAGAATTATAAAAATAGATGCCACTATTATTAAGTAGTGGTATTTATTTTGTCTAGACAAATTTATTGTAAGCCCTTGCATAGACAAAGAGTGTATGTTACAATACAGGATGTAAATACGGATTGTTACTTTAAGTAGGCAAGACCAAATAACTTACACTTTTTTAGTGTATCTTGTTTGGTCTTTATTTTTTGATTTGTATTTGCAAATTAAGATTACATTATTCATTTAAGGGAGCAGTAATGTAAATAAGAAAGGAAGAAGAATATGAAAGAAAAGGTAAAGAGAATTGTTTCTCTAGCACTTGCATTTTTAATGTCAATTGGATGTATTCACTCTTATCCAATCGTCAGTGCTTTGGAAAATGATTATGAAGTCTATCCAAATCCTCATATGATGGATTATCAAGATGGATCATTTGATATGACATCTACTGTCAATGTTGTCTATGAAGATGGTATTGATAAATATACAAAGGATAGAATGAATGAAGTATTAGCTATTAAAAATATAAAAGCAAGTACTTCTGAAGAAGTAAAAGAAGACCAAACAAACATTTTAGTAGGTATTAAAGATTCAAATCAATATGTTGATCAATATGTTGGTGAACATTATTCAGTAAAAACAACCCAATTATTTGATCAATTAGATTCATACTTATTAAAAGTTGATAATGGAACAATTACAGTATTAGGTAAAGATACAGATGCGGCTTTTTATGGTCTTACAAGTTTGTATCATATCTTTAAACAATTAGACGGAACAAATATCCGTAATTTTACAATGGAAGATTATGCTAATGTTGCTAGTCGTGGATTTATTGAAGGTTATTATGGAAATCCATGGTCTACTACGGATCGTATGAAATTAATGGAATGGGGAGGATACTACAAGTTGAATTCTTATTTCTATGCTCCTAAAGATGATCCTAAACATAACTCCAAATGGCGTGAACTTTATACAGATGAAGAAATTGAAACAAAAATCAAACCTCTTGCTGAAGCAGGAAATAAATCAAAATGTCGTTTTGTATTTGCATTACATCCATATATGTATAATGCCATCAGGTATAATAGTGAAGAAAACTATCAAGCAGACTTAAAAGTATTACAAGCTAAATTTGAACAAGTTATTAAAGCAGGTGTTCGTCAAATTGCTATTTTAGCAGATGATGCTGGAAATGTTGGTGGTGCTAACTATACAAAAACATTAACTGATATGACAGCATGGTTAAAAGAAATGCAAAAAACATATCCAGATTTAAAATTAACATTACCATTCTGTACACAAGAATATATGTATAATGGTGAAAGTTATTATCAAAATTTCCCAGCAAATATTCAAATCGTTATGACTGGTGGTAGAGTATGGGGAGAAGTTACAAATAACTTCACAACAACTTTTACAAATAATGTAGGGCGTGGCCCTTATATGTGGATCAACTGGCCATGTACAGATAACTCTAAAAAACACTTAATTATGGGTGGATATACAACATTTTTACACCCTGGTGTAGATCCAAATAAGATTCAAGGAATCGTTTTAAATCCAATGCAACAATCTGAGCCAAGTAAAGTTGCAATTTTTGGGAATGCATGTTACTCATGGAATATTTGGCAAAATGAAGAAGAAGCTCAAAAATGCTGGAATGCTTCATTTAAATATGTCGATCATAATAGCGCTATTGAAACTCAAGCATCAGCTGCTTTAAGAGAACTTTCAAAACATATGATCAATCAAAATATGGATGGTCGTGTAACAGCATTACAAGAATCAGTAGATTTAAAAGATCGTTTAACAAGCTTCAAAGAAGCTCTTACAAATGGAACAACAATCAGTGATGAGCAATTTGAAGATTTGATCAATGAATTTACAATCTTAAAAAATGCTAGTGCTACATATAGAGCACAAGCAGGTGATATAAGAATAAAAGATCAAATTGTATATTGGTTAAACTGTTGGGATGATACAGCAGATGCAGCAATAAATTATCTTAAAGCTGTTAAAGCTGTACAAGATGAAGAAGCTAATGATAAGATTTGGGATCTATATTCTACTGGACAAGCTGCTTTTGAAAAATCAAAAACATATGGATTCAATTATGTTGATCATTTAGAATATGCAGAAGTAGGAGTACAACATATCGTACCATTTATTAAAGCAATGGATTCTTATTTAGGAGATATTGTTTCAACTATTGTTGATCCAAATAAACAAGTCACTAAATTTATTACAAATCGTAATGATAGTCCAACAGGTAATATTGATAATGTATTCGATAATAAAGCCAATACTGAAATTGTTTATAAAACACCAAATACAATTAGTAAAGGAACTTATGTAGGCGTTAGTTATTCAAAAGCAATTGATATTGATAGAGTGACTTTTAGATTAGGAACAAATTCAAATTCAAAAGATACTTTTTCTAAAGCTAAAGTGCAATATACAACAGATGGTAAAAAATGGGTTGATTTAGATAATCAAGAATATACTTTACCAAATGATGTAGCTTTAACTGACTTAAATTTAAAAGGGGTTAAAGGTATTCGCATGATTGCTACTGAAGATAAAGCGAATACTTGGTTAGGTATTAGAGATATTGCTGTTAATGCAGATGAAGTAGTAACTGAAGAAGATCCAGGTACATTATCTGTCGATAAATTGACACTTAAAGGTGGTTCTTTAAATAATTTATTAGATGACAGTAATGCTACTTATGCTCATTTTGCTGAAAGTCCTTATAAAGGTGGAGAAATTAAAGATTATTTACCAGTTGATGCAAGTATTACATTAACTTTCAAAAAAGCAAAAACATTAGGTACAATTTATTTTGGACAAGATACAGGAACAGATAAATCAACAAAATATGTCATTGAATATACAACGGATGGTCAAACATGGAAAGTATTAAAAGAATATAATGGTGATGCTTCTGTTGAATTAGATGTATCAAGTCAAAATATTAAAGCAAAAGCAGTTCGTATTAGAAACTTAGAATTAAATTTAAAAAGTAATACAGCAGGATATTGGTGGAAAGTCAATACATTTAAAATGGCTGATCCAGGACAAATCAATGCAACATTTATGTATACAGATACATGGGGAATTTATCAAGGAACAGTAGATAATTTAACAGATGGTGATAGTTCAACAGCATTAGATTTTAGTACCTCAGGTGATACAACAAGAAAAGGTGATTATATAGGTTGGGATTTAGGTAAAGAAACAGCTATTGGTAAAGTTTATGCAGTCATCGGTGGAAATCGTAGTGCTGGAGATAAATGGAAAAAATATAGTTTACAATACTCTGATGACAACCAAAACTGGACTACTTATAAAACATATCAAGGTTTAGCTAGTGGTAAAGATACAGTTGAAGAAAACTTCTATGGTTTAAAAGCACGTTATGTACGTTTAGTGAATGAAGAAGAGAGAGCTGTATGGGTTATTTTCTCTGAATTCTCTGTAAAAGCTTATAATCCAGATGAAGATTTCAATAATGCTAATGTTTATACAAATACAGATTATAGATTAGCTTCACAAAGTGAAGAAGCACTTACAGAATTGATCTATAATCAAGAAATTACTTTAGAAAAAGGTCAATACGTTGGTGTTGATTTATCAAGAATCAAAGATTTAAGTACATTCAATATTGATTATGAAAATGGTCAAGGAGCAACTTTACAAGTTTCAAAAAATGGTGTTGAATGGACAACTGTAACAGGTCAAGAAAAAGAACTTCCAGATGGAAGATATGTAAGATTAATTAATAAAACAGACAAAGCTATTAAATTAACAATTAATCATTTTGAAGTACATTCAAATGAAATTACAGCACCATATTTATATAAAGCAACTATGAATATTAATCCTTCATGGGGTGTTGGTGAAGATACTAGAAATAATGGTGCTGCTTTTGATGGTAATATCGATTCAACAACAGAATTTGGTGATTTTCCACAAAGAGGACAATATATTATTTATGATTTAGGACAAGAAAGAACAATTTCTAAAATTCAAATGTATTGCCAAGATAGTGCAGTTAACTATATTAGAGATGCTGATATTTTAGTATCAGATGATTTAGAAAACTGGACAAAAGTTATTACTATTGGAGATGGTGTTGAAAATACAAATGATGCTGGGGTTAAATGTATTGATTCAGATGCAGGTTATAAAGCATCAAGCACATATCCAAATAAAGTCTATGTAGAAGGAACTGCTAATAATGTTAAAGCACGTTACTTAAAGATCTTAATGACAGCAACAAATAATAATAGAGCTGTTGTTTTCAATGAAATTGTTATCAATGATGGAGAATATGTACCAGTTTCAAATGATCCAACATATACTTCTTCAACTGTAGAAGCAAATGGATTTATTCCTCAATATATGTTTGATGGAGATTTATCTACAGCTTATAGACCAGGTTCTAAAGAAGCTGGAAGCATTACTTATACATTATCAAGTGATTTAGATGTTAAGAAAATGCATATTATTCAAAAAGGTGAAATTTCAAATGCAAGAGTATCTGTTCTTGTAGATGGTGAAAATGGAAAGAAATGGGTTCAAGTTGGAACTCTTAAAAAATCATTAAATGAATTCTATATGCCTGAAGGAAACGTTTATGAATTAAAGATTGAATGGGATGAAAATAAAATTCCAACAATTTCAGAAGTTATTATGTTAAATGATGATGAATATGCTTCAACAGCAGCTAATGATTTACAAAAATATATTAATTCTTTAGATGTTAAAGAAAATAAATATACAGCAGATTCTTATAAAGAATTTGAAAAGGCATTAAAACAAGCTCAAAAAGTTTTAGATAAACAAGCGGGTGAATTAGATGCTATTACAAATGCAAAAGCTGAATTAGAAGTTTCTTATGCAAATCTTGTTAAACGTGGAGATATTCAAAGTGTTAAAGATGAACTTGATACAATTAACAAGTTAAAAGAAAAAGATTATACAAGTGAAACATGGACTATTTTACAAGATCAAGTGAAACTTGCTCAAGAATTCATTAAAAAGGATGAAGCAACAATTACTGAAAAAGAAGTTATTAATATGGTAGATGCTTTACAAAAAGCAAAAGCTCAATTAGTAACAAAAGTATCAGTAAGTAAAAAAGAGTTAAAAGATTATATTGCATCAAATGAATTAGATAAGTTAGATACAAATAAATATTTAACATCTACTGCTGATTCATTTAAAAAAGCATTAAAGAATGCACAAACATTAATCGAACAAGAAGATGCAACAAAAGAACAATTAGATGAAGCTTTAAAACAATTACAAGATGCAAGAACACAATTAGTTTTAAAAGCAACAGATGATGAAGTAAATGCATTAAAAGCATTAATGGATCAATATCAAGAAAAAGATTATACAGTATCATCATGGAAAGAATTTGAAAAAGTTTACAATGATGTTAAAGCTGCTTTAGAAAATGAAAACACAAGTGATGACGTTCAAGCATTAACTAATACTTTAAAAGAAGCTGCTCAAAAACTTGTTAAACGTGGTAATTTAGATGGTATCCATGGTTTATTAGATCAAATTAAACAATTAGATAGTAAAAAATATACAGAAGCATCTTATTCTAAATTAATAGATGTTGTTACTGAAATTTCTAAGAAATTAGAAAATTCATCAGAAATGACACAAGAAGAAGTCGATGCCCTTGTAAGTGAATTACAAAATGCTATTAATGCATTAGAAAAAGCACCAACAATCACTACAGATACAAATGAACCTGCTCATAAACCTCAAGTTGTAACAAATAACAAAGTGAAAACAGGTGATTCAACATCTGTATGGACATTTGCAACATTTGCATTAATGGCAGCAATCGTTTATGTATCTTTAAGAAAAAGAACAAAAGAAGACTAAAATAAAAGGTTTCTATTTTCAAGATTAAGAAAATAGAACCTTTTCATTTTAAAATCAAAAAAGATAGCGTTTTCATAAGCGGAGACGCTTTTTTTATGGTATATTTAAAGAAGAGGTGAAAATCATGAAATTAAAAGCACTTGATCAAAGACAAGCTGGTATTTTGTTACCGTTATTTAGTTTACCAGGAAAACATGGAATAGGGGATTTAGGAAAAGAAGCTTATGAATTTGTTGACTTATCTGCTCAAGCAGGTTTTTCTATTTGGCAAATTTTACCATTAAATCCATCAAGCTCCGGGAATTCACCCTATACTCTTTATTCATCTTTTGCTGGTGATGAAATATATATTTCTTTAGAACTTTTAAAAGATTGGCATTTGTTAGATGAAGTTCCTAACTATTTACAAGATTTAAAAAAAGTTGATTATAAACGCGTACGTTTATTTAAAAATCGTTATTTAAGAAAAGCTTATCAAGTTTTCTTAAAAGATAAAGAATTAAAGAAAGAATATCGTACTTTTGTTAAAGGAACATTTTGGTTAAAAAAATATGCGCGTTTTATGGCTTTAAATAAAGCAAACGAAGGTTTACCTTGGGTAGATTGGAATGATGAAGATCAAAATATTAAAGGAAGTAATGAAGGATTAGAAGCAGAAATTGATTATATTCAATTTCTTCAATATATTTTTGTAAAACAATTTAATTTATTAAAAATACATGCACATCAAAAAGGAATATCTATCATGGGAGATTTACCTTTATATGTAGGTGATGATTCTGCGGATGTTTATGAGTATCGTAAATGTTTTCAATTAGATGATAAATTTTATCCTAAATTCGTATCTGGAGCATCACCTGATTATTTTTCAAAAGATGGCCAACTATGGGGACATCCTTTATATGATTGGGATTATTTAAAGAAAACAAGATATAATTTTTGGATCAAAAGATTAAAATGGAATAATGAAATTTTTGATATTTTAAGAGTTGATCATTTTAGGGCTTTTGATACATATTGGTCAGTTCCTTATGGAAGTGCTACAGCAAGAGAAGGAAAATGGATAGAAGGACCAAGTTATCATTTTTTAGATTCAGTTTATAAACAATTGCCTAAACTTAATATGATTGTTGAAGACTTAGGAGAATTACGTCCACAAGTACATGAACTGAGAGATCATTATGATTTATTAGGAATGAAAGTTATGCAATTCTCTTTTGGAGAAGATGAAAGAAAAGTTAAATATAAAATTCCTCAACATTGTGTTGTTTATACAGGAACACATGATAATGCTACTCTTAAACAATGGTATGAAGAATTAGATGATAAAGAAAGAATGAAAGAAATTATGAAGGGGCTAGGATATATAGGAGAAAATCTTGTGGAAGATATGCTTGCATATACACTTGAATGTGATGCAGTGATTTCTATTGTTCCTTTACAAGATCTACTTGGCTATGGCAAAGAAGCTCGTATTAATTTACCAGGGACAGTAGGTCCACATAACTGGTCTTATAAACTTACTTCATTTGATGATTATCAAAATCAAATACAAATAATTCAAAAAATGTTAAAGAAAGCTAAAAGATAAATACCATACTTATTATTTATATATCCTAAAAAACCGTGATAAAAGCGGTTTTTTTTTAATTTTAGGAGATGTAATCGCTTTTATTTATTAAATTATGACAATAAAATTGATTTTTAAAAAGAAAAAAATATAATAAGTTTCGTAGACAAGTCATGAACAGGTTTTTCTTCCTTAAATATTTTTTTGACAACAACATTCTAAATT
>OLPS01002986.1_pt1 | contig 14050 bp, 10 predicted proteins | sample 1673071 | NCBI WGS metagenome assembly OLPS01 (sample SAMEA3136752, study PRJEB25190) | human gut metagenome | reverse complement strand
TGTATTGTTCAATTTTCAAGGAGCTTTTCTTAACTCTGTCTTTCTGATCTCTCAGACGACTTTGTTATTATATCACATCTTTTCGAGTTTGTCAAGAGGTTTTTCAAACTTTTTTCAAAGTTTTTTTCAAACCATCTTGGTTCTTTCAAAAGAAGCGACTTCCTTTTCGAAAGCTTTTATATTATATCACATTGTCTCTCGTTTGTCAAGAGGTTTTCAAAACTTTTTTCAAAGTTTTTTGTGATCTTTTCGCTTTCGCTGTGCCCTCATCTCGAGTGTTTGTCTATTATATCACCTTCACCGGCAAAAGTCAACACTTTTTTGAAAAGTTTTTTTCATTCGTTACTTATGTCCTATATATTTAACTGTTTTTCAACAATACACAGCAACATGCACTGTTTCACGCCCTTTTTACACTCTTTTACTTACTTTACTCGCGCTTTTTCACAAACAACTAATTCTTTTTTATATATTTTTACACAAATTCTCGTAAACCTATAGCCTTTTTCCCCGCTTTATGTTATAGTAATATTGTATTTCTTTATATATTGAGGTATTATCATGAAACATAAGATTATAATGTCCGCAGCGCTTATTATTTCAATGACCGGTATGACCGGCTGCTTTTTTTTCCCTGCCGAGGAAGAACTCCTCGAACCGCCGACCGTTGCGATCGAGGACATAGCCTACTCCACCTACACAGCCAAGCAAAAAACAATAGAGGACAAGACCGTTGCGACCGGCTACGTATTCTGCAAATCTCAGTATAACGCCAGCTTCCCTGAAAGCGGCGGAACTCTGAAGACGATCTATGTAACCGCCGGGCAGCATGTTGAAGAGGGTGACCTTCTTGCCGAGCTTGACGTAGGCGACCTTGACTATTTGTATAAGCAGCAGCTGCTGATCGTCCAGAAGGCTCAGATTGCCTACAACTCGTCCGGAACGGCAGACGCACGCCTGACCCTCGAAATGGAGCAGAACACCCTGACCGAGTACGAGCGCCAGCTCAACAACTCCCGCATATACGCGGGAATGACCGGTGAAGTCTGCTTCGTGCAGGATATGGACCCCGGAACGACAGTGACCGCATATAAGACTATAATAAAGATAGTTGACCCTTCGCAGCTCTGTATACAGTATAGTTCTTCCAATATGAAAAGCTTCCCGCTGGGTGAAGAGGTCACCATTACGGTAGACGGCGAAGATTACTCCGGCTGCGTTTCCAAAACTCCCACCGATGTAAAGGAAGGACTTTACGACGACTTCCCCGCCGTGATGAAGGATACTTCGTCGATATACTGTGAATTCACAGACGGAACGCCCTCATTCCTGACCGTAGGACAGACCGCGGATATAACCGCAGTGTTCGCGCGTCATGAGAACGCTGTAGTAATATCCAAGACCCTGGTAAAAACCGACGGCGACCGCACCTATGTAACCATACTCGACGAAAACGACACCAAGAAAGAAGTCGACGTAACTGTAGGAATAACCAACGCCACCGAAGCCGAGATACTCACCGGGCTGAACGCAGGCGACCGAGTTGTAGTACGCTGACGGAGGTACGCTGTGTTAACACTATTATTTAGAAAAATGCGAAGCACCCGCTGGATGGTGCTGTGCCTGTTCATCGGATTTCTGCTTGCGGCAGGAATGATGAGCACCGTGCCCATTTACATGGACTCATCTCTCCAGCGCATACTTATAAAGGACATGCAGGCGTACCAGCAGGAGACCGGCGAGTATCCCGGCGAATATGTCGTAACGAAATCGGTGCCGATAAAGGCGGATAACGCCCAGCGCCGCTCTGCGGTCCAGGAAATGACGGAACTTGTAGACGACCGCACTTCCAGGATAGACATGCCCCAGGCAAATAAAAAGACCATCATCTACGATGATTACATGTACCTCACCACAGGCAAGACCGCCCGCGTCAAGGTCATAGGAATGACCGGGCTTGAGGATCACGTAACCTTCATAGAGGGCGGAATGTACGCTCCCGGTCAGCAGCCCGACGGAACATTCCAGGTCATATGCAACGAAGAGTGCCTCAAGACCCTGGGAATATCCTGCGGCGGGACATACGAGATACAGAATAGTTTCTACACCTCCGCCGAGCCGCTGTACGTAACGGTATCCGGAGTATTCCGGCAGTCGAGCGAAAACGACAGCTACTGGTCAGAAACGATGGAGCCGTATCTCAACGCATTTCTCATCGACTATGACACTTTCCTAGGCGATTACCTCGACACCGGCGTAACAACGCTGGGCTCTGCGGATATCCGATACTCCTTCGATTATCAGAAGATGGACCTGAACGACCTCAGTTCCATAACCAAGACCATAGACGAGGATTTCACCATATACCCCGCGAACGACCTCCGCTTTTCAATGGGAATAAACGATATCCTGTCGGAATACGCGGTGCGCGCCGCAAACCTGAAATCCATGCTCTGGATACTCCAGATACCGACAATAGTAATGCTTGCATTCTACCTGTTCATGGTATCCCAGCTAAACGTTGAGCAGGAGAAGAACGAAATAGCGGTATTCAAGAGCCGCGGAGCCTCCTCCGGGCAGATATTCGCAATATACGCGATGGAAGCAGGCGTGCTCGGACTTGTGACGTTCATCGCCGCTCCGTTCATAGGAATGCTCCTGTGCAGCTTCCTGGGTGTATCAAACGGATTCCTGGAATTCGTGAACCGCACCGGGCTTTCCGTGAAGCTCAGCCTTGACGCGTTCATCTATGCGCTGCTTGCCGTGGTGATATTCTTCATCACCACCATGCTCCCGATAATCCCCGCCTCCAAGCTCTCTATAGTAAAGTACAAGCAGAGCAAGGCGCGGGTAGTAAAAATGTCCCTGTGGGAAAAGCTCTGTATCGACGTGATACTGCTCGGCGGCTCACTGGTGTGGTACTTCTTCACGGCGCGGAGCATAAAGCGCCTTTTCGCAGACGGCACCTATGTCTCCGACGGCACGATAAACCCGCTGTATTTTGTTTTCTCGACAATGTTCATCATGGGCGCGGGGCTTCTCTTTATAAGAGTTTACCCCTACGTTCTCCGGCTTGTCTATTATATAGGAAAACGTTTCTGGACAGTCCCGCAGTACATCGCGATAACCTCCGTAGCACGCTCACAGGGCGGCAGGGAGCGCTTCCTCATGCTGTTCCTGTCCGTGACCTTCGCGCTTGGAATATTCTCAGCGAATACAGCCCGGGCGATAAACAACAGCAAATCCGACCGCATCTACTACTCCAACGGAGCCGACGTAGTGATAGACGCCTACTGGCGGCTTGAAAACGTCGAGGACGAGACCAGCTATGTTGAAATAGACATGGACGACTTCCAGAATCTCTCCGGCGTTGAGACCGCCACAAGAGTGCTCCGCACCGACGTTCGCGCGACATACAACGGTCAGCGCTCCGATGTAGACCCCACCCTTATGGCGATAGAGCCGGGCAAATTTTCACAGACCGCATGGTTCAGAAGCGACCTGCTTCCTGTTCACTGGTGGAACTACTGCTCCGCCCTTGTGGACTACAAGGCGGGCGTGCTTGCGTCCAGGGGCTGGGAGGAAAAGGGCGTGCAGCTCGGCGACACGATATCGGTAAAACTGAGCGGAAACGACTCAATAGACCTGACAGTGCTTGCATTCGTAGATTACTGGCCGGGGCTTGACCCCACCGAGCAGGTGGAAGTAAACTCGAGCACCAGCGAAACCGCGGCCAAGGACTTCCTGATATGCAATTACAACTATATCCGTAAGCTGACCGAGCTTCAGCCCTACCAGATATGGCTGAAACTCCAGGACGGCGCGACAAGCGAGCAGCTCTACGCCGACATATCGGCAAAGAACCTGAAGATACAGCGTATCCAGGACAGCAGCCAGATGCTCATTGAAGAAAAGACCGACCCGGCGCTCCAGGGAATGAACGGCGCGCTGACCCTCGGCTTTGTCGTAATAATGCTGATGACGGTCATAGGCTTCCTGATATACTGGATAATCTCCATACGCTCCAGAACATTGCAGTTCGGCGTATTGCGTGCGATGGGCGTTACGTTCCGCGAAGTCATCTCAACGCTGGGCTGGGAGCAGCTTCTTGTGAGCCTGGTGTCGATCGCGATGGGATTTGTAATAGGCGGCATTGCAAGCGACATGTTTGTACCGATGTTCCGCACGATGTACGACGCAGCCGACCAGGTACCGCCGTTCCGCGTGCAGGGAGATCCCGGCGACTATATAAAGATGTACGTGATAATAGCGATAATGCTGATAGGCGGCTTTGCAGTGCTTGGCGGCATAATACGCAAAATAAACATCAACAAGGCGCTGAAACTAGGCGAGGATTGACAATACAAGCGGCATCGTTCAGGTTCAGCTTAAGACCGTCGAGAAACCATAATTCAGCGACCAGGGTTCCATTTTATCGGGCGACAAGGGCGAAACCTCCGTGCGAAGCACGGCAACTCTGCACGTAGGCGCGAAACCAAAACAACTAAATGGGTGTGGGGGAAAGTAAGAGTTTTCCCCCACTCGTCATATATAAAATTTTCAACCAGTCAGACTTTTTTGCGCATGTTTTTATATATTTTCCGAAAAACTCCTTGATTTCAGGAAGAGTTTTTGGTATAATTGTACATGAAGCAATGTAAACACATGGCCTTTACCGGAGAAATCAGAAAGGAACAGTACCAATGTTATCAAAAATCGGAATCAGACCCGTCATTGACGGAAGACAGTTCGGAATACGCGAAAGCCTTGAAGTCCAGACCATGAACATGGCAAAGGCGGCGGCGGAGCTCATCAGCAGTAAAGTACGCCACGCAAGCGGCGAACCCATGGAGTGCGTCATCGCGGACACCACCATCGGCGGAATCGCAGAAAGCGCAGCCTGCGCCGACAAATTCGCCACTGAAAACATCGTGGCGACACTCACGGTAACACCCTGCTGGTGCTACGTCACCCAGGTAATCGACGAGAATCCGAACACCATCAAGGCAGTGTGGGGCTTCAACGGGACCGAGCGCCCCGGCGCGGTTTTCCTCGCAGCGGCGAACTCCGCATACGCGCAGATCGGCATGCCCTGCTTCTCCATCTACGGGCACGACGTAAAGGACGCCGACGATACTGTTATACCCTCCGACGTTGAAGAAAAGATACTGCGGTTTGCACGCTGTGCAGCGGCTGTCGGCGACATGAAGAACAAGAGCTACGTTAATATCGGTTCACAGGCTATGGGTATTGCCGGAGCCTACTGCAACGAGGAATTCTTCCGCGATTACCTCGGTATACACCCCGAGTGGGTCGACATGACCGAGATAATCCGCCGCGAAAAGCTGGGGATATACGATGAAGCCGAGTACAAGAAGGCGCTCGCCTGGATAAAGGAGAAATGCCCCGAGGGCGTAGACATCAACCCCACCCCGGGCATGACCTACATGCGCCCGGTACTCTCCGCAAAGGAAAAGGAGGAGAACTGGGAGTTCATCGCGAAGATGACCTGCATAATCCGCGATATCCTCAAGGGCAACCCGAAGCTCGCAGAAATGGGCTGGCTTGAGGAATCCAAGGGCAGGAACGCCGTACTGGGCGGATTCCAGGGTCAGAGAATGTGGACGGACTTCATGCCCAATGCTGATTTCACAGAAGCTATACTTAACACCACCTTCGACTGGAACGGCGCACGCGAGCCTATCCCCTTTGCAACGGAAAACGACACGCTCAACGGAACTACCCTGATGTTCCTGCACCTGCTGACCGGACGCGCAGCGGTATTCGCAGACGTGCGCACATACTGGTCTCCTGATTCCGTGAAGCGCGTGACCGGCTGGACTCCCAACGGCAAGGCGGCAAACGGATTTATCCACCTGATAAACTCCGGCGCGGCAGCGCTGGACGGAACCGGCGCAGTAAAAGACGAAAACGGCGAGAGCGTAATGAAGCCCTGGTGGGACATGACCGAAAAGGACATCGACGCATGCCTGAATGCAACGACCTGGCCCTGCGCAAACCTCGGATACTTCCGCGGCGGCGGATTCTCCTCCAGCTACTCCACACAGGGAGTTATGCCCTGCACCTTCGCCCGCGTGAATTACGTAAAGCACCTCGGTCCGACAATACAGATAATCGAAGGCTACACAGTGGAGCTCCCCGAGGACGTAAACAAGACCCTCCTCGGCAGAACGGACCCGACATGGCCTTCCACATGGTTCGCCCCCATCACGGTTCCCGATAAGGTAGCCGTTTCCGACGTTTACAACGTCATGGCAAACTGGGGAGCAAATCACGGCTGCTTCGTATACGGCCACATCGGCGAGGATCTCGTCACCCTGGCAAGCATGCTGAGGATACCGGTATCCCTGCATAACCTCTCTGACGACCGCCTGTTCCGCCCGCACGCATGGAGCGCATTCGGCACCACCGACCTTGAAGGCGCCGATTACAGAGCCTGCGCAGCTTACGGCAGCCTCTACAAATAAAACACAGCCCGGGAAGCAGCGAGCCTCCCGGGCTTATAATGTCTATAATTTAAAAAGGCTGCGGATCCGCAGCCTTTTTTATCAGCCGTTCCCTTCCTCGAGAACGTAAATATCAACCTGAACAGCGCCCCATGCGCAGCTATCGTAATAATGATCCGCCATGCTGCCGAAATAAAGGTCGACCAGCACGGTGCCGTCCATCAGGCCAAGACCGGTATCAGCGGCAACGGCGTAGCCGTATACCTTTCTGCCGTCGTGGGATACGATGTAAAGCTTGCTCCCGTAAGGGATAACGTTCGGATTTACGGCGCAGGTGCCTATCTCGGCGGCTCTGCCGCTTGCAGTGCGCGCTCCGTAGCCTGCGGTGTACGCGGTGGACTTACCCGAAAGGACGCGTGTGTAGTTCTCCGGAATGCCGTTTACCAGCTTCACAGCCTCGGGGTCGGAAGTCTTGGAATACGGAACAGCGGAAGCCGTGCCGCGCTCGATTACCTCGGAAACAGGCTCTGCGGTGGTCTTTTCGCTGATAAGCTCCTGGCTTGTCAGCTTGCCGTCTACGTACTTTTCCTTGACGGTGTATACGCACTTGCCATTAACTCCGGCGGTGACAACATTCTCTGTGCCTATGGCGAGGTTGCAGTTGTCGGTGTATTCCGTGTCGTAAGCGATATCAGAAGTGCTTTCGCGGGTGACGTACTCAACGCGGGTCACGGTGATGTCCATGTCCTTGTAAGCACGGTCGGTGAGTTCGCAGGAAAGCTCGTCGTATTCGCCGAGTGTGATACCTGCCTTCTCAAGGACGTCCGCAACGGTTCCTTCAATCATCGGAACTGCCTTTGTTTCGCCGTCAGCGGTGACGTTCACGTCGAACGCGCGATAAATGGTGATGTAGGCGGTGTTGCTGCTGACTTCCTCGTAGGATACCTTGTCGTTGCTGCTGAGCTGGTAGTTGCCGAGCTTCAGTATGGCGTAAACATCGGATTCAGACGTCATGAGTTCTCTTGTAACGCCGTTATCCGTAATGTAGACCCGATCCTTGAAGTAGATCGAACCTGTCATAACTGCCACCATAAATATCGTGGCTGCGAACATAGCCGCCTTGACGAGCCTGCTTCTGAGATCCAGCTTGTTCATCTTGGCGTTTATCATCTGTGGTTTCATATTTGCCTCCTGAGTAGTTACTCATGCCCTCCCGGCAATCTCCCCGTATCCGGCAGGTGCCGGAATGCGGGTGTAACTTCCGTACAGCGTCAGGCTTTGGGGAAAGCCCTAAGCTGAAGCAAAACGCACTGTCCCCAACAGAGCTTTGCATTTCGAAGCCTGTTATCTATCTACCCTCCGCTAAGGCGGAAGTCGGCTTCTGATCGTTCTCTTTTTTGAAAGCAGCACAAAAGGCCGCACGGAGCTTTTCGCTTCGATGGTTTGTATTATAGCCCTTTTCCTTGTCAATGTCAAACGAACGGAAGTTCATAATTTTGTTGAAGTTTCACAAATCTCATTTGTAACCAATTTGTAATCATTCGATTAAAAGCCGAGTTTCTGTAAAAATCTGTAATTTAAACGTTTTCTTTTTGTAAAAATCACTAAAAATCAAACTTGTGAGTTTGTCGTCATTCTTAACAAAAATCAACAATGTTGCGTTTTATAAGTTTGTTAGTTTAAGACAATGAAACGTCCATGTTTTTTCACATCGTAAACTCCATCTGCATAAGAATGCGGGTTTGCAAAAATATATGATGACAAACGTCCGGATATGTGTTATAATAGTATAGAAATAGTAAAAGCGCCCGGAGAATCCGGGACAAGAGATATCGTTATATTATATATAGTATAAGAGGAAAGGACAAACGGGGCATGAATCACGAGAAATCCTGCGGTGCAATAGTATACAGAAAGCGCCACGGGAACACAGAGATCCTGCTGATAAAGCATGTAAGATCCGGCTGCTGGTCGTTCCCGAAGGGTCACATGGAGCCCGGCGAGAACGAAATGCAGACAGCAATCCGCGAGATAAAAGAAGAAACGAACATCGACGTATCAATAGACGACCCGTCGTTCCGCCAGGTAGTGGTATTCAACCCACGCCGGGACATAACCAAGGAAGTAGTGTACTTCCTTGCCCGGGCGGTAACGTTCGAATGCGAACGCCAGGAAGAAGAAATAGCCGATGTGCGCTGGGTCGAGATAGGTCAGGCAGGGGCGGTGCTGAACTACGACAACGACCGGCTGCTTGTAAACCGGGCTAAAGCATTCCTGGCAAAAACCAAAATATAAAAAAACTTGCAACCTTTTTATGGGTAACTTTGTTTTATAGACAGAACGGGTCGAACGCCCGGGAGATCCAAAGCAAAAACGCGCCGGATACAGACAGTCCGGAGCATTAATCAAACACCCAAGGGAGGTTTCACCATGAAAAGAAGAATACTTGCAATGAGCATGGCGGCAGTTACCGCGCTCACATCGACCAGTATCTGCGCATTCGCAGATGGACAGAACAGCGAAGCCCTCGCTTCCGCAATAACGATCGCAAAGACCCGCCTTGACATTCCGGAGGAGCTGACCGAATTCAGCTACAACACCTCTGAAAATTACAAGACCACCACCTACAACCTCACATGGAGCACCCCTGCCGACGCAGACGAATACAGGGAAGTATCAGTAACCGTATGCGGAAGTCTGATACTGTCCTATTTCGACAGCTCCATGTATTCGTCCAAGAATGCCGACAGCCACTTTGCAAAGCTCACCGGCGACGCGCTCTACAAGAAGGCTCAGGCAGCGGTCAAGAAGCTGAATCCGACGGTTGCCGACGTTATCTCCATCGACCGTGACAGCCTTAACATCACCATGTACGGCAGCAAAGCGCAGTTCTCTTTCGTAAGAACCAAGAACGGCGTACCGGTCAGCAACGACCGCGGCTCCATAGTGCTAGACAAGGACACCGGCGATATCATAGGCTTCCACATGAGCTGGCATGTCAATGCGTCTTTCAGGGACAGCAAATCCGCTATCTCACTTGACAAGGCAAAGCAGAAGTACGCTGAGATGATACAGCTCACCCCGCAGTATGAGTTTGATTACGACTGGCAGACCAAAAAAGTGACCGCAAGACTGGTATACCGCCAGGGCCAGTACGGCGAGATAAACGCGTTCACCGGCAAAAAGAGTGATTTCAGCGCCGACGGCTACTATGACGGCAGCAACGAAACCGAAGATGCAGTCGCCGACATGGACACCGGAAAGGGCAGCGGCGAAGGCGGCTATCAGTTCACCGAGCAGGAGCAGGCAGAGCTTGATAAGAAGCTCCCCTACGCAAGCAGCGAAGCTGTAATAAAGCTCATGCAGGCGGATAAGTGGCTGACCTATTCCACTGATATGGAGCTTGTTTCATCTGACCTTTACAAGGTAAGCTTTACCGGTAAAGACAAGTATTACTACACCGCGAACTTCTCCAGCTACGTTCCCGACGAGAACGACTACGTTTACGAGGAGATAGTCGAGGAGGACGGTTCTGTAAGCGTTCCGGCAGTAGAATCAGCCCAGAACTGGCAGGAGGTCAACATCACCGTTGACGCGGAAAGCGGTCAGATAATGAGCTATTATTTCTGGGATACTCGCGACAGCAGATCCAGTTCATATGACCTCGATAAGGCTGACAAACTCGCCGAGGAGATCGCAAAGACCTACGCCGGCGACCGCTTTGTGGAATACAAGGGCAATCCTTCCACTGATTACTCCTGGACAGACCAGAACAACAAAACATTCTATAACGGAAGCAGCCATTCCTGGGACAGATACTCCAGCGACATACTGGTCAGCGGAGATTCCATCAGCGTAGGCCTTAATGCAGATATGAAGCTGACTAACTACAGCTACAGCTATACTGACGTTAAGCTTCCCGATTCCTCCAGAATGCTCAGCACCGACATGGTAATGCAGAAGTTCTGGGAAAACAACGACCTGAACCTCTACTATCTCGCAAGATTTACCGATAAGAAAACCAAGACCGTACTCGTATACGGCACCGATTCCGACGTTTACGTTGACGCGACTACCGGCGAGCCGGTGTACGACTGGCAGTATTCCTCCGATGCTGCGAACGACCTCTCCGGCATAAAGGACAAGAAGATACTGAAGATGGCGAAGGCACTGGACGATCACGGATACCTCATCTCCACTGAAAAGTTCAGCGAGAACGACACCGCCGATTCCGCAGTATTCGAGCAGCTCATGGGCGTAAATACCGACGAAGAAAGCAAGAAGCTGACCCGCGGCGACGCACTGGTGATCTTCACAAAGTCTGTAGCAGGCGACGCCATTCCGGAGCTGAAGGGCATCTACAAGTCTCCGTTCAGCGACGTTAAGGACACCGATAAGAATGTTGGCTATTACGCTATAGCATACGCAATGGGCGCTGTAAGCGGAAACAAGCTCAACGCAAAGGCAGACTTCACCTACGGGGATATGATAAAGATGGTTTATACGTTCTACGCAGCGGAATAAATCACATCAGGGCTTAGATATATGCGCTCCCGCCGGACAGCGGGAGCGCTGTTTTTCGGTGTATTGTAAGAAAAACCGACCAGAGTTTTGGCGATAATGCCCAAAATTCCCGCAGAGTGTGAAAATGTAGTGAAATCATATTAACAAATCACATGTTGTGTGGTAAAATAAACTTGTAGTATGGAAATTATCGTGCTCCCTGAAACCCGGGAGCTGGTTTGTGGAGGTATATATGGACGAAAATTCGAGAGTAAGCCTTACTAAGCCCACTGGTCAGGCAAGTCAGGCAGGTCAGACTGCTCAGGGCGGCACCCAGGGCTGGAGAGATCCCGCCACTGGAGAAATATACGCACAGCAGCCGGTACAGTACCAACAGGCTCCGCAGCAGGCGCAGCCCTATCAGCAGTATGCTCAGCCAGTTCAGCCAGCGCAGACGTACCCCCAGGGAGTTCCGAATAATATCCCGCAGCAGGTAAATTGGCAGGGTCAGTCCCAGAACAATGCATATCAGCCCTATCGTCAGGACGCTGTACCCCAGGGAGGATATCAGCAGCCAGTACAGCCTGTGAATGGATCGACAAAATTCTGCAAGCACTGCGGACAAGTCATTCCTGCTGACGCGGTAATATGCACCCACTGTGGCAGGCAGGTCGAGGAGCTGCGCACTGCGCCGTCAGCGGCACAGCCTATAATCATTAACAACAGCAACAACAATACGAATAATAACTTGAACACAGCCGCGATGATTCCGATGGGAAAGCCGAAAAATAAGTGGATAGCATTTTTCCTGTGCCTGTTCCTCGGTGAATTCGGAATCCACCGTTTTTACGAAGGCAAGATAGGCACCGGAATTATCTGGCTGCTGACGTTCGGACTTCTGGGGTTAGGCACCCTGATAGACCTGATAATCATTCTGTGCAAGCCGAACCCGTATTATGTAAGATAAAAAAACCGCCCGGCGGGGAAACCGGGCGGTTTTCTTATGCACGGACGGGGGAAGTCCGCGCAGTCTGGAGCGTCAAAATCAGCAGAGCTCAGCGAGATAGTTCTCAATTATCTCATAAATATGGACAGGCGATGCGTCAAACCTGTTAAGCGCGTCAGCGAACTGCTGAATAGCTGTTCTGCTTGGGGTGATGTCCTCAACAAGACATTTGCCGAATTCCACACCGTAGCCCGTATAACTTTCGCCGTCCTCGTTGGTGTACTGCTTTTCCGTGATCGTCCACATACGTTCCTTCTCCTTTTTATTACTGGGATATTTTTGCTCTGTGTATACTAAAAGTATACCATAACCATTCGCAAATGTCAACCGATATACTGTTAAGATTCCGCTAAGAGTAACGATTAATAAAAACTTTACAATTTGTTATATTACAATTTAACATATATAGATATCTGTTGATAATTCCGGCTAAATATTGACACAAAGCGATAATTATGGTATAATTAACTTTGGCGGCATAACCGCCGGAAAAACAAACTGAACAAAAGGTAGGTAATGAAATGAGAGTTGGATTTGGAACATGGAGGCTTCTCTACACGGGAATAGTGCTTCTGGGAATAGGAATTGCGTTCATCGTGATGATCAGCGGAGAAATGGCTGATTACGCCAAGAGGGGAGCCGACTACAGCACATTGCAGTGGAGCGATTTCAAGGAAGGCATGATGATCGAGGGCGACCTCCCGGTAAACTACGGCTCGTACGAGGAAATCGTGAACGACGACAAGAACAAATCCATAGGCCAGTTCTATCTGATAGACGCAGGCGACGACTGCTTCATGGGTATCTACACCCCGATTGACGAGCTGATAAACTCCCTCGACGACCAGTACGACGCATGGTCTAACGGCGAGGACATCAGCCCTGTGCACTTCAAAGGCAAGGTAACAAAGATGGACAGCCAGGACAAAGGCTTTATAAGGGATTATCTTATCTCCGCAGGATACACCAGGGACGAAGTTGACAACTATATAGTCGACCTCTACATAAAGTGCGTAGACACAGAATCTCACCCGGTAATGCTGATCATCGGAATAGCCGCAGCCGCCGGCGGAGCTGTATTCCTGCTGATGTTCGTCCGCAGAAAAATCATGGGACGCTAAGTTACTAGGCGCACGGGCACCCGAATATTTGACAAAAATCCCCCTCTCCAGCCGGAAGGGGGATTTTATTATAAAAACTGCCCCTCCCGAATGGAAGGGGCAATATTGTTAAAACAGGATATCAGAAGAAAATTCTTTCCTCGATGTAAGCCTTGACCTCAGTCAGCGGGATACGAACCTGCTGCATGGAATCACGCTCACGTACTGTTACACAGCCGTCTGTCTCGGTGTCGAAATCGTAGGTAATGCAGAACGGAGTACCGATCTCGTCCTGTCTGCGGTAACGCTTGCCGATAGCGCCAGCGTCGTCGAAATCAACGTTGAAGTACTTAGCAAGCTCGTCGTGAAGCTCTCCTGCCTTCTCGCTGAGCTTCTTGGAAAGCGGCAGCACAGCAGCCTTAACAGGAGCCAGAGCCGGGTGAAGGTGCATTACTGTACGGCTGGTGCCGTCCTCAAGCTGCTCCTCATCGTAAGCGTCGCATACAACTGCAAGGAACAGTCTCTCAACGCCGAGGGAAGGCTCGATAACATACGGAATGTACTTCTCGTTGGTCTCGGGGTCGAAGTATTCAAGGCTCTTGCCGGAGGTCTTCTGGTGCTGAGTCAGATCGTAGTCGGTGCGGTCTGCAACGCCCCAGAGTTCGCCCCAGCCGAACGGGAACATAAACTCGAAGTCGGTGGTAGCCTTAGAGTAGAAGCAAAGCTCCTCAGGGCTGTGATCGCGCAGGCGGATATTCTCCTCCTTCAGACCGAGAGAGAGCAGGAAGTTCTTGCAGTAGCTTCTCCAGTACTGGAACCACTCAAGGTCGGTGCCGGGCTTGCAGAAGAACTCAAGCTCCATCTGCTCGAACTCGCGCACGCGGAAAATGAACTGACCGGGGGTTATCTCGTTACGGAAGGACTTACCTACCTGAGCAACACCGAACGGAACCTTTTTGCGGCTTGTGCGCTGG
>OLPS01002985.1_pt1 | contig 14053 bp, 8 predicted proteins | sample 1673071 | NCBI WGS metagenome assembly OLPS01 (sample SAMEA3136752, study PRJEB25190) | human gut metagenome | reverse complement strand
AGGAATGTCCTTTGCCACAATTGAATTTGCCGCAACGATAGCTCCGTCGCCAATGTGAACCCCCGGCATAACCGTGACATTTTGTCCAATCCAGACGTCGTTTCCGATAACTGTATCACCTTTGTACGGCAAATCGTCCAAGGCCGGCGTACATTTTTCCCAACCGCCTCCCATAATATTAAACGGATAAGTTGTTATGCTTTTCATTCTGTGATTAGCGCCATTCATTACAAACTCAATGCCTTTCGCAATGGCGCAGAATTTTCCTATAATCAGCTTATCTCCGAACAACTCATAATGGTGCGTCACATGCTCCTCAAATTTTTCCGCACCATTTATATCATCATAGTAGGAATATTCGCCCACTATAATATTAGGTCGAGTAATTACATTTTTAATGAAGCACACACTCTTAATGGCTTCATTTGGATAAATCGCATTCGGGTCAGGTCCATATTGCATATTCAAAACCTCCTCGTCAAATTTCAGTTTGTTTTTCGGAATTATAGAATGTAACATTCAAGGGGAAGAGCAAAAGTATGCTATCCCCCTTTTAAGCTTCTGCATAAATAATCCGCCCAACAGCCCGGCATACGGCGTCCCTCTCGGTGTTTTTTATCTCTTTCTTTGTCATCTGGGGGCTGCTATGCGCTTGCCCTGCCATGTGAACACAACCATATCAGGGTCAAATTTCTCTACTACTTTGCAATTTTCCTGATTGCGTATGAAACCCATGCCCTCGCCCTTGCCGGAGCCTATGCCCACTCCGGCAAAAAGTCTGGCTACTTCTCTATTGCGCGGATCTGAGTTTTTGCTCATGGAGTCTTTCAGCGATACGCGCATTCCGCCCGGATTTGATATCATGACGTTTTGATCCCGCTTTTCCACTACAATTCCAAACTTATTGTAATAGTTTGCGTGAATAAGCGCATTTGCCAACGCCGCCGAGACGGCTTTCTCAACGCTCCTGGGCTGACCTGATATAAGCTTTTCAGCCGTACAAAAATAAAAATTATACAAGTTTCTGCAGTCGGAGTCAGTCATGGAGGTCAGCTTTATATGCGGTTCAGCATCATCCTTCTCGTACTCACGGTATTCCAGATAAAAATGAGTAAATTCTCGTACAATATACTCCCGTTTTCCCAAAACGAGAAGCCCGCCGCCCGTCGGATGCAGACCCGTCCTGTCTTTCACCGCCGCGCCGTAATTCACTAAAAACTCCTCGTCGTTCAGCTCATTTGCCGGATCATTCGGCCTCATCCTGCGCACTCTTCCGCGAAAATCTCTCACAGTCGCCTCGTCGAATGCCTCCGATCCAAGCTCTGCCAGCGGAAGCGTATCCCGCGTTATCTCCTCTTTATCCTGGAGCATAGCTTTTATCTCCTGCTCTGTACAATGATAATCGCCTTCTCCGCTTCGTCTGTACGTCCCCTGCAATATATCTCCGTTAATATACACCGGTTTATCGCGCCTGTCTGCCCGAGGGACTTCTATAACTATTATGTCCTTGCCGTCCTCGTTCTGAACGTATACGCCTCCCGGCCTGAGCACGTCTGCACTGCATTTGGAAGGAGTGCGCACCATTTGCCAAAACTCCGCCACCATGCCGTCCGGATCTGTGACGCCGTGCAGATGCAGCGTTTTGTCTCTGCTTTCTTCCACGCCCAGCAGTATCACTCCGCCATTCGTGTTTGCAAACGCGGAGTAAGTCTCCCAAAGGCTATCCGGCAGGCCGCCCGCGGCGAGCTTCGCTTCCAGAGTCTCCGTCTCCTTAGTGTTTACTATGCTTTGCAAATCCATATATTGTTCTCCCTCAAAGGTCTGTTTTTTTAACTTACATTGTCTATCATATCCATCAGCACCTCCCCGTCCCAGAGAAGCACCTCTTCGCTCTCGGCGAGCGTTTTCGCCGCAGGTGTAAATTTAGCGTTTGTTATTACTATGCCGTAATCGCAGCCGTACAGCCTCGCTCCGGCAGAGACCTCTTGGACTGCGTGTATGCCGACGTTCGTTCCGTATCGTTTGCACTGGACTGCGTATTTTACCCCTGCCCTTCGCATTACTATATCCACTCCGAAATCCTTCGCGGCCTGAGTTTCCCGCGCACGGTACCCGTTGCCCCAAAGCAAATCGGCGACTTATCGCTCAAATGCTATTCCTTCCATTTTATCTATGCGCTTTTTCTCTCTGTTAATTCCTCTGAAATTCCGTCTGAAAAATCTCAGAGAGGCGTATTCTATCTTCCCGTCCAGCTTTGGATATCTGAGCAGTTCCAGCTTCGCCCACACGGCGTAAATTACCCATAGCAGAGCCGACGCAGGCAGCGTCCAATAAGCAGAACAGAAGTAAACCCCTGCCGCCGCAGCCGCGGTCAACAATATGAGGTAGTGCGGCGCAGTAAAATATCTTTTTCTTTTTGAGCGAGTATATTCCAAAATTCCTCCAAATGTGCATATCTAGCTTTATTTTATCATCAAACTCATATTTAAACAAGCTGTGAATAAATCAAAATGAGCAGACGCTTGACTGTCTGCTCATACTGCGCTTCTTTTTAGTACAAACTCATCACCATCTTAGGCGATATTTTCTAAGACCTCTAAGCGATTGTTTCACATCGCCCTTGTTAATCACATACTGATACCTTGCGAACGCCTCGTCTATTCTCTGCTCGTCAGATACGGCGATCGACTCTCTTGCGCATCTGCCCATCTCTGCCAGAGCCGCTCTGTCGGAAATCGCATCCTCTATTCCCTCTGCAATACTGATATAATCGCTCTCGCAGATTATTCCGTTCATTCCGCCCATATATTCTCGGAAGGACCGCTGAGCGCTGCGACAAGGCTAGGCGTTCCCATATTCGCCGCTTCCGGAACTACAAGTCCGGCAGTGTCATATGTAGAAGGAAATACCAGCAGATCAGCAGCAGCATAATACGCATCCAGCAAAGAACTTTCGGATATATGACCGACAAACTTTACAGTATCTTTCAGCCCCATCCGCTCTGCCGCCTCTTCTATTTCCTTTCTGTGTATGCCGTCCCCTGCGAATATAAACGTAAATTCTTTTCCATGCTGTTTTACGAGCTGCGCCGCCTTAATAATATTGAGGATGTTTTTCTTCCAGTCGAGCTGACCTGCATACATCAAAACAGGTCTTTCGTCCGCTCCGCATTCGCGTCTGATATCCGCACATAGAGTCTCATCCTTTTCGCGAAGTTTTATACCGTTGTTCATTATTTGAACATCTGACGTATATCCCATTTCTCTCAAAAATCTACATGCCGTCCTGCTGACGCACCAGACTTCATCGCATCGTTCAAAACTCTTCTCCACGTATTTCACAGCGACATTAACGAGCGGATTGAGCACTTTTAATTTAGCAGCTTGTCTAAAATCCTCGCGGAAATTAGTATGAAACGTGGCTATGCAGGGTATCCTTCGCCTGTGCGCCTCCGCCTCGCCCAATCTGCCCATAAAAAACGGAGAGTGTATGTGTACTATATCCAAAGGCGTAGAACGCATCTCCCGCATAAACGATCTTCCCAATTTAGGCAAAGCTAAAGAATAGCTCGAGCCGGGCAAGGGCACCTTCGGGCTTCCGACTACTCTAAACGGCAGCTCTTCATGATCTGCAGTTTCACTCTCAGGCGCAAAAACAGTTACATTGTGGCCTTTGCGCGCCAACGTCTCGGCATAGCTCATTAGAACTCTGCCTACGCCGTCGCATATAGGTAAAAAGGAATCTGCGAAAAAACCTATGTTCATATAATAACCTCTCATTCAGCAGCTATATCCGCCGCTTCGGTACTAATATTCTAACATGAAGCCGTTTTCAAAACAAGTTTTCAGGCTTACATCTCTGTAACCATACATAACTTTGAAAAAACAAGAAGTAGTTTTGTCGAAAACCGCATATACTAAACAAACGACAAACAAAAGGAAGGAGTATTAAATTGACCCCGCATTCACGCTCTATAGAGGATATCCTTCACGATCTGGATACAGACGCAGAGCTTGGCCTCAGCGAAAAGCAGGTGTTGAACCGACAAGAAAAATACGGTAAAAACTCACTGACCCATAAGGAAAACCGCAGTCTGCTGTCCAGATTTATAAACCAGTTTAAAGACGTAATGATATTGATACTAATCGCCGCGGCGATAGTATCCTTTGTCATCGCCGCGCATTCCGGCAGCGTCAAAGAGTTCTTTGAACCTGCGCTCATACTTTTGATAGTCGTTCTCAACGCCGCGATAGGTACGGCTCAGGAGAGCAAGGCGGAAAAAGCGCTTTCAGCTTTAAAATCCCTGTCTGCTCCTCACGCCAGAGTCATCCGCAGCGGCCGAGAGCAGAGCGTAAACGCAGACTTGCTCGTGCCCGGAGATATTATCAAGCTGGAAGCGGGGGATTACGTTCCCGCAGACGCGCGGCTTCTGCGCTCCAGCAGCTTAAAATGCGAAGAATCCGCCCTCACGGGGGAAAGCATTCCCGCAGAAAAAAACGCCGAATCTGTATTCCCCGAGGACACCCCTCCCGGAGACAGAGTTAACATGGTCTTTTCCGGATGCAGCATCACATACGGTACTGCATTAGCCGTAGTCTGTCAAACAGGTATGAATACACAGCTGGGAAAAATCGCCGGTATGCTCTCGGAGCAGGAGGACGTTAAGGCTCCGCTTCAGCTTCGACTTGCTCAGCTAGGAAAATACCTCGGCATAACAGCTCTGGCAGCATGCGCCGTAATATTCGCCGTCGGACTCGCCAGCGGCATACCTGTAATGGAAATTTTCATGACTTCCGTATCTCTCGCCGTGTCTGCAATTCCCGAAGGTCTGCCCGCGATAGTCACCGTCGTGCTCGCACTCGGAGTCCAGCGCATGGCAGACCGCGGCGCAATAATACGAAGTCTGCCCGCCGTAGAGACTCTTGGCGGCGCCTCTGTGATATGTTCCGACAAAACGGGCACGCTTACGCAAAACCGCATGACTCTTACGGAAATATACAGCGAAGACAAGCGTCTTCTGCTCGAGTACGCAGTGCTTTGCTGCAACGGCGCCATAGAAGTAAGCTCCCACGGCGTCGAACATCTGGGCGATCCCACTGAAACCGCTATTATCTATGCCGCATATAAGGACGGCATTGAAAAATCCGCACTTGAAGAAAAATATCCTCGCCTTGCAGAAATCCCTTTTGATTCAAACCGCAAGCTTATGACGAGCATAAACAATATAAACGGAAAAACAATAGCGATCGTCAAAGGCGCTTTTGACGTTATGATAGATAAAATTACGGATGGCGATACAGACGGCGCACGGCGGTCTAACGAATTAATGAGCAATCAAGCCCTGCGCGTACTCGCCGTCGCATACCGTGAGCTGGAAGAAATTCCCGAAGATCTGTCTCCCGAAGCCATAGAAAGCGATTTGACTCTTCTTGGGCTTGTCGGCATGATAGATCCTCCGCGCGAGGAGGCAATATCCGCCGTATCACTCTGCCGACAGGCCGGCATTCAGCCCGTCATGATTACGGGAGATCACGCCGCCACCGCATGCGCCGTAGCTGAGAAGCTCGGAATCAGGCGAAACGGCGATGAAGTCCTCACAGGTAAAGAATTAGACGCTATGAGCGACGATGAGCTTGATTCTCGTGTAGAAAAAACCTCCGTATACGCGCGCGTGTCTCCTGAAAACAAAATCCGAATCGTAAAAGCCTGGCAGCGCAAAGGCAACGTCGTCGCAATGACGGGCGACGGCGTAAACGACGCGCCCGCGCTCAAAGCGGCCGACATAGGCTGCGCCATGGGCATAACGGGAACGGACGTAGCGAAAGGCGCAGCAGACATGACTTTAACGGATGACAACTTCGCCACTATAGTTGACGCAGTCCGCGAAGGACGCGGAATTTTTGCAAACATTCGCAAAGTCGTCGCCTTTCTCCTCGGAACCAACATCGGCGAAGTGCTGTGCGTATTTGCAGCGATGATGCTCTGGCATTTAACTCCGCTTCTTTCCATGCAGCTTTTGTGGATTAATCTGGTTACCGACAGCTTGCCCGCGATAGCGTTGGGAATGGAAAATGTGGAGTCTGATATAATGAATCGTCCTCCAAGGCAAAAAGACGAAGGTATTTTTTCCGGCGGACTCGGAATCCGCGTGATACTTCAAGGCGTAATGTTCGGCGGACTCTCGCTGGCGGCTTTTGCTATCGGACGCGCATCGCTGGGCAATATAGCCTCAGCGCAAACCATGGCTTTTATCGTACTTGCGCTTTCTCAAGTTCTTCATGCTTACAACATGCGTTCAAAGCATTCTATTTTCCATATTGGCGTATTCTCCAACCGCAAATTGAACATCGCGGCTGTTGCGGCAATTGTTCTGATAGCTGTCGTCGTCTTTACACCGGTTTCTATCGCATTTGGCCTGACATATCTGCCTGTTCGATTCTATCTCGCAGCTCTCGCACTTTCACTCGTGCCTCTTCCCATAATGGAGCTGGCTAAAATCATCGGCGTAATAAAGCATTGACGTCCTTCCGCTTCGCAAATTCTGCTGCGAAGCGGTATTTATTTATGTTCTTTGCATGTTATTTCGTCAGCTCGCAGTTTAAATATGCAAACCTCATCCAGCGCCGTCGCTGAAAACTCCCAATTCGATTTTCCCGTGCTGTGACGCATTATCTCGCGCAGAGCGGCCTCTTTATCCGCTGTGTTTTCTATAAACGAAACCTCGCCTTCGCCCATAACGCATTGATACTTCGCTGTATAATTACATGCTGCTTCGGCCTTGCGCAGACCGTAATTTGTGTCCATTTCAAAAGCGGCAAATCCGTTCCGCTTTATAAGGTCAATCTTCCTGCCTTCTTTTGCACTGTGAAAATAGAATACAAAGTCTCCGTTCTGCTCTGTATAGCCGAAATTCATAGGAACGACATACGCCCTTTTTCCATCTGCGAATCCCAGCCTCATACACGTGCAGTCATCCACAATACTTCTTATTTTGTTTATATCTTTTATTTCTCTGTCTTTTCTTCTCATGTTATTTCTCTTCTCAATCTTTTGACGGCATGAAGGGTATTATTCTGGAAGCAAGCTCAGATATGCTCATCGTTTGCAGCCAAACTTTGCCCGGGCCCGTCAGCTTTGTCAAAAACAATCCCTCTCCGCCAAACAGAGCATTCTTTATTCCTTTCTGCATCTGCGCAGAATACTGTACGCTCGCTTCAAAAAACGCTACGTTTCCCGTATCTACGAGCATGCTTTCGCCGGGCGCTAATTCATATTCGCCTATGCTGCCGTCCAGCTCCAGAAATATCATTCCTACTCCGGAATACCGCTGCAAGACAAAGCCTTCCCCGCCGAAAAATCCGCCTTTTGCCTTTGTCAGGCTGGCGCTTATGTCCACGCCTTGAGTTGCACACAGAAACGCACCCTTTTGCGCTATATATTCATTTCTTCCCGTAAGCTCAATCGCTTTGATCGTCCCCGGCACGCTGGATGCGAAAGTTATTTCGGCGGCGCCGCGCGCGGTATACGTTGCCAAAAAGGCAGACTCGCCGCTGAACATTCTGCCAAACGCCTTGCCCAGCCCTCCGCGCATGTTGGTCTGCATATCTATATCGCCTCGCATCCAAGTCATACCGCCCGATTGCGTATAAATACTCTCTCCGCTCTGAAGTTCAATGCTGACAGCCGGCGACGAGTTGCCCCAGATTTTATATCTCATATTTCATATTTCCTCCTTAACTTCATTCCATATTCCACATTCCATATTCCATATGTACTTCTGTATACAAAAAGCAGATCCCGCGCAAACGAGATCCGCTTATCATACTTAGTTAATCTCCTAATTACGCGCCGATCTTAGCTTTGAGCTCAGCGATAGCCTTCTCCAAAGCAGCAGCGTCAGCGTATTTCAGATCTTTCGCGAAAGCGTCGATCTGATCCGCCGGGAGTTCAGCAGAGCAACAAGCTACCTTGCACGCATTACCCTGAGCCATACCAGCCAGAGCAGAAGCGTGAGACATAGCTATCATTGCATCTGTGCATTCAGCGCCAAGCTCATATGCGAGCGCGCCGTATTCGAGAAGCTCCTGCATAGCCAGCAGGGCAAAAGATTTGCCGAATTCTGTGCCGAAGCAATATCCTCTGAGTGTTCTGTCGAGCAACTTAACGATAGAAGCTCTGAGACCTTCTTTTGTAGGAATGAGCAGGTCGCTGTCGTTGACAGACATCTCAGGCAGTACGCCAAAGTTAGCCAAACGTGTATCCTCAACAGGAGCATACGGAGTGACTTCGTCACCGGAAGCCGCGCCGGCAATTACTGTTACGAGAATAGATTTGCCCGGAACTTTGGGGAATATCTTCTCTGTATTTGTTTCGGAATACTCAGCAGCGAGAGCCGCGAGATCCGGATTGTCGAGTTCATAACGGAGCCAAGCCAGCTTAGCGCAAGCCATAACTTCGTCGCCGCCTACAGCCATAATGAGATCTGCGTTCATGCTGAAAGCTGCGCCGCCAGCAGCGTGAACCGCACTCATAGAGCCGTCTGCACCAGCATAAACCTGAACTGTTATCTTCATAGCGTCGAGCAGTTTAATAACGCTCTTTACGCCAAAAGAATCAACCAGGTCGGGTGAAGTGATTACGAGAGCTTTTTTGCGGTCGTAAACATTCTTCATCTCGGCGAGTGCAACAGGAAGGCAGCCTCTTTTGAAGTAAACTTTTTTGGGTACACGAAGTGTCCAATACAGTTCTTCCATTATTGGCAGTTCCTCCTTCTTAAAAAAGTAGCCTTAGTTAAAAGGGACTCTGGGCAATGCGCCCAAAGCCCCTGTTGCTAGTGTTCTTTTATAGAATCTAAGCGGATATTAGATTATTCGCCGATAACCCAATCCTTACCGTAGTAGCAAGCCTTGTAGAGAGCTTCGATCTCGGGGATGGTGGGATATCTCGGAGAAGCGCCTGTGCACTGGTCGTCGAATGCTTCAACAGCCATGAGCGGAACGAGCTCGAGGAACTCAGCCTCAGAAGGACCGCCCTGAGGACGTGTCTCGAAGTGCTCCTTGATTGACTTAGGAGCGTTAACCTTGTTCTGCAGCTCTTCGATAGCCTTCAGCAGGTTCTCAACCTTATCGATGTCTGTCTTACCAGCGATACCGCAGTAGTCAGCAACTTCAGCATATCTTTCGATGCTCTGAGGCCACTTGTACTGGGGGAATGTACCCATTCTTGTGGGAGCGGGGTTGCAGTTGTATCTGATAACGTTTCTGAGGACCAGAGAGTTAGCGATACCGTGCTGTACGTGGCAACGAGCACCCAGCTTGTGAGCCATGGAGTGGTTAACACCCAGGAATGCGTTAGCGAATGCCAGACCAGCGATCATGGAAGCGTGAGCCATAGCCTCGCGAGCTTCCTTGTCGTCCTTACCGAACTCATAAGCTCTGGGCAGGTATTCGAATACCAGCTTGCAAGCTGTCAGAGACCAACCACGTGTGAAGTCTGTAGCCAGAGTGGATACATATGCTTCCAGAGCGTGTGTCAGAACGTCGATACCGGAGGAAGCTGTCAGACCCTTCGGCTGATCCATCATGTTGTCTGCGTCAGCAATAGCCATTGTGGGCAGGATTGCGTAGTCAGCGATGGAGTACTTGATGTGAGCTTCATCATCTGTGATGATGGAGAAAGGTGTAACCTCGGAACCTGTACCGGAGGATGTAGCGATTGCAACCATCTTGCACTTAACGCCCATCTTCGGGAATGTGTAGATTCTCTTACGGATATCTACGAAGCGGAGAGCCAGATCCTTGAAGTCGCACTCCGGATGCTCGTACATGATCCACATGATCTTAGCAGCGTCCATTGCGGAACCGCCACCGAAACCGATGATGCAGTCAGGCTGGTAAGCGTTGATAGCCTTCAGACCTTCGCGAGCGCATGTCAGTGTCGGGTCAGGTGTAACCTGAGAGAATGTTGTGTGACCGATACCGAGTTCATCCAGGATGTTCTCGACGGGCTTGCTGTAACCGTTGCCATAGAGGAATGTATCTGTGATGATCATTACCTTCTTGCACTCGTAAACGTCACGCAGTTCCTTCAGAGCTACGGGCATGCAGCCTCTCTTGAAGTAAACCTTCTCAGGCAGCTGGAGCCACAGCATGTTCTCTGTTCTGCGAGCAACCTGTTTTGTGTTGAGCAGGTTGTAGATACCAACGTTGTTAGATACAGCGTTGCCAGCCCAGGAACCGCAGCCCAGTGTCAGAGACGGGATGAGCTTGAAGTTGTACAGGTCACCGATAGCACCCTGAGAAGAAGGCATGTTGATGAGGATACGGCATGTCTTCATTGTCTCAACGAACTCGTCGATAACGTCCTTGCCCTTAACTTCATCAGCATAGATAACGGATGTATGACCGATACCACCGTCTTCGATCAGCTGTGTAGCGATTGCCATACCCTCTTCCCATGTCTTGTACTTGTACATAGCCAGAGCTGTGGACAGTTTCTCATGAGCGAAGGGCTCGTTTGTTACGTCGGGATCTGTTACTTCACCGATCATAACTTTGTACTTAGCGTCGATGTCGAGGCCTACCAGTTCACCGATCTCTCTGGGTGTACGACCAACGATCTTAGCGTTGATGCCGCCGGCGGGTGTCAGCAGTACGCCGCGAACAGCTTCTGTTTCCTTAGCGTCGAGGAAGTATGCGCCGCGCAGAGCGAACTCCTTCTTAGCTGCGTCATACATGCTCTCGGGGATGATAACGGACTGCTCGGAAGCGCAGATTGTACCGTTATCGAAGCTCTTGGACTGCATTACGCTGTTAACTGCATGCTTCAGGTCAGCTGTCTCGTGGATCAGAACTGCGCAGTTACCGTTACCAACGCCTACAGCGGGCTTACCAGAAGAGTAAGCAGACTTAACCATTGCAGGACCGCCAGTTGCGAGTGTGATGTCGCAGTCTCTCATGATCTCGATGGAGAGCTGGATGGAGGGAACGTCTACCCAAGCGATGATGCCTTCGGGAGCGCCAGCAGCTACTGCAGCTTCGAGGATAACCTTGCAGGCTTCGATTGTGCAGTTCTTAGCTGTCGGGTGAGGAGAAACGATGATACCGTTTCTTGTCTTCAGAGCCAGCAGGCACTTGAACATTGCTGTGGATGTCGGGTTTGTTGTAGGAACAACAGCAGCGATAACGCCGATGGGCTCGTATACTCTGTAGAAACCAAAGCTTGTGTCCTCATCGAACTTGCCTACTGTCTGGCAGTTCTTGTATGCGTTGTAGATGTACTCTGTAGCGAAGTGGTTCTTGATAACCTTATCTTCTACCAGACCCATCTTCGTCTCAGCTTTAGCCATCTGAGCGAGAGGAATTCTCTTAGCGTTACCTGCCATAGCAGCAGCTTTGAAGATCTTGTCAACCTGTTCCTGTGTGTAGGTGGAGAATTTCTTCTGAGCAGCCTTAACTTCTGCAATACGAAGCTGCAGAGATTCAGCGCTGTCAACAATCTCGGGGCTTACGGGAGCCGCGTTTTTTGTTTCTGTCACGTGTTCGTCCTCCTGTGATTTTTTGTACCTTAGTGTGGTAATGGTTTATTATTATTTATATTCAGGCTTTTCAGCCAAAAATATCATATAAATATCGAACAGCCGAAAATGCTCACAAATAGCGTGATGACCACTCGCAGCGGCGCGCAGACACCAGTTATCCTCTATACATTTTTCTCTTCTCGATTTCTATTTGTATTGTATCAGTATACAATTCAAAAGTCAATACTTTTTTACTGTTACAGATGAAAAAAACATTGTTAATTTTAGTCATTCGCACCGTCAGTATGTGAAATAAAGAGCAAACATGACAGCCGATTAACCGCGGTTTAATGCGAAAAAATCAAAATAATTTAATGAGCTAGCATAGTTGTCCGCATTAATCCACAAACTTCACGACTTTGACATAAATTACATTATCAGATACAACTGTTAAAATTTTCACATTTTTATTTTTTGTATAAATATACTTTTTTACGTAATTATATACGCCGTTTTGACTGTTTTCACTCGCTCCCGTGCGTATATTAATCAATATTAACTATTTTTTCACATACATATCCTTATTTTGGATTATTATTTTTCGCACAATCTTCTCATTTCGTGATTGTTTCCATTATTATATTTGATGCGAATTTCAGGCAAACTTAAAGCCGGGCTTTCGCCCGGCCAAGCTTTTTTATATTTATTTTAAGCTGTTTTCGCTGCGCTGCTCCCGCTCAATATACCGTAAAACCTACCGAAATTGTTCCTGATCTTCCGTTTTTGTTCTCCGCCCATATTTTCGCAGTGTACTGACCTGCATCTACTCTCGCTCCGTCCGATGTGTAATCCCAGTTCAGAACGACCGGTCCGGCCTTTGCCTCCGCGCCTTCAGCCACAGAGCATACCTTGTTCCCTATAACGTCATATATATCGCAATATATTTTTGCCGCGTCGCTCAGCTCCGCATTTATTTCAACATAATTTGTGTTGGTATAGCTCTGACCGTCGCTCAACTCGGGCGCGTTCTCCTGCTCTTTAAATACAAAATCTACCGTGACCTTATCCGAAATACTGCCCGACGCATAGTTCGCCGTCACATTAAATGTGTACTTCCCGTCCGGAAGAGCTTTGCCTTTGTCGTCTTTTCCGTCCCAGATTATGTGTTTATTGCAGATGTAATACGTGCTGCCTCCCGACGTAGTGCCTTCCAAGGCGTCGGCTTGTATTTTATCTGCCAGCTTGCGCACTGTCTTTCCGTTCGAATTTGTTACCGTACAGCTTAGCGTAGCTGCGGATGTGAGCTTCTGAGCGAAGGAGCAGGACGCCAACACATCAAACTCGTCGCCGGCGGACATCACCGCACTGCTGTCGCAGGACAAATTCAGCTCCGGCGTCACCGTCCGAGTCGTAACGCTCACGCCTGACACGGGAGAATAGCTCTGACCGTCTACATATAATCTGTAGGCATAAACCCCCGTATCAAAATTCTTCAAAGGAAGAGTAATCGTCTTGCTCTTGCCCGCGCTGACTGTGTATTTCTTCATCGCAACCCGAGTAACTCCGGAAACGGACGGATTAGTTTTATACGGATAGAGCGCGAGCAGGTCTATATTGCGCACTCGGGATTTATCTGCTGTATATATCGCAAGCTGAGTCGTAACTTTCTTTTTTGCATATATCGTAACAGATACCGTTCCTTTTTTATAATCTACCGTCACCGGGCTGAGCGTCGCTTTGGGAGCTTTGCCCGTCGAGCTTGTGTACGCCGCGAGGCAAGTGTAATCCTTCTGAGGATATACGCTGCACGCCGTGGAGGGCTGTGCTTTAGTTATAAAGTTGTACAGCTCGTTGAGCGATACCATTCCGTTGCAGTTCTCATCCGCAGGGAATTCTTTATAAGAAGACTTGTTTCTGTCTATGCCCATCGCATACGCAATGTTAGTAGAGAATATACCTCTTTCACTTTCCTGAAGCGACGTCATCTCCGTGCGGCAGGCGCAAAGCACTTTGAATTTGCTGTTCGTCAGAGCTGTCGAGCGCGATTTAACCGTTTCAAATTCAGAGCAAAAGTCCTCCGCAAAGCTGTCGCTCGAATAGTCGGAAGCGCTTCGTCCTATCAGTCCGCCCGAATTGCACGCATCTATTATAAGAACTACCTTTCCCTTTATATCTGCAAAACACTCTGCCAGCTGATCCGCAGTCACATATTCGTTCAGGTTTAAAGCTATAGCCGCTCTGCCGTTGGCATACGCTCCGTGTCCGCTGTATGTGAGCACGCTTACGTCGTCCGCGTCCGCGCTGCCGAATTGTTTTTTAATTCTGGTTTTGAGCTTGGCCAGAGTGTTCGCGTTTGAATTTGTAAGTTTAAGCGCGCTTTTATATCCCGATTTTCTCATCGCATCGCGCAGCGCCGTAGCGTCATTCTCGGGCGCCGGCGAGAGATTGTATCGGCTGCTGTTATAATCCCCTATGCCTATATTTATAGAGCGATAATACTTTTTGCCGTCGCCGCTCGAGCTTCCCGCCATAGCC
>OLPS01002983.1_pt1 | contig 14055 bp, 10 predicted proteins | sample 1673071 | NCBI WGS metagenome assembly OLPS01 (sample SAMEA3136752, study PRJEB25190) | human gut metagenome | reverse complement strand
CGCTTGTAGTAGCCCAGCAGCGGGAAGGTGCAGCTCTCGGCAAGGCGATAGCCCTTGCCCTTTGCCAGCACGGCGGTGATGTCCAGCAGCTCGTCTGCGGTGTAGTCCGGGAACTCGATCTTGTTGGGGAAGCGGCTGGCAAGGCCGCTGTTGGCGGTGAGGAACACCTCCATCTCCTTGGTGTAGCCCGCAAGGATGACCACCAGCTCGTCCCGGTGATCCTCCATGCCCTTTACAAGGGTGTCGATGGCTTCCAGCCCAAAGCTGTCCTGCTGGCCGCGGTACAGGCTGTACGCCTCGTCAATGAACAAAACGCCCCCCAGTGCACTCTCGATGACGCTGTTGGTCAGCGGGGCGGTGTGGCCGGTGTAGCGCCCCACAAGGTCGGCGCGGGTCACCTCCACCAGCTGCCCGCCCCCCAGCGCGCCGATGGCCTTGAGGTACTTTGCCACCAGCCGGGCAATGGTGGTCTTGCCGGTGCCGGGGTTGCCGGTAAAGATCATGTGCATGGACAGGCTTGCGGTCTTGAAGCCCGCCGCGGCGCGGCGCTGCTGCACCTGTAAATTGTCTGCCAGACCGAACACATACTCCTTGACCGGGGCAAGCCCCACCAGCGCATCCAGCTCGGCGCGGATCTGCTCCACCGCGCCGGTGTAGGCCGCCGGAAGCAGGCTGAACAGGTCTGCCGGGGCGGCGCCGTTCAGCGCAAATTGCAGCCCTTCGGGTGCGACGGTCAGCGCCACCGTGCCGGACAGCTTTGTGTCGGTCTGCAAGCAGTACTCGCTCAGGTCGCGGAATATCCGCTCGCAGCAGTCTGCCAGCCCCTCTGCGCCCTTTTCCTTGGAGCACTGCGCCGCCACATAGTCCCGCACCTCTGCCCCGGCGGTAAGGGTCAGGCCAAGGCGGCTGTGCACCCGCTGCGCCAGCGCGTTCAGCTGCTGCGCCGCCAGCGCAGCCAATGCTTCCGGGGTGAAGGGGGCGGTCTGGCACACATCCCCTACCGCCGCCACAAAGGACGCGCCAAATTTATCTGCCAGCGCCTCCCGCCCCTTGCGGGAGAAGAAGATCAGGTACTTGCCGCAGGGGTCGATGCGGCTCACTGCGCCGGGGGCAAGGGCCGTGCCGGCTTCCACCAGAATGCCCTCCTTGTTCACCAGATACCGGCTGGACAGGGGCGCACTGCCCTTGACCGCGAGGTCGGAGAGGATGCGCAAAAAGCCGGGGTGGCAGCTCTCGTAGTGCTCAAACACCACGATCTCGCCCGGGGCGTGCAGGGCGGCGTAAAGGTCCTGCAAAAACAGCTTTTCCGCGCCGGGGTCGGGGTAGAGTGCAAGGTCTATCACCGCCATCCGGTCGCTCTGCAAAAGCCCCCGCGCTGCCATGATGCGGGCAGTCTCGGCCAGTGCAAAGTGCCGCCCCGTGCCCGGAGCGCCCCACAGCAGGATCACGTTGCGGGCGGCTGCGCCCTCGGTGCCCAGCACAAAGGGGCGGCGCATTGCCCGCACCACGCTGTCCACAAAAGTGTCCTGCCCGAGGACGGTCTTTTTTACCTCAGCGGCAAGGCCTTCAAAGCTGCCCAGCTGCTCCGGCTTTGTGTCTGCCGTGCCCTTGGCCAGCAGGCCGTCCGCTTCCATATCCCGCAGCATCTGGCGGCTGTCCTCCAGCGCCGTCTGCACCCCTGCATCCTGCGCCTTCAGCCGGGCGTTCTGCTGCTTCAGCAATTCGTCCAGCTGCTTTTGCTGTTCCAGCAGCGCCGCGTTCAGGTCCGGCAGGCCGCTGCCCGCCGGTTTTTCGGGCTGCAGCTTTTCCGGCTGCGGCTGCGCGCCGCCGAACTTCAGTTTGCCGCCCGCGCCGAACACGCCGTTCATCAAGCTTTCCCAATCATCGGTGTATGCCATGGTGCTGCCCTCCATCGGTGTTTTTTCTTCCAGTATAGTGAACTGCGCGGCATTTTGCAAGCATAAAAAAGCTCCCCCTTTCGGGGGAGCTGATATCCGCGTCTATGCGGGGATCATGCTGTTTTCTCAGCCCTTGCAGCCCTGCTCTTCCCAGTCGCCGAAGTCGTTGGCATCGGCGATCTTGGTGACGTCGATCTTGCCGTTCTCATCCTTGGGGGCAACGGCGGGGCCGGCCTCTACGGGGTTGGCGTTCGGGGCTTCGGGGTCGTACACAGGGCGCTCTTCGGCGGTCTCCGGCTGGGTCTGGGGTGCGTTCTCAGCAGGGGCTTCCGGTGCGGTTTCTTCGGCAGCTTCTGCGGCGGCATCGGCAGCCTTTGCCTCTTCCTTGGCTTCGGCTTCCGCGTAGGCATCGGCGGTCTTTTCGGCCTCCTCGGCGTCCTTTTCGGCTTCCTCCGGGAACTCGACCTCCTCCACATGGAGCGGGTCTTTCTGGTTCAGGATCTTGTCCAGCACCACGATGGCAGCGCCGGTGACGGCCACGGCAGCAGCCGTGCCAAGAATACGGAACAGAGTTTTCATACCAGAACCTCCTTGTAATACAGAAACGTTAAGAGAACGTTACGACCTCTTCCAGGGGCTTTTCGGCGGGCTCTACCGACACGGCGGTCAGCACCGGGCCTTTGCCCCGGTAGATGTTGTGGAACTTGTACCCCACCTTTGCGGTCACCCGCACCCAAGCGCGCTGTTCCAGCGCCTTGTAACCATCGTAGCTGCACGGGAAGCCCACGAACTGGATGTCCTGCACGCAGCAGGTCATGGCAAAGCGGCCGGGCACAAAGCTGTTTTTGCCGGCGCGGTTGGTCTGGCAGACCTGTGCCAGAAAGCGCACCGTCTTGCCGGTGTACTTCTGGGGCTCATCCTGACAGTCCATGTACCAGATGCCGAAATCGTCATCCGGGATGTCGATGGGGTCGGCGTTGATATCAAAGGGCAGCGGGTCGGGGATATCGTCGTAGGCTACGCTGCCGTCCTTGAACTCGTAGGCGATATCGCACTTACGGGAGGCCTGCCGCACCAGCTTGTGCAGCTCCTGCCGGGCGTCGTCGTTGTTCACGGCTTCGGCGCGGTTGAATACGATCAGCTCGCTGCGGGCGATCTTGTCCAGCATCAGGCTGCGCATGGAGTTGTCGCGGGCGTAGGTCAGGGCGGTGGTGCCGTCGGCAGTGGCAATGCACTGGTACACCAGCCAGTTCTCGGGCAGGGCATCCGCTAAATCCTGCAGCAGCCACATGCCGTTGTACTCGATGACCACGCGGCCTGCGTCTGCTTCCTTGCCCAGCTTTGCAAGGTTCTGGGGGTTCAGTTCAGACTTATCCTCCAGCACCTTCACGGTCACGCCGGGGAAGGCGAACTTTTTCTCGTTATACTCCTCTTCGCCCTCCTCGCAGATCAGCAGCAGGGTCTTGTCGCCGGAGTCGAAATTGGGGTCTTCAAAGGTCTCCTGAATAAACTTGGTCTTGCCGCTTTCCAGAAAGCCCACAAACAGGTAGACCGGGATCTCTTTTGCCATAATAAATGGTTGCTCCTTCTCTCAATAATGGGGTTCTCAGCAGCCGAACAGCTGGGCGATGGCGGTCTCGTTCAGCTTGGAGCCGATGACCACCAGCTTGCCGCCCACGTCTGCGCTGCGGCTGCGCACTTCCCACTCGCCGGGCACATAATCGAACTCCAGCCAGCCGTCTGCGCCGCCGTCCACGATGCCCTTGCTGCGCAGGATCATGCCGTAATTGCCGGTATCCAGCTCGGTGAGGGCGTGCTCCACCTCGGCCTTGGTGAACTTGCGGGCCGTCTCCACGCCCCAGCTGGTGAACACTTCATCGGCGTGGTGGTCGTGATGATGATGGCCGCAGCAGCAATGACCGTCATGGTCATGGTGATGCTCGTGCTCATCGTGGTCATGCTCGTCATGGTCATGGTGATGCTCATGCTCGTGCTCGTCGTCATCATCGTCATGATCGTGCTCGTCGTGGTCGTGGTGATGATGCTCGTGCTCATCCTCGTCGTCATCATCGTCATCATGGTCATGATGATGGCCGCAGCTGCACACACCGTTCTCATCGTCGTGATGATGGTGATGTTCGTGCTCTTCTTCCTCGTCCTCGTGGGCGTGCTCTTCATTTGCCTTGGCAGCCATGGCGATCAGCTCGGCCTTGAAGTCGTCCTTGGTGGACATGGCCTTCAAAATCTGCTCACCGGTCAGGTGATCCCATGCGGTGGTCACGATAGTGGCGGTGGGGTTCTTTTCCCGCAGCATTGCCACGGCAGCGGCGATCTTTTCCTCGCTGGCGGTCTGGGTGCGGCTGAGCAGGATGCAGCTTGCGTGGCTGATCTGGTCATCGTAGAACTCGCCGAAGTTCTTCATATACATCTTGACCTTGTTCACATCGGCCACGGTGACAAAGCTGTTCAGCTGCACGTCCAGATGCTCCGCCACGCCCTCCACGGCGCGGGTCACATCGCTCAGCTTGCCCACGCCGGACGGCTCGATGACGATGCGGTCGGGGTGGTACTGCTCCACCACCTGCTGCAGCGCGGTGCGGAAATCGCCCACCAGAGAGCAGCAGATGCAGCCTGCGTTCAGCTCGTTGATCTGGATGCCGCTTTCCTTCAGGAAACCGCCGTCAATGCCGATCTCACCGAACTCGTTCTCGATCAGCACCACCTGCTGGCCTGCAAAGGCCTCGGTGATCAGCTTTTTGATCAGAGTGGTTTTGCCGGCGCCAAGGAAGCCGGAGAAGATATCGATTTTAGTCATGTTCCAAATGCCTCTTTCTTTTTATCGCAATATTCGCAATTGTTAGCGCAAAGGGCCGCAGAGTGCTGACCCAAAAATACTACACCTCTATTATAACAAGGCTGTCAATGGAAAACCGGCCTTTTTCAAGAAAAAATTGTAACTTTTTTTGCAAATTGACGGCGTTTTGGGGGGAGTTTTGCCCCCGCATTGCATTCTTTCCCGCAGAATGATACAATAGCAGCAGCAAACCATCGCCGCCGGACGTTTTTCCGGCAAATGACAGAAAGAGGGCTTTTGTTATGAGTATGAACACAGTTCCCGAGCGTCTGGCCGCGCTGCGTGCCGCTATGCAGGCAAACGGCGTGGACGTCTATCTGATCCCGGTGGGCGATCCGCATTCCAGCGAGTATCTGCCCGACCACTACACCTCTCTGACCTACTTCTCCGGCTTCCACGGTGAGAACTCCAACTTTGTGGTCACCATGACCGAGAGCGCCGTCTGGGCAGACGGCCGGTACTTTGTGCAGGCAGAGAAGGAGATCGCCGGCACCGAGATCCAGCTGATGCGCATGGGCGAGCCGGGCGTGCCCACCGCCGAGGAATACTGCGGCAAGGTGCTGCCCGAGGGCGGCACGCTGGGTCTGTGCGGTCTGACCGCCAACTGTGCACTGGTCAACAACCTGAAAAAAGAGCTGGAGCCCAAGCACGGCAGCATCAAAACCCTGTTCTTGGAGGACGAGCTGTGGGTGGAGGGCCGCCCTGCCCGCCCGGCTACCCCGGCATGGATCCTGCCCAAGGAATACGCTGGCTTCTCTCCGGCGGAAAAGCTGGAGCAGCTGCGCGGCAAACTGAAGGAGCAGGGCTGCACCGCCCAGCTGGTGGGCAAGCTGGATAATCTGGCATGGCTTTTGAACCTGCGCGCCATGGATATCGAGTGCACCCCCTACGCCATGGCCTACTGCTACGTTACCCTGAATCGCGCCGTGCTGTTCATCGATCAGGCACGGGTCACCCCGGAGGCTAAGGCAGAGCTGGAGGCCAACGGCGTAACGCTGGCCGACTACGACAGCATTCTGGACGGGATGGCCGCCGAGACTGAGCCCCAGACCGTGCTGGCGGAAAGCGCTACTGTGAACTACGCCGTGTATCAGGTGCTGGAAAACAACCCCGCCCTGACTGTGAAGGACGCCGCCGACCCCCTGCTGGCCATGAAGGGCGTGAAGAACGAGGTGGAGCTGGCACACCTGCGCGAGTCCCATCTGCGGGACGCCGTGGCTATGGTGCGGTTCCAGATCGAGCTGGAAAACCGTCTGGCTTCCGGCGAACAGCTGACCGAGCTGACCGTGGACGAGATCCTGCACAAGTACCGCAGCGCAGACGATAAGTTCCTTGTGGAAAGCTTTGGCACCATTGCAGCCTACGGCGGCAACGCAGCCATGATGCACTACCACGCCACTCCGGAGGATCACGCCGTTTTGCAGCGCAAGGGCTTTTTGCTGGTGGACAGCGGCGCCACCTATCTGGACGGCACCACCGACATCACCCGCACCTACCCGCTGGGCGAGCTGACCGAGGACGAGCGGCTGTTCTATACTTGGACGCTCCAGTGCCACATCGACATTGCCAAGGCCGTCTGGCTGGATTACTGCGACTGCCACATGCTGGACACCATCGCCCGCGAGCCGCTGTGGCGCCACCTCATCAACTACCGCTGCGGCACCGGCCACAGCGTCAGCTTTGTGGGCAACGTCCATGAGGGCCCCCACGCTTTGAACGGCCGCAACACCACCCTGATGCGCCCGGGCATGATCGTCACCGACGAGCCCGGCGTGTACGAGGCCGGCGAGGTGGGCATCCGCATCGAGAACGAGATCGAGTGCTACCACAAGGCCGACAACCAGTACGGCACCTTCCTTGCCTTCCGTCCCCTCACCTTTGTGCCCATCGCTACTTCTCCCATCGTGCCCGGCGTGCTGGACAAGGAGCAGGTCGCTTGGCTGAACGACTACCACCGCAAGGTGTTCGAGCAGCTGGCACCCCGCCTGACCGAGGACGAGCGCGCATGGCTGGCCGAGAAGTGCGCTGCCATCGGCTGCTAACGCTAAAAAGAACAAAAGTCAGCTGCCGCTTGCCGTCCTGACTCTTGCCGTAAAAATGCAATTCCGGGCAGACCGCAGTCTGCCCGGAATTGCTTGATTTAAGATGATTTTTCCGCTGATGATGGCCAGAGCAACGCGGAGGCCATTTCAAATCGTCTACCCTGCAAAGGAAACCAAACCATGATCTTTCACATTGCGATCTGCAGCCCGGACGGTGCGCTGCGCAGCAGGCTGGAGCACCAGTGCATGGAGTTCTTCGCCCGGCGGGAGGACGCCTGCATCGTGGAGCAGCTGCAAAGCCCGGAAGCGCTTTTGCAGCAGGATGCCGCCGGGCTGCGGTACGAGCTGTACCTCATTGAGCTTGCGGCGGTAGCCCGGCCCGAAGGGCTTACGGCGGCGGCAGAGCTGCGCCGCCGGGGCCGCCGCGCTCCGCTGGCTTTTGTGGCCCGCACCCCGGCCCATGCATACAGCGCCTACCGGGTGGACGCCATGCAGTATCTGCTGCAGCCGGTGCACCAGCCGGAAGTTTCTGCCCTGCTCAAGCGGGCGGTGGAGCCGGAATACGGCCCAACCCTTACCGTGACCACCGCCGACGGCGTGCGGGCGCTGACCTATGCCGAAATCGAATATCTGGAATGCACCCATCATATCGTGCACTTCCACCTGACCACCGGGGAGGATGTGGCCTCCCTCTCGCTGCGGGTGCCCTTTTCTGCGGTGGCGCAGCCGCTGCTTGCGGACGGCCGCTTTGTGCAGCCGCACCGCTCCTATGTGGTCAATCTGGAAGCAGTACAGCTGCTGTCCCCCGGCGAGGTACGGATGCGCAGCGGGGCACGCATCCCCATCCCCCGCGGGCGGGAAGCCGCCGTCCGGGAGGCTTTCTGCGCCCGGGTAGGGTAAAAAGTAAAAAGTCGCTGCACATTCGTGCAGCGACTTTTTTGTTTAACGATTTATTCTTCCTTATGCCGGGGCTTTTTGCGGCGGGCGTGCTTTTGGGGCTTGCGGCGGGGCTTTTTGCGGGAGGGCTCGGGCTGGACAGAGGCATCGTTCAGGCGGGACATCGCATCCAGCAAAGCGCCCTGCAGGCTGTCCGAGGGTACCCCGCTCTCCGAAAAGGCGAACAGGAATTTGTAGATCTGGGGCTGCAGCTCCTCGTACAGCCCAAGGCGGGTGTACACCTCCTTGAACAGCTGAAAAATCTGTGTCTTGTTCTCTACGATGCCGCGCAGGTCGATCTGGGTATGACAGAGGCTTTTGGGGTTCTGGATATAATGATATCCGGCCTCGGGGATGGAAACGAACACCTCCGCGTGCTCTAGATACCCCATGTTGAAGATCAGATCCTCGGCCCAGTGCACATCGGGCGCAAAGGCAAGCTGATTTTGCGCAATGATCTCCCGGCGGTAGAGCTTGTTCCACAGCACGCCGTAGTAAAAGGAGGCGGGCTGCTGCATCAGGCGGCGGGCGTAGTCCTCCCGGCTGTAAACGCCCTGCGGCAGAAAGCTATATTTGCGCACCTCAGTTTTCGGCGTTTCCGGTTCGATGCCCAGCGAAGTTTGCAGTGTCTCGAGGAAGTAACCAGTCTTGGTGGAATTTGAAGGAATCACCATCCAGTATGGGGCGATTACAAGGTCTGCGCTGTGCTGCAAAGCAGCCTGCACAAGGTTCTGGGTGTAATCGGGATCCAGTGCGTCATCACTGTCCGCAAACTGGATATAGTCGCCGTGTGCAAGGACAAGCCCGGCATTCCGCGTGCAGGAAACGCCCTCGTTTTCCTTGTCCACCACCACGATGCGTGGATCCTTTGCCCGGAACTGCTCACAAATGGCAAGGCTGTCATCCGTAGAGCCATCGTTCAGCACGATGATCTCCAGCTCCTGATAGGTCTGGCCGCAAATACTTTCCAGACAGCGGGAAAGCCCCTTCTGGGCGTTGTACACGGGCACAATGATGCTGACGAGAGGGTTCGTCATGGCAGGGCCTCCTTTTTTGACGACAAAATTTGAGTATTATTATTATCATACTCCTGCGGCACCCGGATTACAAGAGCGCCGCACTGTGGCAGTTTTGTGAAACCTTACGCCTGCGCCCAGTCCAGTGCAGTCCAGTCCGGCAGGAACTGGTCGCAGATGCGGCGCAAAGCGGGGGCGTCGGCGGCGCTGGTGGTGTCCTGAATGCCCACCAGATAGAAGCCGGCGTCATGGGCGGTCTGGGCAGCGTAGAGCGCGTCCTCGCACACGGCACACCCGGCAGGGCTTGTGCCGCCAAGGCGGTGCAGCGCTTCCATAAAGGGAGCGGGGCTGCTCTTGCTCATAGCACCCCGCGCCTCAATGTAAAAATCAAAGTATTCGTCGATGCCAAGGCGGGTCAGAACGGTGCGGCACTGGCTGCTCCATGTGTTGGAGCAAACGCACATCCGTGCGCCCTCGGCCCGCAGCCGGGCAAGGGTGTCCCGCACGCCGGGCTTCAGTTCCACCTTCTCGTACAACTGGGCGATCACCTCGCGCATCACGTCCAGATAGCCGTTCCTGTCCAGCGGCAGCGCATACTCCCGGATGAGGTACTGTGCGCCGTCCTCCATGCCCATGGTCAGCAGGGTCTCGTGCAGGTCTGCCTTCGGGGTGCGGCCAAAGCGTGCCAGCAGCGCCTCCGGGGCGCCCTCCCATACCACCACCATGCTGTCGGTCAGGGTGCCGTCCATATCAAAGATCCATTGTTTGCAGTGCATACGTTCCTCCTGTTGTGCGCCCTCCGGGCCGCTTTTATACTCATCTCCGGTTAGTATAGCACGAAACTTTCACAGGAAAAAGGCATGATCTCCGAAAAATCGGGAGAATTTTACCTGAAAGTATGGTATAATTATAACAATTTTAGAAAATACCGGGAACGTGCACGGGAGGGCTTGATATGGAACGCAGAGAACCTACGCAAAAGGCGCTGGTGCTGGCAGGCGGCGGTGCGCGCGGCAGCTATCAGGTAGGCGTCTGGCGGGCTTTGATGGAGCTGGACTGGCACCCGCAGATCATCACCGGCACCAGCGTGGGCGGGCTGAACGGTGCCATGTTCGTGCTGGATCTGTACGAGACTGCCCGGGATATGTGGCTGACTATCCGCAGCCGGGATGTGATGGAGCTGCCGGAGGAAAACGCAGACCTTTCCGCCCTGCACCAGTTTCTGCGCCGGGTTGTAAAGGAAGGCGGCATGGATGTGACCCCGCTGGAAGAGATCGTGGAGCGGGTGCTGGACGAGGACGCGCTGCGGGCAGCGCCCATCCGGTTCGGCCTCGTGACGGTGGAGCAGCGCGGGCTGCGTCCCCGGGAGCTGACGCTGGAGGATATCCCTGCCGGGCAGGTGCGGGACTACCTGATGGCTTCGGCAGCCTGCTTCCCCGCATTGCGGGCGCGGCAGATCGATGGGGTAAAGTTTCTGGACGGCGGGTACAGCGATAATATGCCCACCGGCCTTGCCAAGACCATGGGCGCAGAGGAGCTGGTCTGTGTGGATCTGGAAGGCGTGGGCATCACCCGCCCCAACCTGACCGGCCTGCCCACCACCATGATCCGCAGCTACTGGGAGCTGGGCGATATCCTGCACTTCGACCCCGACACCGCCAAGCGCAACATGGAGCTGGGCTATTACGACACCCTGCGCGCCTTTGGACGCATCCGGGGCTGTGCCTACGCGGTGGACAGCGGTGCGGACAGCAGCGCCGATGCCGAAGCCTTCCGCGCCGCCTTTGACGCAGTGCAGAAGGAGGTGCGGGAGAAGTACCCGGTCACCCTGACCGCCGACGCTGCTTTGCTGCTGGCACGGATGAAGGACGCCCAGCTTGCCCCGCTGGAAGCCGCCGCTGAGGACGCCGGGGTAGACCCCACCCACTTCTACACCACCCGGACGCTGGCCGAGGCGTTTCTGGCCGCGTGCGACAAAGAGCGTATGGAAAGCTTTACCCCGCTGTTTACGGGCAGCAGCACCGCCGGGCAGGCAGCGCTGGCCGCTTTGCTGCCCAATACATTCTTACAGGCGCTGGTGTGGCGCACTTTGACCGCACCGGCTTTGCCGGAGGTGACAGAAGATGAAGGTTTATAAAGGCGTATCCGCATCCCCCGGACTGGTGCTGGGTCAGGTGAGCCGGCTGGAGCACCATGTGGAGACCTTCAGCCACGGCCCTTTCAACCCGGAGCGGGAACTGCGGCTGCTGGCAAATGCCGTGCACACGGCGCAGAATGAACTGGACTCCATGGCGGAGCGCGCCGCCCCCACCGAGCAGGCCATCTTTTTGTTCCAGAGCATGATGCTGGACGACGAGGGCATGATGAACGAGGTGCGCTTTTGCATCAATGCGGGCATCAGCGCCTCGGCGGCGATGCATCAGGTGGGGCAGCGCTACGCCGACCAGCTTGCCAACATGAAGGATAACCCCTATATGCAGCTGCGCAGCGTGGATATTCTGGACGCCACCCGCCGGGTGATCAACATCCTGACCAACCGTCCCCGGGTGTGGCTGGCGCTGGATCATCCGGTGATCCTTGCCGCCGACCGGCTGATGCCCACCGACCTGTTCAGCGTGCCCTCCGGCATGATCTTGGGCGTCATCACCGCCGAGGGCAGCGGCCAGAGCCATGCCGCCATCATTGCCCGGGCAATGAACATCCCGGGCATCGTGCAGGTGGGCAAGGATTTTCTGGACGACTGCGATGGCCGCACCGTCATTCTGGACGCAACCAACGGCAACTGCATCCTGGACCCGGATGCCGTCGCCCGCCAGCAGGCGGAGGCCAGCATCTGCCAGCTTCAGCGCGAGGACGCGGAGATGAAGCAGCTGCACAGCCTGCCGGACGAAACGCGGGACGGCGAACCCTTTGAGCTGCTGGCCAACTGCTTCGGCCCGGAGGATATCGACACCGCCATGCAGTCCGGTGCCAAGGGCGTTGGGCTGCTGCGCAGCGGCTACATGATGCTGCCCGGGCGCATTCTGGACGAGCAGGAGCAGTATTTCTTCTACTGCTCCTGTCTGGCAGCGGCAAACGGCTGCCCGGTGACCGTACGCACCTTCGACTTTGGCTCCGACCGCACCGTGGCCGATGCCAATCAGGGGCCGCAGTCCTCCAAGCTTGGCCTGCGCGGCATCCGCAACAGCCTGCGCCAGCCCCAGCAGTTCCAGACCCAGATCTGCGCCTTGCTGCGCGCCGCCGCCCGGGGGCCGCTGCGGGTGATGTTCCCCATGGTGACCGATGTGGAGGACTGGGACGCCGCCATGAGCATCGTGGAGCACTGCCGCCAGAGCCTGCGGGAGTGGGGCGTGCCCTTTAACGAGAACACCCAGTTCGGCGTGATGCTGAGCATCCCCGCCGCCTGCCTGACCGTGGAGGACTTTATAGCCCACGGCTGCGATTTTCTGGTCATCGGCACCAACGACCTGACCCAGTACACCCACGCCGCCGACCGGGAGCTTGCCAGCGCAGAGCACTACTACCGCCCCGCCAGCCCGGCCATGAAAAAGCTGATCACCATGGTGATGGATGCCGCCAGCGCACACCACGTCCCGGTGACTATCTGCGGCCTTGCCGTGGGCAACCCCGCCAACACGGCGCAGTACCTGCACCTCGGTCTGCGCAGCTTCTCGGTAAGCCCCCAGAACCTGCTCAAGGTAAAGCGAGCCCTGCTGGACACCGATGCCCACCCGGATGCAGGGGAAAATGTCTGAAAATGCTTTACAAGACGTAATATAACGCAAAATAATAAGAGGCTGTTGCACGAAATCCTGTGCAGCAGCCTCTTTCACTCTTTTTTGTTATAGCTGTCGTTTTTCTTTACGACCCCCTTCCGTGAAAAAGCACCCCGGGAAAATCCGCAGATTTTCCCGGGGTGCCAATTTTAAATAATTATTCCGCTGAAGATGGTCAGAGCAAAGCGGAGACCATTTAAATCGTCAAGCGTCTTACTCCAGATTCCCCGTCAGGGTCATGACGGCGGAGAGCACCGCCAGCGGGGCGGTCTCGCAGCGGAGGATGCGGGGGCCAAGGCCCACCGTTTTTGCCCCGGCGCTCGCGGCCATTTCGGCCTCCTCGGCGGCAAAGCCGCCCTCTGCGCCGGTCACGATGGCAAGGCGCAGCTTCTGTCCATCGGCGGGCTTTGCCTCCGCCAGCAGCTGACGCAGGGGTGCGCCGCCGCACTCGTAGCAGAACAGCACCAGATCGTACTGGTCAAAGCTGCGGCACACCGCCCCGAAGTTCGGCAGCGGCAGGGCTACGTCCGGCAGAACGCCCCGGCCGCACTGCTTGGCGGCTTCCAGCGCAATGCGGTTGTAGCGCTCGTTCTTCTGCTCCTCCTTTTTGGGTGCAGCCACGCAGTAGCGGCTGAAGAAGGGTACGATGTGGGCAGCGCCCAGCTCCACCCCGTGCTTGATGATCTGTTCCAGCTTGTCCTGCTTGGGGTAGCCCGCCAGCAACGTCACCTCCACGGTGGGCTCGGCGGCGCTGGGGTAGCCCGGCTCTACGGCAAAGTCTACCCTGTCCTCCCCAAAGCCGGTGATGGTGGCGGTGTACTCTACGGCGTTGCCGTCGCAGAGGATGACGGTATCTCCCGGCTTTGCCCGCATCACCCGGGCAAGGTGATGGGCGTCCGCACCCCGCAGGGTGGCGGTACCGTCGGAGATCTCGGTGGTAAAGTAGCGGTGCGGCATACTGTGCGCTCCTTCTTACAATCTTTGAATCTCAGGCCTTTTTGCAGACGATGCACTCCCAGCCGCGCTTTTCCTTGACTTCCACGACGGACAGACCGGCTTTTTCCAGCCCAGCGATCACCTCGTCCTTGCGGCTGTCGATGATGCCGCTGGCAATAAAGGTAGCGCCCTCGGCCATCAGGCCGGGCACAGCGGGCGCAAGGCTGAGGATGGCGTTGGCCACGATGTTGGCGGTGATGATATCATAGGTGCCGCTGGCCTTATCGGACAGGTCGCCCACCAGCACGGTGAGCTTATCCTGCACGCCGTTCAGGGCTGCGTTCTCCCCGGCGGTGCGCACCGCCACAGGGTCGATGTCCACGCCCTCGGCGCTGGCAGCGCCCAGCTTGAGGGCGGCAATGGCAAGGATGCCGCTGCCTGTGCCGATATCCAGCACCCGCTCGCCGCCGCGCACCTGCTCGTCCAGCGCTTCAAGGCAAAGGCTGGTGGTCTCGTGACCGCCGGTGCCGAAGGCAAGGCCAGGGTCAAGGATCAGCTTTACCCGGTCGGTGTCGTACTGCTGCCACGAGGGCACCA
>OLPS01002978.1_pt1 | contig 14085 bp, 11 predicted proteins | sample 1673071 | NCBI WGS metagenome assembly OLPS01 (sample SAMEA3136752, study PRJEB25190) | human gut metagenome | reverse complement strand
ATCCAACAAATATTTATAAAACAGCCACTCTTTTAATCAAACTTTTTAATTTCTTTTTGCTCCTAACTGCTGATTTGCTTTCTCCACATTCATCTGTGACATGATAAGTGTAATTACAATACAGATAATAAATGGAATCCATAAATACATAATATGAAGCATATTTAAACAGGAATCCAACTGCACATCGAGATTTTTATCAAATTTGCTAAATTCCAAAAGCCATCCTGTAATTGCAGTTCCGATTCCACCTCCAAGCTTGATTCCCAAAGAGGTACAAGAATACATTGTTCCGTCTACTCGTTTCTTTTTCGTCATATAAGTGTATTCCGAGCAATTTGCAATAACTGCATTCATGTCTCCCTGCCATGGTCCCATTCCAAATGCTGCCACAGCAGTGAATACCAGCATCAATGGTACACTTCCCATATAGGCGGCCACAACAACCAAAGCTCTTCCAATTGTTCCAACTGCATATCCAACCAGATTCAATTTATATAAGCCCTGCCATTTAGCAACCAGCCATGGGGTAATTAACAATGCAATAATCAATGGAATATTAATCGCCCATGAAAATATTGGAAATAAATCTTCGTCATTTAAGACATACATCATGTAATAAATACCCATGCTTAACATTGCTGAATAAATCTGCTGAAGAATATAGGTTACGCAAATCATAATGTAATATTTATTAGAAAATAATAATTTCGCAGCTTCAATCAGACTATATTTTTCATCGACAGTACTTGAGACATCGTTATTTAATTCTTCCTCCGGAAGTTCTTTTACCGATAATACAGAAAGTGTATTTACAACCAGACCAATGACTGCATAAATAATTGCAACCATTCTCCAGCCGGAAGCTCTGCCTCCCATGATTTCTACAAATTTAATCGTAACAGACTGAATGAGAAGGCTTGTTGAAAAGGCAAAAATAAAACGATACGACCCCATTTCCACACGTTCTCTGCTGTTTTTTGTAATTAAAGCAGTCAGCGCAGAATAAGCAATATTGTTTGCAGTATAAAATACTGCATTAAGCAGCGAATATGCAATGAAAAACCATGCATACTGCGCTGTCTGCCCCATACTTTCCGGAATCGCAAATACTCCAATTAAGGTGACCGCACATCCAACATAACCATATAACATCCACGGTCTTGCTTTTCCCATTCGGCTCTTTGTTTTATCGATCATCGAGCCGAAAAAGATATCGGTAACTCCATCAAATAATTTCGATAATGCAATCAAAGTTCCCACAATACCTGCATTTAAGCCAACTGTATTGGTAAGATAAATCATGACAAATGTCGATAAAAATGCATACACTACATTTCCTGCCACATCACCAGAACCGTATCCGACTTTGTTATACCATTTTAAGTATCTTTTCTCTTCTATCTTTTCCATCTTAGTTCTCTTTCTCCCACTTTTACTGCTCTTTAAAAATCATCTTCATCTCAAATTTAAAATTCTTTTTATCCAAACGATATTTCTCCAAAAGTTCCGGTCCACAGCTGTTTGAACCAATTCCATTTTGCGCATAATCTAAACACACAACTGTCATTCCGGACGGTTCAATTTCATAATTATGGACTTTTTTTGTCAGTTCCTCCTGGGTATATTCCGATACGTTAAAGGAAAATGGCGTCTTAGATACTGCCAGGAATCCATACTCCGAACTATTGATACAAAGATAATCACAATCTGTATGGCTTCCGTTTTCCTGCGGACGAAGATAATCTTCATGCATCTCTTTTACCTCCGCCCTGTATCTTCCATGACTTCCTGCTCTGTATTTATCCACATAACTTTCTTCCGGTCCGATTCCATAATACTCAACCTGATTCAATGCTTTTTCTAAAAACAGGCGGATTCCAAATCTCGGAAGCATCGGAAATTCCATATCTTTCTTCACATCCATTGCTACTGATATCGAACCATCCAAATCAATCATCCAGTCTGCTTTTACATTCAAAATCCTCTGCACAGTCGGTGCTGATACACTTAATGTACTGTGAATGCTAACTCTTCCCTCTTTGATTTCATAAGAGGTCTCATAAGCTCTTGCATAGCTCTGGTCATAATGTGCATCCATCCATTTTAATTTTTCTTTTCGGTCATTATCAGTCGGTGCTCTCCAGATATTGATTTCCATTGGTTGAACAAGAAATTCTTTTTCTTTTATTTTGATTTTTTCAAATAAACCGGTCAGCTTGTTAAATGCATAACTATATCCATCTGATTTTTGAATCATAAGAAAACGATTTGTTTCTTTGACATGAACTGTCTCTTCTGTTGGATTCTCTGTTTTTAATTCCATCAATTCTACTGCACGTTGATTTCGCATATCTTTTGTCGGAATTAAAATTTCATCAAATCCAAGAGATTCTCCCGCCGGCTGAAGCGGATTTGCTTCTTTTAAATGATAACTTATTTTCAGATAACATCTTCCTGCTTCAGGAATCATTTCCGGAATCATTATTTTTCCTTTTTTACCCGGAAGAATACTATCTTCGATCGGTACGATTCCTCCACCAATATTTTTTCCATCTACTTCAATTCCATAAGTAATGTAAATATAATCCTTTAAATCAACATAATTCATCTGATTGGAAATAACTGTCTCTCCCGTTTCCTGCTGATAAGCTTCTACCCTTGCCGGACGGTATACATTTTTATATTCTTTTAATCCAGTATGAGGTCTGCGGTCTGGATAAACCAGTCCATCCATACAGAAGTTTCCATCATGAATTTCTTCCCCATGGTCTCCGCCATAGAAATAAATCTCTTTTCCATTTTCCGATCTTCCTTTGTAAATTGCATGGTCGCACCATTCCCATACAAATCCACCACACAATTTGTCATATTTCTGAATTGCTTCAAAATAATCTTCTAAATCCCCAGGACCATTCTCATCGCATGGCAGTATTCAACCAAAAGTAATGGTTTCTTTGGATTTTTCTCCATATATTCATCAATCTCAGAAAATGCCGGATACATTCTTCCTATAATATCAATATTCGAATAATCATATTCTCTGTCTGTACTCTGATAAAATGCCGATTCATAAGTAGTCAGTCTTGTCGCATCAAAACGTTTCGTCCATTTCAATGATTCTTCAAACGTACATCCATAAGCACATTCATTTCCCATTGACCAGATTACAATACTCGGACGATTTTTTCTCTATGCACACATAATTTCGTACGATCCATCGTAGCCGGAATAAATTCCGAATTATCTGCAATCCGCTTATTCCACTGTTCTACCACATTTTCCCAACTGTTATCTTTTAAATATTGGGTCTGTATTCCATGACTTTCATTATCTGCTTCCGCAATGACAAAGAATCCATATTCATCACATAACTGATAGAAATAAGGCGCATTTGGATAATGACTGCTTCTTACCGCATTGAAATTATGCTGTTTCATCAAGGATAAATCTCTTTTGACCTGTTCTATGCTAATCACTGAACCAGTAACGGGGTCTGAATCATGACGATTGACACCTTTAAATTTTATCTGCTTTTTATTTATATAAATTACGCCATCTTTTACTTCAATTTCACGAACACCGATACGTTCTGTAATCACCTCATTTTCTGAAGAAAAGACAAGCTGATACAGATACGGAACTTCCGGATTCCACAATTTTGCATCTTTTATTTTGAATACTGCTTTATGCGTATATTCTGCCGTTTCCGGATTTGGCTCAAACGTTCCTTCTGCAACAGCATTTTTCTCATTATCGGTAATCTGTATCTGGATTTTCTCTGCTGTCATTTCCCCGCCAAGAAAGTTTGCCCAAATCTCTATTTTTGCATCTTCCTTCTCCACTGTTGTTGTAATAAAATAATCATATAATACAGATTCCGGTCTTTTTAAAAGATACACATCTCTGAAAATCCCCGTCATACGGAATTTGTCCTGATCCTCTAAGTACATTCCGTCACACCACTTTAAAACCAGCACCGCAAGTACATTTTTCCCCTCTTTAATATAGTCTGTCACATCAAACTCACTGGTTGCATGCGATACCTGACTGTACCCCACATATGTTCCGTTCATCCACACATAAAAACAAGAATCCACCCCTTCAAAATTCAAATATGTTTTTGGTGCTTTTTCTTCTTTTTTGTAATCAAACTCACATACATAAGTCCCACACGGATTTTCCTGTGGAACATATGGTGGGTCTAATGGAATGGGATAACGCACATTCGTATATTGATGGCTGTCATATCCGTAATTCTGCCAGATTCCAGGAACTGGAATTTCTCCAAATCCACTTAAATCCGCATCTTCTTCGTAGAATTTTTCTTCTAAATCATAAATACTTTCGTAAAAACGAAATTTCCAGTTTCCATTTAACATCTGTATTCTGTCTGAATTTTCACGGTCATGCACCAATGCCCCCATAAACTTTGAAGCTGACATATAATAGGCACGATATAGCATGGTATTTTCATGTAACACATTCAGATTTTCATAATGTTTTGGTACAATCATTCTCTTTCCTCCCAATACAAATCACTTTTTCAGTATAGCGTACAAAAAATAACTAGACTAATAGCGCAGAATAAATTTTTATTCTGCAAAGAAGAAAAACGTCGACGTAGCGGGCTACGTCAAGTTTTTATGATGAAGCAGATGAAAATTTAGGCAAGCTATTATGTCGGTTTATTTGCAGGACGCTGTACTAGGTTGATACAATTTAAACTTTTTACTACCCATGTAATTTCGATTATAGCTTTTTTGGCTTTCAAAATACATAAACTAGATTCGCCAAAACATGCACAAAATGTTATACTTTTTTATATTGAAACATTTTTTCGGGAGGTGCTCAGCTTGTATACCTACTCCGCCTACTGGCAACATTCAAGGTTAGATTTTAAAGATAAAACGCATCCACTCTTTGTAGGAAGCTGTGGAACTTACCGTTTATATACCGTAAAAAAACTTCCTACGCACAGACCACGTGGAAGACTTGATTATCAGCTTCTCTATATTGCTTCGGGAAAAGGTCATTTTTATTTCAATGGAAAAGAAACTGTTGTTTCTGCCGGAAACATGGTGATTTACCATCCAAAAGAAGAACAGCGTTATTATTACTATGTGTCAGACCATACGGAAGTTTACTGGGTTCACTTTACTGGAAATGATGTAAAAAACATCCTGAAAAAATATGGAATCACAAAGAACACACGCATCATCTATACTGGGGTTTCCATAGAATATAAACATCTGTTTTTATCTATGATTCAAGAACTGGAACTTCAAAAAGAAGATTATGAAGAAATGTTGATTCATTATCTAATGACTCTGCTGATTAATATTCATCGGGTAATTTTATCAAAACCCAAGAAACAAAATTTATTAAACATGGATAAAATGGATAAAGCCGCACAATATTTTCGTTCGAATTATAACAAATCTATCAGCATCGAAGATTATGCGCACTCTCATAATATGAGTGTAAGCTGGTTTATCCAGAACTTTAAACAGTATGCCAGCACTACACCTGCGCAGTATATCCAGCCCCTTCGGATTTCTAATGCTCGAACACTCCTTGAAACAACCAATTATAATATTACAGAAATTTCAAATCTGGTCGGCTATGAAAATCCATTATATTTCAGCCGCTTTTTCCGAAAACAGTGCGGAATGTCCCCCTCTCAGTTTCGGAAAAAACTTGAAGAGCAATAAAAAAGTTAAAATCATTACGCAACAAAACCATGCAGTTCCATCCGGAACCTGCATGGTTTTGTTGCGGTTAGATATTATATTCTGGTGTAACTGTTTTTTCTTCAAAGAAATAATCAAAGATTTTCTTTTTATAATGTGTGAAGTCTGTGCTTCCACGGTCTCTGTATTTTCCAAGCTCTACCTTGATTACATCTTTGATTCGTCCCGGTCTTGCGGACATAACCACGATACGGTCTGCTAAAAATACGGCTTCTTCAATATCATGTGTAACCATAATCATGGTATTATGAAAGCGTTCACGAATCTTGAGCATTTCTTCCTGAAGTTCAATTTTTGTCAGCGCATCCAATGCTCCAAATGGTTCATCTAAGAGAAGAATTTCTGGCTGACTTACCAAAGACCTTGCAATGGCAGCTCTTTGTGACATTCCACCTGAGAGCTGACTTGGATATGCTTTTTTAAATTCACTAAGCTTTACCAGCTCCAGATACTGGTCAGAAAGTTTTCTTTTTTCTTCTTTGCTCAGTCCCTTTAGACCAAGCTGTACATTTTTCTCGATACTCATCCATGGAAATAATCTATGTTCCTGGAAAATCATTCCTCTGTCCATTCCTGGTCCATCGATTTCTTTTCCATCTACACTTAAGATTCCTGTATCATTTTTCTCAAGTCCTGCAATCATTTTCAATAACGTACTTTTTCCACATCCACTGTGTCCGACAATAACTACAAACTCGCCTTCTTCTATTTCAAGATTAATATCTTTTAATACATCTACGCTTTGTCCATTAACTACAAAGCTTTTATTTACATCATGAATGATTAACTTTTTCTTTCCCATGTTCCTACCTGCTTCTTTCCCAAGGTGTGCATAATTTACCAATGAGTGAGATGACCAAATCCATAATCACACCAACCACTGCAATGGCGATAATTCCTGCAAATACAATCGGATATTGCATCAGGCTTCGTGCATCATTGATACGGAAACCGATACCTGATGTGGCTGCAATCATTTCTGCACCGACTACTGCCATCCAGGATACACTTAATCCCAGTTTCAATCCTACAAAGATGGAAGGAAGAGCAGATGGAAGATAAATCTGTGTAAACTGCTGCCAGCCATTTAAGTGATACATTTTTCCAACTTCAATCAGTTTCGGGTCTGTTCGTTCAATACCGCTGACTGTATTTACAAGAACCGGAAAATAAGCGGCTAAGAAGATAACAGCTACTTTTGATTCTTCCCCGATTCCAAACCAGATAATTAAGATTGGAACCCATGCAATCATTGGAATCTGACGAATCGCTGTAAATGTCAGCATGAAAAAACGGTTTGCAAATTTGTTCATTCCCATGAGCACGCCAAGTAAAATTCCTACCACAACTGCCAGCGCATAGCCTTTTGCGATACGGCTTAAACTGATGCCGATATCTCCGGCAAGCGGACCATTTGTAAGCTGGTCTTTCAATGTCTCAAGCACGGTACTGATTTTTGGCAGAATCAGTGTGGACATTGCTCCGGTAGAGGTGGCAACATGCCATGCCACCACGATAAGTACCGGTAATATAATCATATTAAGAAAGAGCAATAATTTTTGTATAAATACGTTATTTCCTTTGTACATGCTCATGAATCCTCCCTACTGTGCGTTTTCCTGATAATCCTGCACTGCCTTTTCCAGATAGGAGGAATCAATCCAGGAATCAAAATCTACCTGATTGGTAATAATATCATTGTCGAGTTCAAACTGTTCAATATTCTTTAATGAAGTAATGTATCTTTCATCTAAGTTGACCGGATAAGCGAGTTCTACATCAGATACTGCTACGGATTTCACCTGCTCTAATGTTCTTCCGCTCTTTTCAGAAGACAATTCGTAAAATGCTTCCGGGTCTGCAATAATATCATCTCTTGCTTTTAACATAGCTTCAATAATTGCGCTTGAGACATCTGCATTTTTTTCCACAAAATCTGTTCTTCCTGTTAACACGCTTGGTTCATAGAACGTATCTGCGTCCGCATCTACCCCTTTATGAATAATAGAAGCTTTTCCCTGTTCTACTAAGGTATCTGCCTGTCCATAAGTAACAACTGCTGCATCAACTGCACCGGTAGAAAGACTGGAAAGTCCTTCCGGAATGGTACTGTTTACAAGCTGTACATCATCCGCACTAAGACCTGCTTCTTCTAATACCTTTAATACATACATCTGAGGAGTTGCACCTCTTTGATAGGAAATGGTCTTTCCTTTTAAATCCTCTAAGGAAGTGATTCCGGAATCTGCGCTGACCGCTAACTGCCATGCAGAGCCAAAGCTTGTTACAGCCAATAACTTCGTATCAATTCCATTTGATTTTGCCATAATTCCTGCAAATCCTGCATAATATGCATAATCCAAATCTCCGGATACCAAAGCTTCATGAATCGCCGGTGCTGCCCCTGTAAATGGAATCAAATCGGCATCATATCCAAGTGGATTTAAATATTCATCCAGATAACCTTTTTCTTCTGCTACTGCCAGTGCACCTTCTGCCCATTCATAACCGGCACTCGGGAAACCGATATTGACTACCTGATATCCATCTGCACTTGCTTCTTTCTTGCTTCCTGAATCTGTCTTCGCACTGTCATCTGCTTTACTACTATTACTTCCGCAACCTGTAACCACCAGACCTAATGTAAGAACAAGACCAAAAACTGCTGCTGTAATTTTTTTGCTTTTCATTTTCTTCACTCCCTTTCAGGTATCATGACCTTAAATTTATTTATGAATTAAATCGCTTTTCTTTACGGTTGCCACACAGAAATTTACTTCTTCATCTTCGTCATCGGAGGCTCCGCCACCTGTCATCAGGCGTGCTTCTGGGTCTACTCCGTCGATTGTGGTAACTTTTCCAAGTCCATTTCCAACTAAAGAACCCGGCACACGGAAGGTTTCCACATCAATCGGTTCAACAGAAATTTCTTCCGGTTTTTCTACCTGTGGAATCCATTCATAAGGTACACGGTATGCACGGTAAACCATGTTGTTCGTAAACTGTCCAAGGATGGTATTAAAGTATGGATTAATGTATTCCCATACAATTTCATGTTCCGGTGTCACTTCAATGAGACGTCCGTCAGAACCTTCTGTAATTAAAGTATTTCCATTTGGAAGTCTCTGTGCTGCACTGATGTAGGAACTATAAAATTTAGATGCATCCGTAAATAACAGATTTCCTGCTTCAAGTGGAGTATACTGCCATACAATCTCAAGTGTAATCGGGTTAAATTCAAGTACTCTTGAATAATCTCTCCTTGCATTGTTGACACCTGTTAATGCTCCAGGGTTTGGAGTACCGTATCCGCCTTCTCCACCATTGTCAAATACCAGCAGATTTCCTTCTCCCGGAAGTCCTTTTGGAATCATATGTAAATGGTGCTGTCCGATAATCCATCCAAGTTTTTTGGTTGCTTCGTTTTCATTAAAATCTGGTCCGACACGCCATACGATATCTCCGGTTTCTTTGCTGATGATTGCCAGAATATTTGCATTTCTTGCATCAATAATCAAGTTGTCCGGATGGAAACGTTCATCTCCCTGGTCGTACCATTTATTTTCACCTAAGACTGACATACTGTTGATGTGCATCCAGTCACCACCGGCTTCACCCTGAAGGCATGGATTACGGAACAGTGCATTTTTGGCTGCCTCATCAAATCCTAACTGGTAGAAATGGTCGCTTGCTCTCCAGCTCCATAAGATGTTTCCTTCCCAGTCTACTTCGATAATCTTGTCATCAATCAGACGTTTATCTGAAATATCATGATTGTAAAGATTTTCATGTGTTAAAATTAAGGTATTTCCACTATCTGTCTTTGGTTCTCCGCCCGGATAATAATAACCAACAGTAGAGCCTTCTCTTTGATAATCATGATGCTGTCTTGCCATGTAAACCGGGTCTTTATCTCCGTCTGCAATCAATTCTGTTTTATCAAATTTCCAGACAATATTTCCATCCCAGTCAACCTGAACCAAATCAATCTGGTCCTGATACGCTTTTTTACCAGGTCTTGTTCCTGTTGTTCCCATTACATATCCGCCTGGAAGAATTTTATTTGGAAATCCGCCAAGTCCTGCCCAAAGCTGAACTTCACGACCATTCATATCGATTAATAATGCTCCTTTTGCGGAAGGAAAAATCGTATAACCATTAAATGTTTTCTCTTTATCATAAATTAATGTTCCTGTTGGAAAAATACTTGGATATCCCATAATCTATCTACTCCTGTTCTTTTATAATTTCCTTATGTTTTCTGCAATAATCAGTTTATGTGTAAAGCCAATTGATTTTTCACGAATCTCTCCGTCTTTAAAATATAATAAAGTCGGAACTGAGGTGATTTCATATTCGTCTGCCAGAGCCAGTTCATCAGAAACTAATACTTTTCCGAAGTACACTTCATTTCCGGCTTCCTCGGAAAGCTCTGCAATTCCTGCCTCCAGCTTTTTACAGTGCTTACAAGTTGCAGAATAGAACTCTACAACAACAATACTATTTTCTTTTATTACTTTTTCAAAATTTTCTCTTGTCAGTTGATTTACCATGATATTGTTTCCTTTCTATTCGTACGTTGTACTACTGTATGATATAATGAATGGCTGAATCTGCTGCATTTGCTCCATCTGCTGCTGCTGTAATAATCTGTCGAAGTTTCTTTGCTCTTACATCTCCTGCTACAAAAAATCCCGGTTTGGAAGTCATTCCATCTTCCCCAGCTTTTACATATCCATTTTCATCTAACTCAACCAGGTCTTTTAATTTTTCTGTCTGTGGAATCATCCCCACTGCCACAAACACACCTTGTACTTCAAGGGAAACTCCTGTATCTAATAAAACAGTTTCTACTTTTTTTGTTCCTTTGATTTCCTGGACATTTGCATTTCGAATAATTTCAACATTCTCTTTTGCTTCTAATTTTGCAAGTGTTCCAGGATTGCCTCGAAACTTATCTCTTCTGTGAACCAGATATACTTTGTTACAAATTTCAGAAAGTAACAAAGCATCATCCAATGCACTGTTTCCTCCGCCAATCACCACCACGTCTTTTTCTTTGTAAAAAGCTCCGTCGCAGGAGGCACAATAGGAAATTCCTTTATTTTCAAATGTATCACTTCCAGGAACATTTAATTTTCTGTGTTCTGCCCCAGCTGTATAAATCACTGTTTTTGCCTCCAGTGTTTTTCCACTTTCCAGGATAACCAAAAATCCTTTTTTGGTCTCTTCAAAGGCAACTGCTTCTAAAAATTCAATCTCTAAGTTTTCGGCATGCTCCCTGATTTTCTCTCCCAGGTCATAACCGCTTATTCCATAAAATCCAGGATAATTATCAATGCGGCTGCTCTCTGCCATCTGACCGGTTCCTTCATATTCTTTTTCTATTATCTGCACATCTAAGTTTGCTCTTTTTATGTAAATGCCTGCTGTCATACCGGCGGGACCACTTCCAATAATCAGAACATCCGTCATCTGTTTTTCCTCCTGTTTTTATATCCCTATTTCATACCTGTTTAATATGTTTTACATGCCATTGATATTAACATAACAAAAATCACCTGTCTAATATACAAAAAGAATAGCCAGTTATAGTTTTAAGCTATAACTGGCTATTTCATGATTCCTTTCGTTATTCCGTTTTCAGATATTCTTTTAATGCATTTACGTACATCTCACCTAATTTACTTAAAATCAGATTCTTTCTTGTCACATATCCGACTTCCATTTTGTTTTCTTCCGGTCCTTCACTATTTTTAAACGGTACTGCACGATAATCATTTCCATTTAAATCTTCACAGATTAGACCGGAACAAAGCGTATAACCATTTAAGCCCACCATTAAATTCAGCATCGTCGCTCTGTCATTTGCATGAATAATCTGACTGTATTCATTTGTCGGCAGTAATTCTTCTGAAAGATAAAAAGAACTGTTGTCTCCCTGCTCAAATGCCAGACACGGATAATTCTCTAACTGCTTCATCGTAATACATGCTTCTTCCGCTAACGGATGTCCCTTCCATAAATAAACATAAGCATCACACTCAATTAAGGGATGAAATTCCAGATTTGCAGAGTTTAAGAGTTTTTCCATGGATTTGCGGTTAAAGTCACTTAAATATAATACCCCGATTTCACTTTTCATTGTGCTGACATCCATAATAACTTCTGCAGTCTTTGTTTCACGGATTGCAAGTTCATACTGTGACATATCCAGCGTCTTTGCAACATCCACAAACGCTTTGACCGCAAAGGAATAATGCTGGGTGGAAACTGCGAATTTCTTCTTATAAGAACCACCTTCTGTATAACGGTGCAGTAACTGTTCATACTCATGATAAAGCTCTCTGGCATAGGTTAAAAATTCCACGCCATCATTCGTCAGTGTTACACCACGTCCACTTCTGAAAAAAATCGTAATCCCGATTTCTTTTTCCAGTTCCTTCAAAGCATTAGTTAAAGAAGGCTGTGAAACATAAAGCTGCTCTGCCGCTTTATTTAAGGATTTCGTTTCTGCTATTGTCAAAATATATTTTAACTGTATAAGTGTCATATTAAATTCTCCAGTTCTTTACCGTTTTCTACAAAAAGCAAGTCTCTACCCACTACTTCTTGCTCTTCGTAGTTGAATCAGGAGATTTACTTGATTCAGCTAAATACTTCCCGGCATCTTTAAAGAAACTTATCAAAATAAGAATCATAATAATGCCAATCGGAAATGCCGAAATGATACTGATACTCTGAATGTTATTCATCGAACTTTCCGAAAACACTAACGCAATCGGCAATACAATCAATAGTAAACACCATAACAATTCGATCAGTTTATGCGGATGCTCATTTTCTCCAAGCTCCTTGTAACTATAACAAGCTGCCGTATATGCAATCGAATCAAATGAAGTTGCATAAAATGCAATCATACATAACACTGTAATTACTAAAATCACCTTTGCCAACGGCATTGTATCTATAATATTCAAAATGAGTCCATAAAGGTCTCCATCTTTCGCATATTGGGAAATAAAATCTGCTTTTCCACTGACTTGAAGCCCAAGCCCATAATTTCCAAGTACGACAAAACTAATAATTGTTGAGCCAACACCAAACACATATCCTCCAAGAATCGTTTGTTTAATCGTTCTGCCGCGTGAAATATTACCAATAAAGAATGGAGCTGCGACTGCCCAAACCATCCAATAGGCCCAATAATAAATTGTCCAATCTTGTGGGAAATTACTGGTGCGTTCCGGATCCGTAAATGTGCTTAACTCTATAAAATGCTGTAACATCTTTCCAAAGCTTTGGAAGCCATTTTCAATGATAAATTTTCCCTGACCACCGATCAGCAACACAATCAATAATAAGCCAAAGAAAAGATAAATACACAGCTTCGCCAAAAAACTAATTCCTTTAAATCCATGCAAAACTGCATAGGTATATACTGCACAGGTAACCAACAAAATGATAATTGTAACGACTGTTCGGCTAATCGTGATACCAAATAGTTTTACAATAATTGCTGCCAAAAGCGGTGTTGCAACACTAAATGTCGTTGCGGTTCCGGCAAGCAGTGCAAATAATGCAAATAAGTCAATCACACGTCCCAACACACCATCCGCATGTTTCCCAATAACTGGTCGACATGCTTCCGAATATCTCTGACGATTTCTTTTTCTCACGTGTAACATAAAACCGAATACGACTGCAAGTACCAGATAAAATGCCCATGGAATAAAGCTCCAATGAAACAGTGGAAAAACGCCTGCCCATTCTGCCACAGAGCCAAGCTCTTCCATATGCGGATTAGTTGCGTACATTACCCATTCCGCAAATGAATAGAACAAAATGTCTGCTGCAAGTCCACAAGTAAACATCATGCTTCCCCATACAAAAAATGGATATTTCGGCTTCTCATTTGGCTCGCCTAATACGACATTCCCATATTTTGAAAAAGCTAAATAAACAGAAACCAGCAAAACTGCCAAACCAATTACTAAATAATAAATCCCGACTGTATCACCGAAAAAAAATCGCACCTTACTTATAATGTTATTGGACTCATTTGGAAATACAAATAATACACCCGCTAATAACATAATGCTAATAAAAGGAGCTAACGTGATGAGCCAGTCTATTCTTTTGCGTTCTAATTTATTCATTGATTTTTCCTCCATGTATCAGCTTTTTCAGCTGATAGTCATACTCAAACTGTTTTCCCTGTATTTCAAACTTAACTCCGGTTACCAGTCCATTCTCATCTTTTGCCGGAACGAGGTGATAGATTTCCTCTTCTTTTATTTGAAGTTCATCAGAAACTTTCTTCAAGATTTCT
>OLPS01002963.1_pt1 | contig 14156 bp, 9 predicted proteins | sample 1673071 | NCBI WGS metagenome assembly OLPS01 (sample SAMEA3136752, study PRJEB25190) | human gut metagenome | reverse complement strand
TACCTTCACATGGTCCATTAGATATACGTCTGTCATTTATCCATGTAAAAGAGTTTAGTATTTCTTCTTTCCAATGTTCAAGCGTCACTGCAACACTTATACTTTCTTCCACATGTGTATGTTTGAATTTTTTAATTACTGCATCGAGTTCCTTTCTTTTATTAGAATTATTGACTTCTCCTTTTGAAACTTGATCGAATATCAAATATTCTTCTTTGGCATTATAGGCCTGTCTAAGTTCATCATCAAAGCTTAGTAAAGTTTCAAGTATCATGTTTTCAGTTACATGACATTCCATTATCTTATCATACTTGAACGTTTCATTGTCTATGTTATTTTTGGATTTTAACAGTATCTTGTAACGATGTTTCAATAATCTGTATTCTCTGGATTTTTTATTTTTAACATATTTACGCATAATTCTTTTTCGAGTATGATTGAGTTGATCATTTATTAGTCTGGTAACGTGAAAATGGTCAACAAGCAAGGTCGAATTTGGAAAATATGTCTTTAGTAAGGGTTTGAATATAAAGCTCATATCAGTGCATATGTATTCGACCTTTTTTCTTTCTTCCAAATCAATCTTAAATAGATAGTCAGACATGATATCATGTGTTCTGGATTCAACGATATCAATAATCAAATTGTTTTCAAAGTTCATAAGGATAGCAGGATATTTATATTTGGAGTTTCTAGAGAAATGAAATTCATCAATCAATAGAACTCTAGGAAGGCTATGTCTTTTAATTCTGACAAAAGTATCAAATATTTCCATGATTCTGGTAGAAGAAACACCAAACATTCTAGCAATGGAAGCATAAGTAGCATTATAAGGTTTTAACCTGTTTAGAATAGAAATGATAGCTGTTCTAGTAAAAGACCAATCACCATAAGCAATAGGATTTACATCAGAAAAAGAAGCATTACAGTCAATGCATTTATACCTTTTAACATAAGTAACCATCTTTACAGGTTTATCATTAACAGGTACAGATACAATAGATCTTTTCTTATTGCCTTTACTAATGAAATGAGTGCTGCCACATGTAGGACATGAAAATCTAGATGGCTTGAATCTAATATCGATTTCATAATTAGATTCTTTATGATCTACAGTAAATGTTTCAACAACATCATCCTTGATATCAAATAGTTTTAATAATTCGTTGTTCATAATAATAATTTAATCAGGACCAGACAGTAAAATTGTATCAAAAAAGGGGATGATTCACATCCCCACGATAATTTAGAGGGTACTCCGCCTAATAATTTAGAGCGAACCTCTAAGCACCGGATAATTTAATATACCGAAATTAAGCGGGCAAATGTCCGCTTTTATATTGCTTTTATTATCGAATATCGATATAATGAGATTGAAATATTTATCGATATTCGATAAAAGAGGTGAGAGAATGGCGAGAAAAGAATTTGAAACATTAACTCCACAAATGTTTTATATTTTACTTTCATTATATGAGCCCTTATGTGGTTTAGAAATTATGGAAAAAGTAAATGAAATGACGGAAGGTGATGTTAGCGTTGGTGCTGGAACACTTTATGCATTGTTGCCACGTTTTGAAAATATAGGATATGTTCAATTATTAAAAGAAGAAAATAAAAGAAAAATATACATAATTACTCAAAAAGGAAAAGAAAGACTTGAATTAGAAAAGGAAAAGATGCAAAAACAAATTATTTTGTTTATGAAAAAGGATTACGAAGATGAAATATAAGTATACATTTTAAAAAAATAGATTGTTTTATGATGAAATATTAATTCCTTATCTAGATAAAATGTCTAAAAAAGGATGGAATCTTGTATCAGTTAATTCATTTTTTAAGTTTGAAAAATCCTCACAAGTTTATAAATATCAAGTTGACTATAATCCATTAACGGATGACTATTTAGAAACTTTAGACCATTTAGGATATGAACATGTTTGTTGTATGCAAGATATGCATATTTATCGAAATGTTAATTTAGATGCGGAAGATTTATCAAGTGATGAAGATGTTTTATGTGAGGCAAAATTAAAAATGTTTAAACCATGGGCAATTGCTATGTGCATTCTTGCGGCTATGATCTTTTATGGTTTTACAAGTTTCTTTTCTTGGTTGTACCGTTTTTCTTGGGGTTCGATATTTTTAAATTTAAATGTTTGTTTTAGTTTGTTTCTTATTTATGTAGGCTGTTTTTTATGGCTATTTGCAGCATTGTTTATTTATTTAAAGAGACGTGCTTTAAAGAAAAGAACGTATTCTTATCAAAAGTTTAAATATTTAGATGGGTTTGTTCGCATTGTTATAGATATTTTAGCTATTTTGATGATTGGAATGTTATTTGTCTTGAAAATGAATAACTTAAGTTCACTTTTAAGCTTTTCGGGTTATTTTGTATTAATTACATTATTTGCGACAATTATTAATACAAAAATTCCTTTAATTAAAAATCCAATCAAAAAGAAAATAGCAGTGATTGTTTCTGTTGCTGTTTTTGTAGGTGTTTACTTTTTGTATAATGAAATTGATTTTTCGAAATTAGATAAACAAGAAATGACGATCACTTTGCCAAAAAATAAAAGGATAGATGAAAATAATTCAAATTTACTTGTTGATACGACAACTTTTATTCAAAAAATCGGTAAAGATAAAGATGATGGAGAAGCAATTTATTCTTTTGAAGGTTATTATCAATGTTTAAATACTTTTGTTTCAAAAAATATTTTTAAAGAATTGGTTCTTGAATGTGAAAGACAAACAAGAATGCCAAGTGATAAAGAGATTGACCAAATCGTTGAAGAAAAAGGTTCATGGCGTAGCGATGAAATTGGATATAATACATATCAAAATGTTTTAAAGAAATTTAAAAAAAGAAAATCAATGTATTTTGATCAAGTTGTTGAAATTGGTCATTATCAATTAGGAATCAAAGGTAAAAAAGTGTTAGTTGTATATGATGAAGATATTGATGATTTTTATCATCATTACATAAATTTTATACAAAAATAATGGAATATTGACAAATTTTTGTAATTATACTATTATAATTTTCAATAATAGAATCAAAGGAGAAATGTAAAAGTGGATTCTGCCCAGATAATGAATATCATATCATTAATCATTTTATTAATTTTATCATCGTTGTTTTCTTGTAGTGAAACAGCTTTTTTATCGGTAAGTAAAATTAAAATACGTACACTTGCTGAAGAAGGAAATAAAAAAGCAAAATTAGTAGAGTCTTTATTAGATGATCAAGATCGTTTATTAAGTGCTATTTTAGTAGGAAACAACCTAGTAAATATCGGTGCTTCGTCACTTACAACAGCAACGATTATGGCTATTTTTGGAGATGGTGCACAAACAGTTGCAATCGCAACAGGTGTTGTAACATTGTGTATTTTGATTTTTGGTGAAATCACACCTAAATCTCTTGCTACTCAAAACGCTGATAAATTAGTTTTTGCTTTAGCACCATTTATTCGTTTTGTTTGTGTAATTACTAAACCAGTTGTTTTTGTGTTGAATATTATTACAGGATTTATTATTAAACTTTTAGGTGGTAATCAAGAACATGGCCCTAGTTTAACTGAAGAAGAATTGAAAACAATTGTAACAGTTGGACATGAAGAAGGTGTTCTAGAAAAAGAAGAAAAAGAAATGATACATAATGTTTTTGAATTTGGTGAAACTGAAATCAAAGAGATTATGACACCACGTATTCATGTTGAAAGTTTACCGGATGATTGTACGTATGATGAATTAATGAATGTTTATCATGATGCACAGTATTCTAGATATCCTATTCATGATGAGTCTTTTGATGAAATTATTGGTGTTTTAAATATGAAAGATTTGTTGTTTATCGATATTGATAAAGAACATTTTGATGTTAAAAAGTATATGAGAGAGACTTTTGTGGTCTATGAATTTAATCAAGTCAATGATGTTTTTGCTTCAATGAGAAAGGAACATGCAACACTTGCTATTGTATTAGATGAATATGGTGTTATGAGTGGAATTGTTACTTTTGAGGATATTGTTGAAGAAATCGTTGGTGAAATTGATGATGAATATGATGATGCAAGTGATGATATTGTTAAAATCAATGATCATGAGTATTTAGTAGATGGTAGTTTAAATTTAAATGAGGTCAATGATGAAATTGATACTCATTTTGAATCGGAAGATTTTGAATCAATCGGTGGTCTTGTTTTAGGAGAGTTTAGTGGTGTTCCTAAAATAAAAGATAAAATTGAATTTCCAGGAGTTACAATTATTATCGAAAAGATGCATAAGAATCGAATTGAACTTCTTAGATTAATAATACATGAAATGAAAGAAGAGGAAGAAGGAGAGGAAAAACATCAATAAGATGCTTTTCCTTTTTTAAGGAGGCTATATGAAAACAACAGTTGAAATAAAAAAAATGGGAATCAATGGAGAAGGTATTGGTTACATTAATCGTAAAATTGTCTTTATTAAAGGGGCATTATTAAATGAAGAAGTAGAAATTGATGCCAAACAATACAATAATAAAAATTATTATTTTGGTGATTTAATTAGAGTCATTAAACCTTCACCAATGCGTGTTAAAAATCCATGTCGTGCGAATAAAGAATGTATGGGATGTAATTTATTACATTATGCTTACCCAGCACAATTAAAACATAAAAAAGATTTAATTAAAGAATCTTTAAAGAAGTATACAGAATTAGATCGTTCACAAATTAAGATTGATCAAATTATTGGGATGAATCAAAAAAATGGTTTCCTTACACAAGCCAATTTACCTATTGTAGATTTTAAAGGAAAAGTTACTTTTGGAATTTATCAAAGAGAAACAAAATATTTAACAGTGATGACAGGGTGTATGAAACAACATCCATTAATTAATCAAACATTATTACAATTGGAAGAAGTTTTTAATAATCACCAATGTAAAACATATAATGATAAATTTAGAACAGGTTTAAGATTTATTAAATTACGTGTTTTCCAAGATAAAGTACAAGTCATCATTATTACAGGGAAAGACGGTTTAAAAGATGAAGTGGTAAGTGATATTAAAAAATTAAAACAAGTCAATGGTTTATTTATGTCAATTAATACTTCTAAATATCAAGATTTTGAAAGTCAAGGTTATAAGAAGATTTTTGGAAATACGAAAGAAGAATTTATTTGTGATGGTAAAAAATATATTATGTCTGTTAAAACAACTTTACCAGATCATTTAGAATCTTTTGAAATTAGAAATAAGATTGTTAAAACAATGGTTAAAGGAAGTAAAAAGATTATTTCTATTAATTGTGAAAATGGTATTTTAGAAATGAATTTAGATCAAGAAGTTGTTGCTATTGATGAAAAGAAAGATAATATTGAAAGTGCTACTTATAATGCTAAATTATTAGGAAAAGAAAATATTAAATTTGTTTATGGTCAACCAATTAAAAAAATGGTTACTTTTGCAAAAAAGAAAGTGTATGATACAGTGATTATTCAAGGAGTCAATGGAATTTCTAATGAATTAAAGGATACTTTAAGACTTGGAAAAGTACAAACAGTCATTTATATGAATTCTTCAACATCTATGCTTGCAAAAGATTTGCAAGAATTATCAAAATATTATAAAGTAGAAGAGATCAAAGCAGTAGATAGTCATATGTATCAATCATATGTGACATCAATTGCTAAACTTACAAGAAAATAGGAAGAAGGAATAAAAATGGAATACGATTATACACCAAGAGGTGTCTGTTCAAGAAATATCCATGTAGAAGTTGAAGATGGGATTGTTAAAAATGTTATCTTTACAGGTGGATGTTCAGGAAATACTCAAGGAGTTGCTGCACTAGCAAAGGGTATGAAAGTTGATGAAGTTATTGAACGTTTAAAAGACATCAAATGTGGAGCAAAACCAACAAGTTGTCCAGCACAGCTTGCAAAAAGTTTACAAGAGCATGCTAAATAAGTGCTCTTTTTTTGTTTTTTTCATAAAATAAAATGGTGGTGTTATGTTAATTAGAATCAAAAAAATGCAGTTTCTAGTAGGGATTTGTTTGATTTTGCAAATTATTTTGTCTTCGTTATTTTTACCCTTTCATTTTATAGCGATGTTTTTATCTATTGTCATTATCATTTGGCAAAGAAGATTTTGTGTTTTACAGATTCGTTATCATTACTATGCAGTTATTTTATATATATATAGGTTGTTTGTTATGCTTGTTTTAACGTATTCTTTTTTTGAAATGCTGTATTTATTTTTAACTTTATATGTTGGTTTGATTTTAATTTTATTATCTTTGAAAACATTTTTGTAATTCTTTTAATCAAGGATGATTTAGCGTATAATATGGAAAAAGGTGGTGGCAACATGATTGGTGAATTGAATATCTATAGTTGTTATAGTTTTCAAAATAGTACGATTTTGATTCAAGATTTATGTAAAAGAGCGAAAGAATTGCATATGGAAGCATTGGCTTTAACAGATATCAATAATATGTATGGTGCGATTGAATTTTCTAATGCTTGTCATCATTATGACATCAAACCTATTTTTGGAATGCAAGGGGATGTACTTATTGATCAAGAAGTTTATCCTTTTTTATTCTATGCAAAAGATCAAATTGGTTATCATGATTTAATGAAAATATGTAGTGATATTAATTTAAGTGAACGTAAAGCGATTGAATTAGAAAGATTATCTTTATATCGTGAACATCTTTTTATTCTTTCTGGATGTAAAGAAGGAATTGTTGAAAGGCTTGTTTTAAAAGAGTTAGAATCTGAGGCTTTAAAATATATTGCGTTGTTTAAAAAGATGTTTAAAGATAATTATTATATTTGTATTCAAGATCATCATTTAAAAATGCAATCATTTTTAAATGAACGTTTAAAAGCACTTGCCACTTTACAAGAAGTGAAAGTTTGTGCTTCGAATGAAGTACGTTATTTATATCCACAAGATGCTATAGCGGTTGATTTAATGCAAGCAAGTATCCATGGCGAAAAAATTGATCGAAATTATAAAGTACAAACAAATCAGATGTATTTAAAAGATGCTTATGAGATGTCTTTATTGTTTGATCGCGAAATTATAGAAAATACAAATGATTTGTTAAGAAGATGCAATGTCACTATTGAAACCAACCAAATGCATTTACCACACTATCCTTTACCTGAAAATGTGACGAGCCAAAATTATTTACAGCAACTTTGTATTGTTGGTTTAAAGAAAAGATTTAAAGGAAAAGAAGTTCCTAGAATTTATATAGAACGTTTAAAAAAAGAATTAAAAGTCATTGCTAAAATGGGATTCAATGATTATTTTTTGATTGTTTTTGATTATGTAAGATTTGCGAAAACACATGATATTCAAGTCGGTCCAGGAAGAGGAAGTGCTGCTGGAAGTTTAGTGAGTTATGTTTTAGGAATCACGAATATTGATCCTTTAAAATATGATTTATTATTTGAACGTTTTTTAAATGAAGAGCGTGTTTCAATGCCTGATATTGATATTGATTTTCAAGATGATAAAAGAGATGAAGTTGTTAAATATGTTACAGAAAAGTATGGACAAGAACATGTTGGACAAATTGTTACTTTTGCTACCTATGGGCCTAAGGTTGCTTTAAGAGATTTAGGAAAAGTCGTTTCAGTTCCTTTACCTAAATTAGAAATGATGTCAAAGTATATTCCAACACAAGGAAAAAATCGAAAAACAGTAAAAGAAGTTTATGAATCTTCCTATGCTTTTGCAAGTATGGTCAATCAAGAAGAAATGTTACGAAAGATTTTACCGGCAATCTATCTTGTAGAACGTTTACCACGTAATATTTCAATGCATGCTGCAGGAGTCGTTTTATCAGGAGATTGTTTAAATGAAGTGGTTCCTCTAACAAAAGGTCCTAATCAAAATGTATTGACACAGTATTCTAAAAATTATATTGAAAGTGTTGGTTTATTAAAAATGGATTTTTTAGGATTGAAGAATTTAACTGTAATTTCTGATATTTTAAAAAATATTGAAAAGTATGAAGGTGTTCATTTAAATTTAAATACGATTCCTTTAAATGATGAAAAAACATTTAAGATGTTATCAAATGGAGATACGTTAGGTGTTTTTCAATTAGAATCACCAGGGATGAAGAATTTATTTAGAAAATTAAAGCCAAGCAGTATTGAAGATATTGGAGCTGCCAATGCTTTATATAGACCAGGACCTATGTCACAAATTCCTCATTATATTGCTCGAAAATTTCATCAAGAAAAAGTGGAATACCCACATGATGATTTAAAAGATATTTTAAAATCAACGTATGGTATTATTATTTATCAAGAACAATTAATGCAAGTAGCACAAAAAATTGCTGGTTTTTCACTTGCTAAAGCAGATATATTAAGACAAGCAACTTCTAAAAAGACACTTGGGTTAATGGAATCAATGAAAGAGGAATTTATAAGTGGTGCTTTAAAAAATGGTTATGAAAAAAATCAGGCGGAATATATCTTTGGATTAATTGAAAAGTTTGCGGATTATGGCTTTAATAAAGCTCATGCAATTGCCTATGGTTTAATTGGTTATCAACTTGCGTATTTAAAAGCTAATTATCCCTTATCTTTTTATGGAGCAATTCTTTCTAATGAACAAAATAGTGATGTTCATAAAATGGAATATATTGCAGAAGCTAAAAAATATCAAATTAAAATTTTACCGCCATCCATTAATTATTCTGAACATTATTTTAAACAAGTAGAAGGTGATTTACGTTTTTCTTTATTAGCTATTAAAAATGTAGGACAGGCAGGTTATCTAGCAATTGTTGAAGAAAGACAAAAGAATGGCTTGTTTAAAGATATTTTTGATTTTGTTTCGCGCATGGAAGGAAAGAAAATCACGAGTTTAATGTTAGAAAGTTTAATTGATGCGGGTGCTTTTGATGAATTTGGACTTAATCGTGCGACTTTAAAAGCTAATTTAGAAAAGATTACAGAGTATGCACATTTAAAAAATATGATTGGTATTGATGAACCACCTATTTTAGAAATTATTAAAGAAAATAAAATGGTGCGTTTAGAATTAGAAAAGAAAGCGATAGGTGTGTATTTAACACAACATCCTTTAGCTTATATGAAACAAAAAATCAATCAACCAATTCTTGCAGTCGCAAATTTAAATGAGTATGTCTCAAAAAATGTGAGAGTATTATTATCTTTATTAAGGGTCAAAGTGATCGTTGATAAAAAAGGAAATGAAATGTGTTTTATTGAAGGATTTGATGAAACAGGAAATGTTGAGGGAGTCGTTTTTTCTTCAACGTATCAAAGATATAAGACATTATTAGAAAAAAATAAGATTGTATGTATTGAAGGAAAGATGAATTATCGAGATAAGCTTTCTTTAGTGGTACAAAATGTTAAAGAAGTAAATGAGGTATAAAATGGAAAAATTAGTTGTAATAGATGGGAATTTTTGGTTATTTAGTTGTTATTATGCAACAGCTGCTATGGGGAATTTAATGGTCAATAAAGATGGTGTACCAACCAATGCAGTTTATGGTTTTGCTAATAGATTAGAAAGTTTATTGAAACAAAATCCTGAGTATATTGTGGTTGCTTTTGATGCAAAAGGGAAGACTTTTAGAAGTGAGCTATTGGAAGAATATAAAGGGACAAGAAAGCCAACACCGGATGAACTTGTTTGTCAATTTTCAATGGTTAGAGAATATTTAGAAGCTCATCATATTCCTTATATTGAAAAAGAAGGATATGAAGGTGATGATATTATTGGAACGATTTCTAAAAAAGCGTCAAGTCAAGGCATGGAAGTAGCTGTTTATACAAATGATAAAGATATGATGCAATTGATCGATTCAAATGTTAAACAATACAAAAAGCCTCAAAAGACCAATGATTATGAAGTTATTACAGTTGAAAGTTTTAAAGAAAAATATAATTTAGAACCTGATCAAATGAGAGATCTTTTAGGTCTTATGGGAGACAGTGCTGATAATATTCCAGGAATTCCAGGAATTGGTGAAAAAACGGCTTTGAAGTTATTAAATCAATATGGGACAATAGAAAATCTAAAGGAACATATGGATGAATTAAAAGGTAAAATGGGTGAGAAAGTTAGAACGAATATTGAATTGGGCCTTTTATCTAAAAAGATTGCCACAATTATAACAGATGCACCTGTTGAATTAGATTTAGATGCTTGGAAATATGAAGGACAAGAATATAATGATGATCTTGCAGAGTTTTACAGACGTTATGATATGAATTCTTTACTTAAAAGAATGTCTCTTTCTACAGAAACAAAACAAAGTAAACCTTTAGAATATAAAATTGTTGAAACTTTGCCAAATATTAAAAAGAATACAGCTTTAATTGTAGGAGTCTATGATACGAATTATCATAAATCGGCTATTTTGGGATTTGGTCTTTATAATAAAGATGAAGCCTATTATATTTCTTTAGAAAATGCTATGCATGATGAAAACTTTAAGTCTTTCTTAAAAGATGAAAAGATTGAAAAATATGGTTATGATATAAAAAAATGTATCAATGCTTGTCGTTGGCATGGATTAGAAGTTAAAGGGTATACTTTTGATTTACAGCTTGCTTCTTATATTTTAAATCCTTCTTTAAAAGATGAAATTAAAATCGTTTGTGATTATTATCAATATTTTGATTTACAATTTGATGAGGAAGTTTTTGGAAAAGGTGCTAAAAAACATGTTCCTGAAGAAGATGTCTTATCGAAACATTATGTTTTACAAGCTAAAGCAATTTATGAATTAAAAAATGAAGCAGAACAAAGATTGAAAAAAGATCAACAATTTGATTTATACAAAAATGTTGAAATGCCGGTAGCGTATATTTTAGCGGATATGGAATTTCAAGGAGCTAAAATGGATAAAGATGTTTTAAAACAATTAGGAGATACTTTTAAAGGACAAATTGATCAATTAGAAAAAGAAATTTATTTATTGGCACATAAAGAATTTAATATTTCATCTCCTAAACAATTAGGAGAAGTTCTTTTTGAGGATTTAGGATTACCTAATGGTAAGAAAACAAAAACAGGTTATTCCACATCAGTAGATGTTTTAAATAAATTAAAAAATGTTCATCCAATTATTGATAAAGTTTTAAATTATCGTACATTAAGTAAACTTTATTCAACTTATATTATTGGGTTACAAGAACAAATCTTTATTGATGGAAAGACACATACTATTTATAATCAAGCTTTAACTCAAACAGGACGTTTATCCTCAACAGATCCTAACTTACAAAATATACCAGTCAAAACAGAAGCAGGAAAACTTATTAGAAAAGCGTTTGTTCCTGAATATGATTATTTAATATCTTTTGATTATTCGCAAATTGAATTACGTGTACTTGCTCATCTAGCCAATGTCGCAAGTTTAATAGATGCCTTTAATCATGATAAAGATATTCATCGTCATACCGCAAGTGTTGTTTTTGGTGTAAGTGAAGAAGAGGTTACATCAACAATGAGACGAAATGCAAAAGCTGTTAACTTTGGAATTATTTATGGAATGTCTGATTATGGCTTGGCTGAACAATTAGGTGTCACTGTTAAAGAAGCTAAATCATTTATTGAAAAATATTTTGAAAAATATGCTGAGATTAAAGACTATATGAATAAAAGCATTGCTTTTGGAAAAGAAAATGGTTATGTTTCAACTGTCTTAAATAGAAAAAGATATATTCCAGAAATCAATGAAAAGAATTATATGAGACAAGAATTTGGAAAAAGATTAGCGATGAATTCTCCAATTCAAGGATCAGCCGCTGATATTATCAAGCTTGCAATGATCAAAGTGGATCAATTATTAAAAGAAAATCATATGAAATCAAAAATGATTTTACAAGTACACGATGAGTTGATTTTTGATGTTTATCAAGATGAATTGGATAAAATGATGAAACTTGTAAAAGAAGGAATGGAAAGTGCCTATCAAATGAAAGTGGAATTAAAAGCGGAAGGAACATACGCTAAAAATTGGTATGAGTTAAAGTAGGTGAAAAAATGCCAGAATTACCAGAAGTTGAAACGGTTCGACGAACATTAGAAAATTTTATTTTAAATAAAAAAATTGAAGATATAAAAATTTTATATCCTAAAATCATTGATGATGATCAAGAAGAGTTTGTGCAAACTTTAAAAAATAAGACTTTTAAAGAGATTGATCGTGTAGGGAAATATTTGATTTTTAAATTGGAGGATGTTGCCTTTATTTCTCATCTTAGAATGGAAGGAAAGTATCAAATATGTAAAAAAGGGGATATACTTTCTAAACATGACCATGTTATCTTTGTATTAGATGAGGGCATGGAGTTAAGATATAATGATGTTAGAAAGTTTGGAAGAATGAAGTTGGTGGATCATGATGATTATAAAAATCAACTGCCTTTAAGTAAATTAGGCCCTGAACCTTTTGAAATAGATTACTTAGAGCTTTATCAAAAACTTAAAAAGAAAAATAAAGCGATTAAAACAGTTCTTCTAGATCAAAGTATTATGACAGGGATAGGAAATATTTATGCAAATGAAATTTGTTATCAAATGCATTTAAATCCTTATACTAAAGCCAATGTTTTAAGTAAAAAGAGAGTTAAAGAATTAGTGGATGTTGCTTGTGAGATTTTAAATAAGGCTATTTTACAAGGTGGAACGACAATTCATTCTTTTAGTGCTAATGGAATTGATGGTTTGTTTCAAGTGCAATTAAAAGTGCATATGCAAAAGCATTGTCCATTAGGACATGAGATAAAAAAAGTAATGATTAATGAAAGAGGAACATATTATTGTCCAATATGTCAAAAGGCAAAACGATGAAAGTATACGGAATAACAGGAAGTATTGCATGTGGGAAATCGACAGTCACACATTATTTAATAGAAAGAGGTTATCTTGTTGTTGATGCGGATTTGATTTCAAGAAATGCTCTAACAATTGATCAAGAATGTATTTTGAAGGTTCAAGAGTTATTTGGATGTGTTAAAGATGGAATTGTTGATCGAAAGGCATTAGGAAGAATTGTTTTTCATGATAAAAATGCTAAAAAACAGTTAGAGGCTATTATACATCCTTATGTGATTTTAAAAATGAAGGAAGAAATTGAAAAAAATAAAGAGAGAGATTGTATCTTTTTAGATATTCCTTTATTATATGAGTCTCATTTAGAATATTTGTGTGATGAAATTATTGTTGTTTATTTAGATGAACAAAGACAAGTTCAAAGATTGATGGCAAGAGATCATATTGATGAAAGTTATGCTTATACAATTATCAATAACCAAATTTCTTCTTTAAAGAAAAGAGAAATGGCCGATATTGTTTTTGATAACAATCAAGGGATAGAAGAGTTATATAAACAAATTGATGAATTTATAGAAAGGATCAGTCATGAAGAAATTATTAACGAGTGATGTTTATCAAGTAAGAAGTAGTTATATGCTTGATTTAACAGGTTATAAAACAGTTTTACAACTTTATCAACCATTGATTGGGATGGAAGCTACTGCTCTTTATCTAACACTCAATAGTGAATTGGATCAAATGACACTTACAAAAAGTCCTTCTTTGATTTCTAGATTATGTAAATTATCAGGATTTTCATTAAATTCTTTACAGGAATCTTTTGATAAGTTAGAAGCTGTAGGACTTGTATGTTCATATGTTAAACAAACGAATGATAATCGTTATCTTTTTGATTTGAAAATGCCGTTATCACCTCAAGAATTTATTAATCATCAAATTCTTAATCGTTTATTGAAAGATAGATTGAAAGATGAATATGAAAAAACAATAGCGATTTTTCAAACGTATAATGTTAATTTAAATGATTATCAAGAAATGACAGCATCGTTTACAGATGTTTTTGAAATTCATCATCATGAAAAAAATATATTAAAAGAAAAAAAATATAAACAAAAAATACATAATTCTATTGAAAATAGTTATGATCTAACGTTGTTTTATCAAGGTATTGAAAATTTACAATTATCTAAGAAAATGTTTGATCAAGAAGATGAAAAAATAATTCAACAATTAGGAATCTTATATCATATCAATGCTTTAGATATGCAAGATCTTGTCAAACAATCAATGATTGAAAATCATT
>OLPS01002931.1_pt1 | contig 14315 bp, 10 predicted proteins | sample 1673071 | NCBI WGS metagenome assembly OLPS01 (sample SAMEA3136752, study PRJEB25190) | human gut metagenome | reverse complement strand
GCATTTTGGCAACGCAGATGCCGTGCCGCAGCCGCCGAAGCGGTGCTTAAGCCGTCAGGCGGGAATTGTGCGGTGTTGCCCTTGGTTTTCAGATACGCCTTAGCCCGCCAAAAAGGCCGCAAACTTTTTGTGCAGTTCTTCCTCGCTCAGGGTTGGGCTGTCCACCGTCAGTTCGCGCGCCAGGTTCAGGGCAAAAATACCCATGATGGATTTTGCATCCACGCAGTAGCGTCCGGAATGCAGGTCCACATCTCCGGGCACAGTGGCCGCAATGCGGTTAAACTCTTTCACTTCACCAATGCTGTTCAGCCGGATGGTAACACTTGCCATTGCCAGTTTGCTCTCCTTTTTGCCGCGGGCATCTGCGGTGTTCTGCCGCCAAAAGCCCGGCTAAAATGTAATGTTCAGCTGCTTGATGCAGGCAGCATCCCCTTTGGTGCCGCCGCGGGCGTACAGGGCCAGGCGCGCGCCGGTCCAGGTTGCCTTGGCAACGGGTTGGGCTCCCCCCAGCGGCACTGCGGTGCCATCTGCTGCCAGCAGGGCATACTGCACCTGCTTGGCAGCCGTTATTTTCATTGTAACGGTTATTTCATCCGTGTCAACCATTTTTTCGGCAAGGATCGTTTCTTCTGCATCGCCGGTGGGGGCAAGGTCTTTCACCATGCCCTGTACCAACTGCACGGTGCAGCCCTGCGCGGTGCGGCAGAGCTCAATGGCGGAATATTTCTGCCCCATCACGCTAAGCCCTACTTTAGCTCCGGCGCCGCACCCGGCCAGGCCAAGGGTAACGTTTGCGGTAAAATCCGCTGCAGGCAGCATCTGACTGAGCACATTGGGCTGCCGCCACAAACTTCCGCTGGCCCCGCAGACCAGATGCAGTGCATCCCCCGCCACCGGGCGCAGCCAGGCTTCGGGCTGGGGGTTGGCCTGCCATTGCCATTGCAGGCCGGGCTTGCCGTTTGTAAAGCTGTCCCCTATTTGCAGGCCGGGACCAGCTTCGCCTTTGGGGCAGTCCCACTCGGTCACCGGCTCGCCGATGCCATCGCCGTTTTGTTCCAGGCCGATGAACGGCCAATCGTTGTGCCAGCACATAGGCTGCAGGTGTACCACGCGGCCCAGTTCAAACCGGTCCTGGAAATGCAGGAACCAATCGCTGCCGTCCGGCGCTGTGACCCACGCGCCCTGGTGGGGGCCGTTGATGGAGCTGGCCCCCTGGTGCATGACGATTTTTTCCTCATACGGGCCGTACACATTGCGGGCGCGCAGCACGGTCTGCCAGCCATATTCCACACCGCCTGCCGGGATAAAGATGTAATACCAGCCGTTGCGCTTGTACATTTTGGGGCCTTCGGCGGTGGGCTGGCTCAGGGTGCCATCAAACACGATGGGGCCGTCCTCCACCACTTCCAGCGTTTCGGGATCCAGGCGGGAAAGCTGGATCTTGTGCTTAATGCCGCAGCGGCTTTTGGCAAAGGCGTGGGCCATATACACGCTGCCGTCATCGTCCCACAGGGGGCAGGGATCGATCCACCCGCTGGCGGATTTTACGCAGTGCAGCGCACTCCAGGGGCCGGCGGGGTCGGTGGCTTCGGTGTAAAAAATGCCCTCGTCCGGCAGGGGAATGAATGCATAGAACCTGCCCGCATGGTAGCGCAGCGCCGGGGCCCAGGTGCCGCAGCCATGGGCGGGCTGGGCATAGCGGTCAAACGGCAGACGCTCCACGCAGTTGCCGATGCGCTCCCAGTGGACAAGATCCTTGCTGTGCAGCACCGGCACGCCGGGCAGGTAGGTAAAGCTGGAAGAGATCAGGTAATAGTCCTCCCCCACGCGGATGGCGTCGGGGTCACTGAAATCCATGGGCAGCACCGGGTTCTGGTAGCAGCCATTTTTGATATCGGTCACATAACGGTCCATTGCTTTTATCCTTTCTTGTGTTCGATTTCCAGCAGCAGCTCACATGCAGCTTCCAGCACGCAGGCGGAAGCCCACAGATTGTGGCTGAACCAGCTGCTGAACGGTCTGCCATCACTGAAGCGCTCCACATCCAGCCCATCGCTGGGGCACCAGCGTTCCGACAAAATGCCGTAACGGCCATAGCCGGTGGCTGCGGGGTACAGTTCCAGGCATTGCAGCATCCAGGCGGCAGAATCCGCCGCGCGGCTGGCGTAATAGCCGTCACCCGTCACCCGTGCCAGATAGCGCAGGTCAGTGTCAATAATAACCCCCATGGGGTGGATATGCGGGTTGGAAACCGAGGTAACGGCGCCGCCGCAGGCGGACCACCCCTGGTTCAGCGGGGTGTGCTCCGGGTAGGTCTTGTAGCCATAGCGCCACAGGAACTCGTACCCGGCGCTGTCTTTCATATATTGCAGGAATTCGGCCTTGCCGGTCTGCTCATACAGCAGGCGGCTGCCGCGCATGAAGGCCAGGTTGCCCTCCTCATCCACGGCTTTCCAGGTGTCCATGGGGGTACCGTAACAGTTCAGGTCCTTGACAAAGGTATGGTAGTAATCCAGCGCTTTTTCGGCGGAGTGCAGGCAGCGTTCTTCGCCGGTCAGGCGGTAGAGGTAAACCAGCGCCGGGGCAAACCAGCAGCCCGCAAAGCCGCTCCAATCCAGCACTTTGCGTTCCTGGGTGGAGTAAGTATAGCCGAAAGCGCCGTCTGCGCGCTGCAGATCCATGACGGTATGCAGCACCTTTTGGGCTGCATCCATCCATTTGGCCGGGCAGGGTTTGCCGTTTTGGTGCAGATAATCCATCGTTTTGGTCAGGTAGTGGACGGCGCTGCCCACTGTATAGGCACAGTGGCAGTCTTTGACCAGGCCGTACCCGGTCCACCAGCCGTTCACCCGGCTGCCCGCGGCATTGGGGGCCATCAGGTCGTTCAGCAGGCCGGAATTTTCGTTATACGCATCGGCAATGCGGTCAAACAGCTGTTCGCCACTCATGGCCGCGGCCAGCGGCGCTTCGGCATCCGCGCCAAGGGCATCGCGGCAGAGCACCAGCGGATAGGCCAGCACGCCGCCACCCGTCCAGCCGATCTCCGTCACCAGCCGCCAGGGGCGCATCTCGGTCTCCCTGGGCGGGCGGCAGCAGCGGTTGGTATACTCCCCCGCCGCCGCATCAAAGTTCTGGTAGGCAAAGGTGTCCAGCATACCCTGCACGGCCTGGCGCAGGGTATTGCGGGGGACGGCGCGGTCCTGGTGGCGGGCATATTCCTGCCGGATGATCTCATGCAGCTCGGTTCGCGGGCCGCGGTGCAGGTAGATCCTGCCGTTGGTCTGCGCCTTGCAGGCCATGCTGCGGGTGGACGGCGCCGGGGTGGAGCGGTTTTTGAAGGTGGTGGGGTCGTTGGTGTACCCCAGGCTGATGCCGAACGCATCCGGCAAAGCGGCAAACACACCGTTGCGGATGATCCCGGCCTCGCTTTCGCTGTAGGGTTCAACCGCAGCGGCGGCCACTCCGCCGTCCCAGCAGAGGGCGGCGAGCGGCATGGCGGCGCGGTCCGCACGGAATTCCCACAGCGGCGCACAGAACGCCACCTCGTGGTGGTCCTTCGTCAGCAATGGAAATTCGCCGGGTTTGGCTTCCGCGGCGTGGTTATCGCCGTAAATATTGCAGGGGATCACATGGAAATAATCGCTCTGCCCCGGCACAGCCAGCCACATGCGCAGCTGGGTGGGGTTGGGCGCATCCATTTGCAGGGTGTAGCACAGCGTATCGCCAGCGGGGGTGAACTGCGCACTGTAATGCGCACCATTCAGCGTCCAGTCAAAGCCGGACTGTGTGCAGGCAGTTTCCGGCACCGGCACCCAGGCATCCTCGATCCGGCAGGCAAAGCTGACGTTTAATGTTTGGGAATTCAGATCCAGTTTCATTATGATACCTCAACAAAAAATGCGGGCCGGGCAGTGCCGGCCCGCAACGGGTCAATGATTTTTAGGAGGAACAAACAAAAAAGAGGAAAACGAAAATCAGCCTTTCAGGCCGGAGGTTGCAATGCCTTCCACAAAATATTTCTGTGCGGCAAAGAAGAGGAGAACCAGCGGCAGAACCGCCACGCAGGCCATGGCCATAACGCGGCCCCACACCACAACACTTTCCGCGTCAACGGAAAGGCGCAGCGCCAGCGAGATGGTGTATTTTTTGACCGAGTTGATGAAGATCAAGGAGTTGAAGTAATCGTTATAGGTCCACAGGAACTGGAACAGGCCAGCGGAGAAGAGGGCCGGCTTCATCAGCGGCAGCAGGATCTGCCAGAAGATGCGGAAGGTGCCGCAGCCATCAATGCAGGCGGATTCGTCCAGATCGCGGGGGATGCCGCGCATGAACTGGATGAGCTGATAGATGAAGAATGGGTAGCAGGCCAGCAGGGCGGGCACCCAGAATGGCATGTAGGAATCGACCCAGCCGAACTTGTTGAACAGAACGTAACGCGGGATGATGATGACCGAGTTGGGAAGCATCAGGGTGGCGATCAGGATGGCAAACAGCTGCTTTTTGAACGGGAAGTTGAACCGTGCAAAGCCATAGGCAACCAGCGCACTGGAAGCGATGGTCAGCAGCGTGGTGGGGATGACCATGATAAAGGAGTTGATGAAATAGGTTGCATAGGTATAAATACCGGCGCTTTTCCAGCCGTCAATAAAGTTCTGGAAGCTGAAGCTTTTGGGCAGCAGTGCAATGGAGCCAAAAATTTCATCGTTGGTTTTGAACGCGGCCGAAATCATCCATGCAATGGGGAACAGCAGCACGCAGCCAATCAGGATGATGACCAGATAGGTCAGCACCAGGTTCAGGGTCTTTTTTTGTTGTTTTGTCATAATGCTCACGCGCCCTTTCTCAGCTTTCGTCGCCATAGAAGACCCACCACTTGGAGGTTGCGAACAGCACCAGAGTGATCAGCATGATCACAATAAAGATGATCCAGGAAATGGCGCTGGCGTAACCCATCTTGAAGTAGGAGAAGCCTTCCTTATACAGTTTCATGCCCAGCACATAGGTAGCCTTCATGGGGCCGCCATCGGTGATGACAAAGGCAGAGGTGAAGTTCTGCAAAGCCTGAATGGTCTGCATGATAAGGTTGAAGAAGATGATGGGGGTGATTTGCGGAACGGTGATGCTGAAGAACATCTTGACCTTGCTTGCGCCGTCAATCTCGGCAGCTTCGTACAAATCTGCCGGAACGTTTTTCAGCGCGGCCAGGAACATGACCATGGAAGAACCAAACTGCCAGATCTCCATCATGCAGATGGTGCGCAGGGCTTGATTGGGGTCGCCCAGCCACTGTACGTTGGGCAGGTGCAGGGTGGTCAGGATGGCGTTGATAACGCCGTTATCCATGAACATGATCTTCCACAGCAGAGCAACAGCAACGCTGCCGCCGAACAGGGACGGAATGTAGTACAAAGTACGGATGAGGTTGATGCCTTTGATGTCACGGTTGAGGAACACCGCAACAGCCAATGCCATAACCAGCTTGCCGGGCACGGTGTACAGCGTGTAGACCAGGGTAACTTTCAAGGAGTTCCAAAACTCATTATCCATGGTGAACAACTGGATGTAGTTGCTCAGGCCGGTGAACGAGGGGGTGCCGGTGATTTTGTAGTTGCAGAACGAGTAAACCAGCGAGCTTAAAAACGGGTACAGCTGCAGGACCAGCATACCGATGATCCACGGGGCCAGATAAGCAAACGCCGCGTAATCGCGCTTGGTATAGTGCTTGATTTTGGTTTGTTTTGTCATAGGATCACACCTCTTTGGAAAAAATCCGCCTTTTTACTGGTGTAGCTGAAAACAAAGAAAATGACGGATATTTCGCAAACACAAGCAGGATTTAAGGCAAAGAGCCGCAGGAATCCTTTGTGGATTCCAAGGCTTTTTAACGCCAAATCCGGCTGTGTTTGTAGAAATAGACTATATTTTCGACTTTTCAGGTACACTTTAATAAAACGGATGCCTCGGTGGGAGACACCCGTTTTTGATGTTCGCTGAGGTTTACTGGGCGCTGATGTAGTTGGAGAGCTGATTGTACATATCGGATGCAGCGCTTGCGGGGTCGGTGGTGCCGTAACCGACAGCCTCGATGGTATCAGCAATGATCTGCTTGGATTCCGGTGCGGAGGAGTACTTGTCGTTGGTCAGGCCGCTGTAGCCGCTGGCAATGTTGGCGGCGGTCATCATGTTCGGATCCAGAGTACCGTCTTTTTCGCAGATTTCACGGGCCTTTTCCGTCGGGGGAACACTGCGCACGCAGGCCAGGGTGCTTTCGGCGTCATCGCTGTTAAAGAAGTAATCCAGGAACTTCATGGCTGCTTCCGGAGCCTTGCAGGTGGAGGTAACTGCCAGGACCTGCGGGCAGTTGCAAGCCCAGCCGTTGTCCTTAGCGCCGTCCAGCAGGGGCAGGTAGCCGGTGCCATAGGTTGCGCCCTCATTGGCGGCGGTCATAACATTGATGGTGGAGATGTAAGCGAAGGTGCAGACGTACTTGCCAGCGATCCAGTTGGGGTCAGACTGCAGGTCGTCGTTGCTGTAAGCGGAAGAGTAGGAAGCCGGTGCGCAGACATTGTTGTCGTACAGGCTCTTGACGAGATCCAGGCAGTTCTGGATATCTTCCTCGGTATAATTGAACGCTTTGGAGTCAGCGTCAAAGATGGTCTTGCCGGTCAGCTGCTTCATGTAGGTAAAGAACACCAGGTTGGTCACATACTCTTTGTTGGTGCACAGCAGGTAGGTATCGGGGTCTGCTTCATGGACCTGTTTGCCCCATTCAATGAACTGATCCCAGGTGTACTGGGTGTTGAAGTCGATGCCGTACTTTTCGGCCAGCTCTTCGTTCACAACCAGTGCCGGGCCGGCAATGCCGGTGGGCAGGCCCAGCTGCTTGCCGTCATAGTTACCATTCACGCGCAGGCCAATGTAGTTGGGGTCAAAGTTGGAAAGATCAAAGTCGTAGTCCTTGTAATCCAGGAAGTAATCGCCGGTGGAAACAAAACTGGGCATCGTTTCGGGGTCAATCTGCACGATGTCGGCGGCGGTGCCGGATGCCAGCTGGGTTGCCAGCTTATCATGGTAGCCGTCAGAAGAGCCATACTCGGCTTCGATCTTGATGTTGGGGTTTTCTTCCATGAACTTGTTGATGACTTCCATGGTGGCGTTGGCGCGCTCATCGCCGCCCCACCAGGCAAAGCGCAAAGTCACCTGTTCATCGCTGGAAGTGGAAGCTGCGGTGCTGGTAGAGGCAGCGCCGCTGGTGCTGTCGGCTGTCGAGGCTGCGCTGCTGGCAGCACTGCCGCCGCATGCGGCCAGAGACAATGCCATACTGGCGGCCATCATACCGGCCATAAGTTGCTTTTTCATATTGTTTTCCTCCTTCTAAATCGGCCCTTTTCGTCGAGCCTTATCATGGTTTTATTATAATTTGTTTGGCAGATTTATAAAAGGACTCACGCTTGCTAAAAGGATTCATCATTTGACACAAAACGCCGGGCAGGTATCATCTCTTGCGTTTTGGCGCAATTTAAGATACCTGCCCGACATTTTATTATTCTGTTTTACCCGTTTGCGGGGCATCCGGGGTATATTTTTTGTACGGGATGCAAAACGACACGCTGGTGCCAAGGTTTTTTATGGAACAGATGCGCAGCCCCGTTTCCTCCGGGTAGCGCAGGCGCAGGCGGCGGTCCAGGTTGGTCAGCCCAATACTGCGGCTGTTGCGGTCCGCAATGCGTTTGCGCAGCGCTTCCAGCTCTTCCCTTGTCATGCCGTCGCCGTTATCGATCACACGCAGGTTCACCTTATCGCCAATGCGGCGGGCGCGCACCTTCATGTAACCGCGCTCGTTGCCGCGCAGGGCGTGCAGCAGGCTGTTTTCTACCACGGGCTGCAGCATCAGGCGGAATACCTCGGCGTCCATCACATCGTCGTCCACTTCATAATAAATAATAAAGCTGTCCCCAAAGCGGTAGTGCTGCACTTCCACATATTTTTTAAGGTAGTCCAGCTCTTCCCGCAGGCTGACGCTCTTTTGCGGGTTGGTCAGCGAATACTTTAGGATATCCGATACATACCCCACCACCGCGCTGATGCGCCCATCATCGTTCAGCTTGCGGGCTTCCATATCCAGCGTTTGCAGGGTGTTGTACAAAAAGTGGGGGTTGATCTGCAACTGCAGGGCGGTCAGCTCGGCGTTCTGCTGGCGGTACTGCTTTTCTTTCAGCTGGATGTTCAGGTAGGTGTTGTTCAAAAACATCATCAGGATGTTGTTCATGATAACGTCATATTCATCATTTACCTTGCGCTGGGGACGCTGGATGGTGCGGCCCGCCTCGGCATCCTCAAACATCTGCAGCATCAGGTTGATCTCGTCAAAGCTGCGCTTGGTGTTGACGTATGCCAAAAACACAATGGCGTACAGCGCCACAACCGCCATCAGCAGCAGCGGCATCAACCGTTCGCCCAGTTTTTCCAGGATCATGGCCCGGTCAATGGTAGATACGATGTAGAAATCCGGGTTCTGGTAGCTTTGCCAGTTCAACAGGCAGTCCCGGTCATCCAGCTTGATCCAGAACTCGTGCTCCTGTTCCGCCGTGTTCCCTGCCCCGCTCAGCGTTTTGCCCATCAGGTTTTGCAGCTCTTCCGTCGCGCCTGCGTCCCCTGCCTTTGCCAGCAGGCGGCCGCTGCCGTCAACCAGGTACAGGTGCTGGTTATCGGACGGGCGCAGCACGGCAATTATTTCCTGCAAGTGGCTGATGTTCAGGGTAACGGCCACACAGCCTTTCATCGTCAGCATCCGGGCGCACACTACCAGCTGCCTTCTCTCGCTGGCTTTGCCTGCGTTCACCACCACCGGGGCAATGCAGGTGCGCTCGGTATCCGACATAGAGGAATACACGCTGTACCAGCCGCTGTAATCATCCGCCGAAAGGTTGACCAGCCCGCTGGACGTCAGCGCACGGTCGTACCCATCTATATAGATCAGAATCGAATCCACGTAATCATACGCGTTGGTCATGCTGTTCAGTGAGGATACCAGGCTGCGCAGGTAGATGGCATCGGTGTAAGAAAGGCTTTCCCTTTTCAGAGCTTTGTTCAGCACCATGTTGGTGCGGGTCATGCCGGTCATGTAGCTGTTCTGCGCCAGGACCGAATCCAGCACCAGCGAGATGTTGGAGCGCACAGCCTCAATACCGCGCTCATTGTCCTGCGTCATACGGTGCATCTGGGTCACAAGGGTCATGTAGGTGGTAACGGCCACCAGCAGCAGCGCCGGGATCAGCATGACCACCACAAAGTTCCACATGCGCTTCAAAAAGAACTTCCGCTTCATTCCCTTCATAGCGCGGCACCATCCAGGCGGGATTTGCGGTATTCCGATGGGCTCTGCCCATAATACGCTTTGAACGCACGGGAGAAGTTTTTGGGGTTATCGTACCCGACATAATAGGCAATATCGTAGCTTTTATAGTGGATATCCGCCAGCATCTCACATGCTTTTTCCATCCGCGTCTTGAGCAGCAGCTCCGAAAAGCTGGTTCCGCTTTTTTCCTTGAACACGCGGGAAAGATAAGCCGGACTCAAGGAAACCTTGGCCGCGGCTTCTTCCAGCGTGGCAGTGCGGTAATTATCTTTTAAGTATTGCTGCACATCGTACACGATCTGGTCGTAATAGGCCTTGGGGGCGGTTTCCTGCACGGCGCTGCGGGCATCCAGCCGGGCTTTGACCTTTTCAAAGCATTCCAGCAGGGCGCTGTAGGCCACCGGTTTCATCAGGTAATCCGCCACGCCGTTTTGCAGCGCCGCGCGGAAGTATTCGTAATTGCTGTAGCTGCTGAAAAATATTTTCTGGATGTTGGGGTATTCCATCAGCCGATGGCTCAGCTCCAGGCCGTTCATATCCGGCATTTCAATATCGGTCAGCACCACATCCACCGGGTTTTCGGCAATATATTGCGGGGCTTTGCGTGCGCTGGTGAACACCTGCACCACCTCGAACCCAATGTTCTGCCAGGGGAACAGCTGGGCCATTCCGCTGGCAATCTTCTCTTCATCATCAATAATAATCAGTTTATACATCTTGCAGCCCCCCATCCGTGTTCAGGGCAAAACCGTTCTTTCTGCCTGCCCTTACACTGGGGCAGACTACCACTTGTATACCAGTATAAAGCTCTTTTGCCCCAAGGGCAAGACAAAAATCACGGAATGATGGTTAGCTTTTTGCGTATTTGGGGCGCCTTTTCAGATACACCCTAGGATAGGGGGTTGAGCGTTTCATTAGGATCGGCGGGTAGCTTTTATTTTGCGAGTGGGTGGTTCGGACGGGGGGAACATTCTGGATTTTTGGTGGGTTGGAATGATGGTCTGGGATGGATTTTTGTGCAGGGTGGTAGGACGGAATTTTCCCCTGCAGATTATTATATCCCACACATCCACCCCATAAACAACCTGTGGGTCGGGATTTCCCCTTCCCGCCGCGGAGAACCTTGTTGGTTTGTGTTGTGCCCGCTAAAATATTTGCAGGAGACGATGCTTCTCTTGAGGGCAGTTCCCCGCGGGGTGGAAAGATGCCGCGGAGCGGCGGAGAGGACCGGGCGCTGTTTACACCTGTCACCACAAATGCTTGAAGGGTGAATTCCACAGGCTGCCTCTAGGGTGTATCTGAAAAATTCATGTTTTTATGCTGCCCGATTTCCGCGGCGTCCGGCAGTCATTTTCTCCTTGCTACTAACCATTCCGCATTTATTTTGACTGTCTTTCGCCGATGCGAAGGTAATTTGCAGGCCATCTACTATTGCTTAAATCGTCAAATTATTCCCGCTTGGTTTCCAAAGAGATTCTCTGTACCAAAATACAAATTGTATTATTTAATGAGTTTAATACAAAAATAGCGTTGTATTCCCGCCATTTCACATCACGTTTCCACGTTTTTGTCTATCAAGCAGCATGCCAACCTCTGCCCTCGCTCTCTCCATATCAACTTTCGCCTTTCTCCCTATCCCGCCAAATCCCATCGTTTGGTCGGCTGTTTTAATTCCAAATCGTATAATACAGCTCATATATGCCATTTTGTTTTTAGTGCTTTCCTTCTACGCCGCCTGACAGAATAACCAATACCCTGTGTAAAATTGCAACTCTTCCCTTTCGCAGCGTACAGTGTTGCATCTTTACACAGGGTATTACTATCCCAGTCGTATTATAAAAAGGTAATTCACCCTGCAGATTGTTGCCATTTACACAGGTTTCCCCTCTTTTTTGGTTCCCCGCACCTGATTCACCCAAAATCCGCTTTATTTTGCAAACGCTGCATCGCGCTTTTCCTCATGTTTTGCTCTGTAAACCTGTGTAAAATTCCAACATATTTCTCCTTTTTTTCCTATTCTCACCTTCTATCCGTTTTGTTGTAATTTCGCACAGGTTTATGTTTTGTAGTATTTTCAGGCTGCTTTGTATACAAAACGGCACCGCGTCTTTCAAAAAACGCGGTGCCGCCTTTGATTTATTCAAGATTTTGAAGTGCTTACCCTGCCGTGCTGTTCTGCTCTGTCAGCCCCGTAAACACCGGGTCGTTCAGCAGCATTCCGGGAACAACATATCGGTAGGTGATTGCCTGCCTGCCGTTGATCACACGCACACTATCGTTGGCCAGTGCCAGCTCTTTCAGGGTTTGCATATCCTCATCGTTCAGATAGATGGAGATCTGCTCCAGGCCAGATGTCTGCTTATATTTTGTCCCGTTTGTAACGGGAACATAGCGGCTGCTGACGGGGTTCAACTCGTAATTCTGCACCCCGCACAGGCGCGCTTTCGCAGCCTGTTCATGGATCAGCTCCGATGTCAGGGTGCCCAGCCGCGTGCCGCGCCAGTCCGCTTCGCTTTGCAGCACTGCCCGCACAGCCAAGTGCAGCCGGATGACAATTCGCTGTTTCATATTGTGGATTCCTGTATTCCTATTTGCATGGATTTTTGTTGCTTGCCGTTTTCGTAGATCTGGATTATTCCACAGCATCAATCAGTGCTTTCAGCTCCTGCGCTGCCGCAATCAGCTCCTGCATCTGGTCCGACATTGCTTTGCGGTCCTCTGCCGTATAACTGCGGATCTTAGCTTCAATATTTTTTGCCGCTGCAATTTTACGCAGTTTGCGGGCCGTGGTAGGCAGCTTGGCCGAAATAAAGTTGTGGTCTTTATCTACTGCCGCCGCCTTGTTTTCCTGCGTCTTGGCCTGACCGATTGCATCCTGTGCATTTTGCAACGCTGCTGCAAATACGCTCTCGCGCTCCTGCATGCTGCGGCGTTCCACTGCTACATCCAACATGGCGGTGGTCAATGCGTCCTTAATGGCGCGGCGTTCATGGCTGCGTGGGTCAAGGGCTGCGATTTTCAAAAACACTGCGGCTGCACGGGCCTGTTCTTCCAGGGTCAGGCGGAGATAGGTTTCGCACTCGGCTCGGTTCAGGAATTCCTCATCCAGCAAGCGGCGCAGGTCAGGGTTGAGATCATTCTGAATCGAAAGCGCCTTATCAATCGTGCGGGAATTCAGCGGGCTGACCTCTTTCAGCGCTTTTTTCGCTTCCGCTGCGCTCAGGTTATACGGTGCTTTCTGCAGGTTTTCCACAAAACGCGCCGCCGCCTGGCGCATCACACGTTCATTGCTGATGCCGCCGCGCACTTGCAGGTTTGCGCTGTCAATATACACAACTTTTTCGTTTTCCGTCAAGTTGCGCACCACTTTGCACTGCACTTTCTGCCATTCACTCATGCGGTTGGGCAGCTGCTTTTCTTCCTGCTCGCGTTTATCCTGCTCCACCAGCAGGCGCAGCGCACGCAGGCGGCGCTCGCCAGAAAGCAGCACATATTTTCCACCAACACCGGTCTTAGGGAACACAACTAGGTTGTGCAGCAGCCCCGCGCGGCGGATATCATCGGCCAGCAGCGCAATATCTTCCTCGGTATCCAGCTCACGGTAAAGGGCATTATCCGGGTTTTCTTCAATATCATTGATATTGATCTCGCTGTATTCACCGCCCGGCTCCTGGTCGCCGCGCGCGATCTTACTTAACGCTGCTTCGTTTACTTTAAAGCCTTTCTTCTGCAGTCGGTCCAGTTTGCTTGCCATCACTCTGCCTCCTGTTCAACGCGCATTTTCAGCTCGGCATACACCTTTGCATAATCCTTTGCCGGGTTGCTGCTGCGTGCACATAGCACAACCGGCGCACCAAGGCGGGTGCTATCCTTTACAGCCTGTCCCTTACGGATTTCGGCAGCAAACAGCTTGCTGCCCAGCTGGCTTTCCCGCAGTTCATTGCGGATCACTTCGGTCAGGGCAGTTTTTTCCACCATAGTCAGGATAATGCCCAAAACATCAATTTTTTCGCCCTCATCGTGCTCCAACTGCTGGCACATGGCCACAGTGCGGTACACACTGTCACGGCTGTAGTCATCGCACACGCAGGGGATCAGCACAAAGTCACTGGCCATCAGGGCGTTGGTCACCATTACATCGCGGGACGGAGGGGTATCGATCAAAATATAGTCATATTCGCCGGCAACCTGTGCCAGGCACATGGCCAAAAACATATTGATACTGGTGCTTTCGGACTGTTCCAGGATTTGCAGCTGCTTGGCCGCCATTGGGGTGTTGCCATTTGCCGGAATTATATCAATATTATCAAACTGCGTGCGGGAAATATAGTTCTGCGTGCCGCTGATGCCATAGGCACGGAACATATCATACACGCCAGCGCGGTCAAAAGTATTATCGGTTACACGTGCGCCCGTCAGGGTATAGGTACAGTTGCCCTGGGCATCCATATCCACAACAAGCACCCGCTTGCCGTCCTGCGCCATCAGCGCCGCCAGGTTGCAGACGGTAACGGTTTTTCCCACGCCGCCTTTTTCAATGCAGACTGAGATACAATATCCCATTGTTTTCCTCCTTGCGAGCGCCTTTATGTAGGCATCTCTTCGTTGCTGTTGGTTAATCTTTGCCTTTTGTTCGGTTCTTTTTGCGGTACCGCACGCCGGTATCTTAATCTAACTGCGTGTTGCAAAAACGGGCACCCCATGCCGTGCGGCATCTCTTCGTTGCTGTTATATTTTCTATTATATCATATGCTTCGCGTGTGTCAACGGATATTTTGACGAATATTATGCCGTCATCTCTTCGTTGCTGTTCACGCATTTTTTCTGCCGTTTTTCCTTCCCATCTTTCTTCACTTCATCCAGGCATTCCCGCTCACGCACCTTCCTTCTCACCTATTATCCCAAGGGCAATACCGCATAATTCTAAGTGCCGATACGGCGAGCGAGGTGCGGCAGA
>OLPS01002911.1_pt1 | contig 14408 bp, 10 predicted proteins | sample 1673071 | NCBI WGS metagenome assembly OLPS01 (sample SAMEA3136752, study PRJEB25190) | human gut metagenome | reverse complement strand
ACCGCTTCCAGGGCCTGATCGAGGCCATGAGCGAGGCCATTGCCGAGACCGACGACGAGCTGATGGAAAAATTCTTCGGCGGCGAGCCCTTCACCACCGAGGAGATCGTGGAAGGCATGCGCAAGGGCGTCAAGGACGGCCTGATCACCCCCGTGTTCTGCGGCAGCGCCGTGAACCAGCAGGCACTGGATATGCTGCTGTTCAACATGCACAAGCTGCTGCCCAGCCCGGAGCACGACGGTGCTACCCTGGCCGAGGATGCCAACGGCGAGCCCGTGGAGCTCCACTGCACCGAGGCAGAGCCCACCGCCGCCTATGTGTTCAAGACCGTGGCCGACCCGTTCGTGGGCAAACTGAGCTACCTGCGGGTGGTCAGCGGCAAGGTGACCGCCGGTGAGCCGCTGGTCAACGCCCGCACCGGCGAGCCGGAAAAGATCGGCAAGCCCCTCACCGTCATCGGCAAGAAGCAGGTGGACGCCGACGGCATCGGTGCCGGTGACATCGGTGCAGTGGCCAAGCTGGTGACCGCCAGGACCGGCGACACCCTGTGCGACGCTTCCCGCGTGGTGAAGCTGCCCGCCCCCGTGTTCCCGCAGCCCAGCCTGTTCATGGCCGTCACCGTGGCCAAGAAGGGCGATGAGGGCAAGATCAGCAGCGCGCTGGCCCGCCTGATGGAAGAGGACCCCACCCTGAGCTACCAGAACAATGCCGAGACCCATCAGCAGGTGATCGGCGGCCTGGGCGAGCAGCATCTGGACGTGGTCAAGGCCAAGCTGAAGAACAAGTTCGGCGTGGAGATCGGCCTGGAAGCTCCCCGCATCGCCTATCGTGAATCCATCCGCAAGGCCTGCCAGAAACAGGGCCGCCACAAGAAGCAGACCGGCGGCCACGGCCAGTTCGGTGACGTCATCATCAACTTTGAGCCCTGCGACAGCGAGCAGGTGGTGTTTGAGGAAAAGGTGTTCGGCGGCAGCGTGCCCAAGAACTTCTTCCCCGCCGTGGAAAAGGGCGTGCGCCTGGCCGCCGAAAAGGGCGTGCTGGCCGGTTACCCCGTGGTGGGCCTGAAGGCCACCCTGCTGGACGGCAGCTACCACCCCGTGGACAGCTCCGAGATGGCCTTTATCATGGCCGCCAAGCTGGCCTACAAGGCCGCCATGCCGGAGGCCGGGCCGGTCATTCTGGAGCCCATCCACACCCTGAAGGCCCATGTTCCCAACGACAACACCGGTGACATCATGGGCGATGTGACCAAGCGCCGCGGCCGCGTGCTGGGCATGGAGCCCGACGAGGACGGCCTGCAGACCATCATCGCCGAAGTGCCGCTGGCAGAGCTTGCAAACTTTACCACCTTCATCCGGCAGACCACCCAGGGCCGCGGCTGGTTCACCACCGAGTTTGCCCGCTACGAGATCCTGCCCGAAATGCTGGTGCCCGCCGTGGTGGAGCAGGCCAAGAAGCTGGGCAACCTGGATGAGAGCGCCGACGACTGAGCCGCTTTCTGACCGTTCCTGAATAACGACATTCCCGCAAGCCCCGTTGACACCTTTCCCTCTGTCGGCGGGGCTTTTTGCTGCGGGTGCGGTTTGTGCCGCCCCTTGACAAGCGCCACAAAAATCCCGTCCGAAGCAGTTCAGACGGGATTTTTTCTTGCACATTTTACGTTCTGGAAACGGAGATCAACCCTTCATGGGCACAAAGCCCACCAGATCCTTGACGACCTCGCCGCCGATGATCAGGCCCACCACCGAGGGCACAAAGGCGTTGGAACCCGGCACCGAACGGCGCTGGGTGCACTTGCGCTGGGTGCCCGGGGGGCAGATGCAGTGGTACTTGCAGCTGATGGAGTCATCCTCGATGGGGGTCATGACGGGCTCCTTGGAGTAGACCACCTTCAGGTGCTTGATCTTGCGCTTGCGGCACTCGGTGCGCATCACCTTGGCCAGCGGGCAGACCGAGGTCTTGTAGATATCGGTCACTTCAAAGCGGGTCGGGTCCATCTTGTTGCCTGCGCCCATGGAGCAGATGATGGGGGTGCCTGCCTCCTTGCACTTCATCACCAGCGCCAGCTTGCCGGTGACGGTGTCAATGGCATCCACCACATAGTCGTACTGGGTAAAGTCGAACTGGTCCTGTGTTTCCGGGCCAAAGAAGCACCGGTGGGTGGTCACCCTGATGTCCGGGTCAATGTCGTGGATGCGCTGCGCAGCCACATCTACCTTATATTGCCCTACCGTGCTGCGGGTGGCGATGATCTGGCGGTTGAGGTTGGTCAGGCAGACCTTATCATCATCGATCAGATCCAGTGCCCCCACGCCGCTGCGCGCCAGCGCTTCCACCGTGTAGCCGCCCACGCCGCCGATGCCGAACACCGCCACGCGGGAATTGTGCAGTTTTTCCATAGCTTCCGCGCCCAGCAGCAACTGCGTGCGGGAATACTGATTTTGCATTTTGTTCTCCTTGTTACTTTTCCACTCTCGTAATGGTGCCGCCGCCCAGCACGGTGTCGCCCTGATACAGCACCACGGCCTGACCGGGCGTAGGGGCGCGCTGGGGCTGGTCAAATTCCAGCCGGAAGCCGCACTCCGCCGGGTAGACGGTGGCGGCCTGCTCCACCTGATGGTACCGGGTGCGGGCTGTGACCCGCAGCGGCCCGGTCAGCTCCGGAATGGCGATCCAGTTCACCTCGTCCGCATACACGATGCGGTCGAACAGCATCTCCTCCGGCCCTACCGTGACGGTGTTTGCCTGCATGTCCTTGCCGCAGACGTACACAGGTGCCCCCATGGCAAGGCCCAGCCCCTTGCGCTGGCCGATGGTGTACCGCACCGCGCCGTTGTGGGTGCCCACCACCCTGCCGCTCTCGTCCAGAAAATCACCTGCCGGGTAGTGTTTGCCGGTGAAGTCCTCCATAAAGCGGGCATAGTCGCCATCCGGCACGAAGCAGATGTCCTGACTGTCGTGCTTGCGGGCATTGACGAATTTGTGCTGCTCCGCGATCTCGCGCACCTCAGTCTTGTGCAGGCCGCCCAGCGGCAGACGGATATGCGCCAGCTGCTCCTGAGTGAGGTTGTAGAGCACGTAGCTCTGGTCCTTGCCCTCGTCCAGCCCCTTTTTGAGCAGGAAACGGCCGGTGGCCTCGTCCTGCTCCACCCGGGCATAGTGGCCCGTGACCACATACTCCATGCCGTGTGCCCGGGCCCAGTCCAGCAGATGGCGGAACTTCATATATTTATTGCAGTCGATGCAGGGGTTCGGCGTGCCGCCCGCCTCATACACGCGGACGAATTTTTCAATGATCTGTTCCCGGAAGTCGGCCGTGAAATCCAGCACCTCGTACGGGATATCCATGGCATACGCCACCTCTGCCGCGTCCTCGATGTCCTTTTCCGAGCAGCAGGTGTGAAAGCCGGACTGTCCCAGCGTTTCGTTGCGGGTGAGCCGCATGGTGATGCCGGTGCAGTCATAGCCTGCCTGCTGCATGAGCCATGCCGCCACCGAGCTGTCCACGCCGCCGCTCATGGCAATGAGGGCACGCGGCTTTGAATCAGGGGTCTGTGTGGTCATAAGTTCTCCTTTGGTGCATTCAACACACTAAAACAGTAGTATAATAGTAACTCTGAAAAAAGAGCTTGTCAAGACGCAGCGAGCTGCTGCACTGCGGCCAGCAGGGCTTGCCGCTCGTTGGGATATTCTTCCCGGATCACACCGTCCAGCAGCGCTTCCAGCACTTTGCGGATGCCCGGCCCCGCCGGGACGCCTGCCGCCATCAGGTCGCGGCCATTCACAGCCAACTGGCTGACGCGGCAGCATACGCCGTCCGCGTCCAATTGTTCGGCCAATTCGGAAAGTGCAGCAAAATCAGCCGCCCGTTCCGGCTGCAGGGCTGTGCCCAGTGCTGCCAAACGCTGCACGGTACACAAGTTATATTTGCCCAGTAGTCGGCGGGCGTAGATAGTAAAGTCGGGTGTGACGGTAGTTTCTCTGAGGACCGTCCGCTGGGGTGGGACCCTGTTGCCGAAGGCAATAGGGCGGGCGATGGAATGGCATGCAACGGCAACGACTGCCGCCTGCGGCGGAAACAAGGAGTTGCTGTTGGAGCAGCGGCCAGCAGGATGCGAGTGCTGCTCAAAGCACGAAGCATCCGCTGGGTGCCGCAACCCGTACTCGTGTCCGAAGAGAAAGCTACCGTCACGCCTTCTGGCTTCCCGCACCAGCACCGCCGTTTCCTCAATACAGGCATTGGAGCAGCGCAGGCGCTTGAGGGTGCGGCGGATGCCGTCCTCGCCAAGGCTGTACAGCAGCGCCGCCAGCCGGATGGGCAGGTTTTCTGCACCCGCCGGGCAGGCATCCACCACCGGCTTTGCCGCCGCCAGTGCCTCCGATGAAAGCTCCGGCAGAATAACAAGCAGTATTTTTTCGTTAAGATATGCCGCAGGGGCGGGTGCGCTCAGCAGTTTTGCAAGCTCTTCCGCGATGCGCTCCACCGATACACAGTCCAGATGGGCACACAGCTCCTGTGCCGCCTGCGCCGTGGGCGGGTCGATGGCAAAGCCAAACCGGGCTGCGAAGCGGTACAGCCGCAGGATGCGCAGCGCGTCCTCGGTGAACCGCTGGCGGGGCACACCCACCGCCCGTACGATGCCGCTTTGCAGGTCGGCCTGCCCGCCAAAGGGGTCCACAAGGCCCTCTTTTTCATTGTAGGCCATGGCGTTGATGGTAAAATCCCGCCGGGCCAGATCCTCCCGCACATCCGGCACAAAGTGCACCTCGTCCGGGTGGCGGCCATCTGTGTAGGTGCCTTCTGTACGGAAGGTGGTGATCTCGTAAAGGGCACCGCTCTGCTTCACCGTTACCGTGCCGTGCTGCAGGCCGGTGGGGATGCACCGCTGCGCGCCGAACAGCTCCATCACCTGCTGCGGCAGAGCACTGGTGCACAGGTCCCAGTCGTGCGGTGTAAGGCCCAGCAGACTGTCCCGCACGCAGCCGCCCACCACGTAGGCTGCATAGCCCGCCCTGTGCAGGGTGTCCAGCAGCTCTGCCGCACCCTCGTCCATCCGGATGGTCATGGCTGTGCCTCCTCGTACTGCAGGGTGATGCTTTTGCTGTCAAAGCCGCACTCCGCCGCCGGGAAGATGCTCTGTGCCTGCGCGGCATATTCCTCCGGGTCGGTGATCATGGGGGAATAATGGGTCAGCCAAAGCCGCTTTGCCCTCGCCTGCGCGGCAAGGGATGCGCTCTGCCCAAAGGTGCTGTGCCCCCACTGACGGGCCTGGTCTTCCTGCTCCGGAAGGGCATAGGTGGCATCGCATATCAGCAGGTCTGCGTCATGCGCCGCCTGCAAATAATACGTGCAGGGGGCCGTATCGCCGGAAAATACCACGCTCAACCCCTTGCGCGGGGCGCCCAGCACCTGCGCAGGCTGCACCGTTCTGCCCTCCACGGCAACGCTCTGCCCTTTCTGCAGCAGCTTCCATTGCTGCACCGGTACCCCCAGCGCCTGGGCCTGCTCCGGCGAAAATTTGCCTGCACGGGGCAGCTCCAGCCGGTAGCCAAGGCTTTTTACCCGGTGCTTTGTGGCAAACGGCACCAGCCGCGCACCGGTAGGCCAGCCCTCGCTCAGCGCATCCAGCGCCAGCGGCTGGCCCGGCATAAGCACCTGCGGCTTCACCGGATAGGGCAGCGGGCCGGTCAGTGCCCGCACCGCCGCCCAGATATCCGGCAGGCCCTCCGGACCCAGCAGCGCAAGCGGCCTTGTGCGGCCCTGCGCCCCCAGAGTCTGCAAAAGGCCCGGCAGACCAAAGATGTGGTCGCCATGGTAGTGGGTCAGGCAGATGGCATCCGCCCGCATCAGGTTCACGCCTGCCCGGTGTGCCGCTGCCTGAGTTCCCTCGCCGCAGTCCCAGAGCAGGCCGTGACCGCCGCAGGCTGCAAACGCAGCCGAAAGTGCCCGGTCCGGCAGCGGCATGGTAGCAGCGGTGCCCAGCAGTGTGATGGTCAGCATAAAGATCGTTCTCCCTGTACAATGTATCTCTTAAGGTTTTATTGTACCACAGCCGGGCCGGTTGCACAATCACTGCTGGCCGCGCATAGCATGGGCCAGCACAGCAAAAAGGAGGCAGCGGGATGAGACGCAAAAAAGGGGATCCTTTTTCCGGCAGGCCGCACAGCGGCCTTGGATGGGTGCTTCTGCTCGCCGCACTGGCCCTGTTTCTGCTGGCCGGTGCGCCCGGCTGCATGGCCCAGCGGATGGCGTGGTCTGCCCGGGGAACCATGATCTTTCTGCCCAGCGGGTTTTGAAAAAATGGGAGCATCCTGCTGCACAGAACGCTCCCATTTTTCTTTTTACTTTCCATCCGAATAGGGCAGCTGGCCGGTCAGGGTCAGCGTTTCGGCAAGTTCGTCCTCCGAGCGGAACCGCCACGCCGCCGCTCCCACGGCCACATAGCAGGCATCGGCACGACCCTCCGGTGTAACGGCAAGGATCATCGTTTCACCGTCGCCCACCGCCGTTACCATGCCATCCGCACTTACAGTTGCCACGCCCGGATTGCTGCTGATCCATGTCATCGTTCCGTTTTTGGTGCCTGCAGCCTGCGCGGTCAGCTTCTGACTGGCTCCCACTGCCTGCAGCAGCATGGCGTTTTTGCTCATCTGCACCCGTCCGATCTCCGATGTGACCGTTACCGTGCAGCGCAGCACCTGCCCGGCTGTGGTCAGTGCGCTGATGACGGCCTTGCCGGACCCCTGCGCCTTTACGGTACCGTTTGTGCTTACCGATGCCACCGCCGGGTTGCTGCTGACCCACTGCCGCACATAGGTAAACCCGCCTTTGTTCTGTTCCAGCTTCAGCTGTTTCGTCGGGGCAGGCTCCTGCTCTGTAATGGTAAGCGTCAGATCGCTGGTGTTCAGCACCAGGCGGCTGGCTGTGCTTTTGCGCACCGTGATGGTACAGGTGGTCTTTTCGCCGCGCTCATTGCGGGCCGTGACGGCCGCTGTGCCCTCGGCATGGCCGGTCACCTTGCCGGTGCCGTCCACCGATGCCACTGCCGGATCACTGGAAGTCCAGATCAGAAAGAAGTAGTCGTTGGGTGCCTGCACATTCAGGTAGGCCACCGGAGCCGGGTCTCCTTCGGTGATATCCAGCGTCAGTTCGGCAGTGTCCAATGTCATGCCGCTGTCCGGCAGCGGCTGCTCCTGCGCAGCATAGGCTGACAACGCCCCGGCTGCAAACAGTTCTGCGCACAGCACCACTGCACAAACACACGCTTTGAACCCCTGCTTCATGGGCTTTGCCCTCCCCGCCTGCTTTGCTGCAAGATCCTTTAAATATTCCTGTCTCCGTATTATTTTACACGCAGTGCAAAACCGGGTCAAGTTTTTTGCCCATTCTGCCGGGCAGCTGAGCCTTATTTTGTGGAGAATAATAAAATCCGCTTTTCAATTTTGTACAAAACGCCGCCGCACCCGGCAACCGGATGCGGCGGCGCTGTTCTGCTTTTGAATTTTCCGCTTAGTAGTTGATCTTTTTCAGCTCAAAGTAGCTCTGCGGATGTGCGCACACCGGGCACTTGAGCGGTGCGGACTTGCCGATATAGGTGTAGCCGCAGTTCCGGCACTGCCATACCTGCTGCTCCTCGCGGGCAAAGACCTTGTTGTTTTTCAGGTTTTCGGCCAGCGCACGGTAGCGCTCCTCGTGCTCCTTCTCGATCTGTGCCACCATGGTGAACAGTGCTGCGATCTGAGGGAAGCCCTCTTCTTTGGCCTCCTTGGCCATGCGGGGGTACATCTCGGTCCACTCGTCGTGCTCACCGCCTGCTGCCATGTCCAGACAAGTCAGGGTATCGGGGATCGCGCCGCCGCACAGCAGCTTGAACCAGATCTTTGCGTGCTCCTTCTCATTGCCGGCGGTCTCCTCAAAGATCGCGGCCAGCTGCTCGTAGCCTTCTTTTTTTGCCATGCTGGCAAAGAAGGTGTACTTGTTGCGTGCCTGGCTCTCGCCTGCAAACGCTTCCATCAGATTTTTCTCGGTTTTGGTACCCTTCAGTTCCATGATGCTCTCCTTTCAAAAACGGATCTTCTGTCAGGATCGACCGATCCCGGCTCTATCATTCAGCCCGGCGGTAATTTTTTCGCCTGCGGCTCAGGTTCTGAACAAAGTATACCATATTTTTTGATGGAAATCAAGAACGATTCCTATTTATTCTGAGAATATTTCTCAGTTATGCTGCTTCAGTGCACACACAGCAATGCTCAGGGCGCTCCACGCTGCCTGGTACATCAGCACCGTTGCCACCGAAAGCTCCCAGATGCTGCCTGCACTGGTGAGCAGCGCTGCAATGATAATGGAGAACAGCACCGAGACCATCTGTACCGTGGTGGCGCTGCTCTCGGCGTTCTGGGCCTGATCCGCAGCCTGCAGACCGCCGGTCAGGCTGGCAAACGCCTTGAGATGGATCATGCAGCAGGTATCCTCCGGGTCTTCCGGTGCGGCCTTGATGGCGTTGCACTGCTCCTGATCCAGCACGGTGATCATGCCTTCCGGCAGGCGGTATGCTTCGGTAATGTGGTGTGCAGTCAGACTGGGGTCCTGGCATGTGACCAGCAGGCGGATGTTCTCCTTTTGCAGCACGGCAAGGCCGCGGGCCACATTGCGCCCGCCCACATATTTCAGCACGAACATAGCGTGCAGATTGCCGGACACAGCCAGATACAAAATTTGCAGCTCGCCGTTCTTCGAGTGCTGCATCTCGTATTCCTCGTCCGGCAGCGGCACGCCCTCCTGCTCCAGATAGCGGCGGGTACCAATGAGGATGCGGTTGTTATCGCACCAGGCGGAAAAGCCCAGCCCATGGTGCTGCTCCAGATCCTTGACCGGGAACAGGATGTCTGTGCGTTCCTCAACGATCTGGCGGAACAGCCCCTTCAGGGTGCCGTGGCTCTCGTTCAACACGCTGGCCGCGTACAGGATGGCGCGGTCGATGCGGCCGCCCTTGAAGATGCGGATATCCTCCAGCTGTGCGCTGTCGGCGGTGAACAGGTCGTCTGCATCGATCTGCAGCGTATCAATGCCGCCCAGCTGCTCAATGGCCTGCCAACCGGGCACGACTGCGCCCACAGCCGCAGCCGCACGCTGCAGCCGTAGCGAGGCAACGCCCGCGATCAGGGTAGAAGAAAGCGGTGCGCCCATGCACAGCACAGCTGCCATGGCAGCCGCAGCTTTGTTCCAGCCGGCACCTGCCAGCAGGAACAGCACACCGCTGAGCAGGGCAACGCCCAGCAGGATGTACGAAACTTTGCGTGCACGGCGCTCGCTTGCGCGTTCGCTCAAGCTCTGCTCCACAAAGCCGTCAGCTTCCTTCATCGGGCGGCTCAGCAGCACCCAGGGGTCCTTCTGTTCCAGATCCCGTGCAAGGGCACGCAGCAGGTCTTTATCCTTGGCGCGGTAGGCGCCCTCGAACTCCACACCATTGGTCACCAGCTCATAGCCGCCCTTGACAGCAGCCAGCATCACCCGGCTGCCCAGCAGCGCAAGGAACAGCCCCAGCGCGGCCATGCCGCTGAGCAGCGAGATGCCGGTGGTGCCGCGGTAAACATTTGCGTTCAGCATGGCTGTGACCGCCTGCACCAGCGCTGCCACTGCGGCCAGCGCCGGCATCGTCTCGGAAGAAGACCGTCCGCGCAGGCCGTTCAGGCCGTCGCGCAGCACCGGGAAGCCCACGCACAGGCTTGCTGCCAGCAGCAGCAGGTTTGCACCATAGAATGCCGCCGGGGCAGCATCCGGGTCCAGCGCCGCCATGGCGGGCAGCAGCCCATCCGATACCAAACCAAAATGCAGCAGCACCACAGCCAGAATGCCGCCCAGCACGCAGCGCAGCGTCAGCTCTGCACTCATACGGTGCAGCTTATCCGCCGTGGCCTCCGGCTCGGTCAGCTCCGTTTCAGCATGTTCCTCCGGAGACACCGCGTCCTCCGCCTCAGCTTTCAGTTCCGGCTGTGGCGCAGCGGGTGCCTTCTCCGGTGCCTGCTGCGGCTCTTCACCGTCCAGCGGCAGCAGCGGCAGGCTCATGGTGTCCTCTTTTGCGGCAGGCTCCTCTGCCGGGGCCAAAGGTGCCTGCGGTGCGTCCTCGCTCTGCGCCTTGCCAAAGAAATCGGCCACCGGCTGCTTTTCCGGCTGCTCCGTTTTTTCCGGCTGCGGCACAGGTTCCGGCTGCAGCTCCGGTACCGTCTCCTTTACCGCTGCAAACACAGCCGCGGGCAGCGGTGCACCGGACGGTTTCTTTTTGCTTTCATCCGGTTCAGTTTCTGCTGCCGGGGCTGCTTCGGCCCTCGGTGCAGGCTTTTCCGGCTTCTGGTCGCTCAGGCCGTTGATCATCGCCTTGAGCTGTGCCATCTCCTGCTGCTCCTGCTCTTCCTGCGGCAGCAGCACCTCCGGCGCATTCTTGGGGTGCCGGAGAGGCTTTGCCGTGCTGTGCTGCTCTGCGGGTCTAGCCGCCGGGACAGCGCTCTGCCGGGGTGTTTCCGGCTTCACTGCCGCCGGGGGTTCCGCCGTTTGCGATGCAGATTTTTCCTCCGGCTTTTTGGCGGGTGCTTCCGGCTGTGTATCCTCTGCTTCCTTCTCCAGAAAAGGCCACGGGGCCAGTTCCTGTTCCGGGTCTGCCTCCGGCTTCAGCATCAGTTCCAGATCCGCTTCCGGTTCCGGCTGCGCATCCTCACCCAGCCGCACCTCACCGGTGGGCATTTCCTGCGGCTGCTCTGCTGCAGCTTCGTCAGTCTCCTGCTTTTCCTTACCACGGCCAAACAGGCCAAACCGTTTCTGCGGCTTTTCCTCCGGCTGGTTTTCGTCTCTCCGGGTCATCTCCTCCGGGATATCCACCGCCGTGGTGCTGAAAAAGGAGCGGAACTTTTCATCCGGGGTCATTTCCCGGCCATTATTTTTATCTTTCGGCATTCTTGTCCCTCCTGTAATTCAAATTGAGGTTCCGGCCCGAATGCCGGATCATGCCTGCTGTGCTGCGCGCTGGGACTGGATCTCGTACAGAATAATGCCCGCAGCCACCGACACGTTGTAGCTGTCCACACCGGTGCCCGGTGCTGCCATATCCAGCCGCACCACACCGTCGCACAGCTTTTTCACCAGCTGCGAAACACCGCTGCCCTCGCTGCCCAGCACCAGTGCAATGGGGCCGGTCAGGTTGTTCCTGCGCAGAGACACGCCGTCCATATCGGCGCAGTAGACGAACACACCCTGCTCCTTCAGGCGGCGGATGGTCTCGCCGATGTTGGCCACACGAGCCACCGGCAGGCGTTCTGCGGCACCTGCGCTGGACTTGATGACGGTAGGCGTGACCGATGCGCCGCCGCGCTTTGGGATCACGATGCCATGCGCACCGCACAGCAGAGCACTGCGCATCACGGCACCCAGATTGTGCGGGTCTTCAATGCCATCGCTCAGCACCAGAAAAGGTGCCTCGCCCTTGTCCTTGGCTGCTACCATCAGGTCGTCTACCGTCACGTATTCGATCTCGCTGGCAAATGCCGCCACACCCTGATGGCTCTCGGTGCCGGTCATCAGGCGCAGCTTGTTGGGGTGCACCCGCTTCACCGTGGCACCCGCTTCCTTTGCCAATGCGGTATAGTAAGCCGCCACGGCCGGAGCCATGCCCTCAGCAATGAGCACGGTGTCCACGCCGGAACCGCTTTTCAGCAGTTCGGTCACCGGATTTTTGCCATAAACAAGGCTCTCGTTCTTCTGCAGCGGCTCTTCCGGGCTGCGGCGCGGACGGCGCGGCTGGTTCTTTTCTTCCATGATGATTTTCTCCTTCCGTTGTATCACCGGAAGGTGCTGTGCACACCCTCCAAAAGGCGCGCCGCACTCTGGGCCGCGCACCGGTATGATCTGAAGATGATAACTCATCTTGAAGTATAGCATAAGCCAACCTTGTTTGCCAGCAAATTACCGTTTTTTATCCGCGTCCTGCAAAAGTTTTTCTGTTCGTGGTGCCGGAGACCGTTTCCGCTTTTTTGCAGAAATGTTCTGCCGCCCTGCATCAGCTTTACCCGGCTGCTGGGTAGATATCCCTCTGTTTTGCCGGAGAAAAAAGTTTTCCACAAAAACGCGGTATACAATCCGTAGAAGAGCGATTATTTTTCCACATGTTGAAAACCCTGTGGAGAAAGTTCAAAAGTCCAGCTTTAAAGCCTGTTTTGCCTGTGGAATTCCACACTTTCCACAAGGTTTTCCACTTTTTGGTTCGATCTTTTTTGATTTCCTGCGTACAATTTGTAGAATACAAGTCGGAAATATGACAATTTTTTGAACTGCATCCTGTCCGCTTTTGCCAAATTGCCCAATATCATTTTGACGAATGTGGATCTGTGTTGAAAATCTGTCCTTCATCAAGCTTTCTGTCTTTCGGCCGCTTATTGCACATTATATGGAAATTTGTTGCATTCTATCGAATATACGCGCTTCTGGCAGTAACCCCCTGCACCCTGCCAGAAACAGAATCCCCGCATTGTTACAGGAAAAACACCGGTTTGGATTGATTTTGGCCGCTGTTTGGGGTATACTAATTCTGTAGGTTCGTTAAACCGTGCACAAAGCGGATATGAAACGAGCAAGACCCCAATGATTTTGTGGAGGTAATGAATAATGTTGGTAAATGCAACCGAAATGCTGATCAAAGCACGTGATGGCCACTACGGTGTGCCTCAGTTCAACATCAACAATCTGGAGTGGACCAAGTCCGTTCTGACCGCCTGCGAGGAAATGAAGAGCCCTGTGATTCTGGGTGTTTCCGAGGGTGCCGGCAAGTACATGACCGGTTTCAAGACCGTCGCTGCCATGGTCAGCGCTATGGTCGATTCCATGGGCATCACCGTTCCCGTTGCCCTGCACCTGGACCACGGCACCTATGAGGGCTGCAAGGCCTGCATCGAGGCCGGCTTCTCTTCCATCATGTTCGATGGCAGCCACTACTCCATCGAGGAGAATGTGGAAAAGACCAAGGAGCTGGTTGCTCTGGCACACGCTAAGGGCCTGAGCATCGAGGCCGAGGTCGGTTCCATCGGCGGTGTCGAGGACGGCGTTGTGGGTGCCGGCGAGATCGCAGACCCCGAGGAGTGCGCAAAGATCACTGCTCTGGGCATTGACTTCCTGGCTGCCGGCATCGGCAACATCCATGGTGTCTACCCGGCAAACTGGAAGGGTCTGGACTTCGAGGCTCTGGACCGCATCCACAAGGCCACCAACAACATTCCTCTGGTTCTGCACGGCGGCACCGGCATCCCCGACGAGATGATCGCAAAGGCCATCAGCCTGGGCGTTTCCAAGATCAACATCAACACCGAGTGCCAGCTGGTCTTTGCTGAGGCCACCCGCAAGTACATCGAGGCTGGCAAGGATCAGCAGGGCAAGGGCTTCGACCCCCGCAAGCTGCTGGCTCCCGGCGCAAAGGCCATCGAGGCCAAGTGCAAGGAGAAGATCGAGCTGTTCGGCTGCGCAGGCAAGGGCTAAGCAGAAGCTCGTATCGTAACCGGTACACCACCCAATAATGTATGCGGCCCCGTCACGTTGAATGCTCAACGCGGCGGGGCCGTTTTTTCTACTTTTATTCAGAAATGCGGTAATGTCCGACGATGTCCGTTCGTCTTTCCAGAACGTCCTGCTCATAAGCCGTCTGCCATGGGTCATTGTGGTGAATGACATAGGGCACTCCGTTTTTATTTCGCCAGTCAGACACGATGCCGATATGTCTTTCAAAGATCACAATATCACCGCCCTGCCATTGTTCCGTTTCGGAAACATTGGTGGTCAGTTTGACCGTATTACGGGAGAAAAAGACCTTCAGGTTTCGCACCCTGCGAAAGTCTATATTTTTATCCGGCGCTGTAATTCCATATTCTTCTGGATGTTCCCGAATGTCCGTGTCTACCAGAGCCTGCAGATCATACCCTGCATTTTTCAGAGCATATGCTACCACATCAGTACAGACTCCATAGCCGTCGTCGGGATAACCGGTCTCATAATAGCGGCTTTTGTATTTTGGATGTGTACTCACATATGCCAGTGCGCCGTTCAGGATGTCTGTCTGGTCGTCTACACCGTCACCGTCTGCGTCTGCTGTGCTGTGTAGCTGCGAGATCTGGCCAGAAAATCTATCCTTCGGTCGGACAGCAGAAGTGTGCTGATAACGGCATAAAGTCAAAATGGTAAGAGCCGCCAGCAGAAACATCCCCACCGCCCTGACTGCAGATTTTCGCTCCACCTCATATTCCCCCTTTTGATAGACACGATCTCTCCGTGCCTTTTCGTGCACTGTACGCGCAATATGTAGCAAAAATTTCTGAAGCAGATCAAACAAGAAAAACGCCTCAGAATTTCTTCTGAAGCGTTTTTTGTTCAAGTC
>OLPS01002901.1_pt1 | contig 14435 bp, 10 predicted proteins | sample 1673071 | NCBI WGS metagenome assembly OLPS01 (sample SAMEA3136752, study PRJEB25190) | human gut metagenome | reverse complement strand
GATATGGAAGACCCTCTTTCCGTGGCGTTCCGGCAGGAGCGGAAGTTTCCTATGAAAATCAGCAGAAAGAAGGAGTGTGGGTAACCTTTTGTAATGATGAAATTCCGTTTTCAGATTTTGACAGTATTGTAGAACAAAAGAAAAAAACACAGGAGGAAGTGGCAGCAGCATATCAAAAACTTGTAGATGGAGTGGTTATTACCTGTACTGCAAATTATAAAGACGGCACAAAAAAAGGAGTAAAAATTAATGTTGGAGCTGCAGCGCTGACTTATGAAGAAATCGGAATGAACGTGGACGGAATGACTTTACAAGTAGAAGGAGAAGATAAAGTAGAACTTCAGCCAACAGATAAAAGAGCAGTTTTTACGTTTGAATTGCAGCCATGACAGATAAAATCAGTATTATTTTTTAACAGTGGAGCTGGTGTCTGGCGGACGTATTTGAGATTAAACAGTATTGAAAAAGATATATATTTATTTTATAATAAATAAAACTAAAAAATTAATTTCAATATTATAAATGAGGCATGAATATGAAAAAAGGTATTAGAAGATATTTCATAATCTTGATTGTAATAATAGTATGTATTGTGACATTGGTGGACTGCACCAATACTCAGACGAGACAGGAAGAAAGAACATCTGCCAGTCATTTGATTATAAATTGGGAGAATGAAGTTCAGATTTTTGATGCAGATGCAATGGAAAATACTGGAATGGTTGAAAATATAGAGACGCTTGCCTGGATTGCACCACGAGGCGGAGCCGGGATTGACACAGTGGGTATTGAACAAATACAGTCACAGAATGAATACATTGTAGAAAGCAGTCAGTATCTGAATCAGGATAAAGAAATCATTAATACCGAAGGATTTGATACATGGGTAAGGGTTGTACAGGAGCAGGTGATGCCCACAAAAGAAACATCAGAGACAGGACATGGAGACTATCTGATCTATAAGCACGGAGATAATGGATATCTGGCAATACAGTCTGGCGAAGATCGCACAAAGTGGACAGTATGGGAATTACCGGGTTATGGGGAGTGGCTGGATAAGGAAGTAGCAATGTTTATAAGAATGGTAACTGGATTGTAAAAAATTAAAAAAGAGTTTACAAAAATCAATAAATTTTCTTCTTAATTATTAGAATAATATTGGATAAGAAAGAAGTGTTCATAATTATCATTGACAACTTCCACGCAATCCCTTATACTTGGAATCACATCAAAGTCGCAGACAGATAAAGCATCTTATTTTTTCTTGTCTGCAAATCCAAAACCAATTTGAGGTGGCAGGATATAATCTCAACGTTCACAGCCGGTTCGGCACGAGATTCCATTTTGATGAAGAACAGCAATGCATATAGATTCTGAGTTTCTTGTTATATTTTTAACATAGAAAATGCTTCTTATGCGTTGAAAATCACAGCAGATTCTATTATGATAAAGGGGGAACATGATTGAACACAGAAGGAGAAAAAATCCAATGGCATCCTGCATTTGATGCGGCATTGCAGATTGAACTGGGAGAAGAGGCAAAGTACCTGACCTTTGAGCCGGAACATTTGCTTTCGAAGAAACCAATGCAGATCGATGTGTTGGTCAAAAACGAGAAGAAGGTAAAAATCAGGAAAAATATTGGAAGGATTTTCCGGCAGCATAACATTATCGAGTATAAGTCACCGGAAGATCATCTGAACATTGATGATTTTTATAAAGTCTATGGTTATACCTGTATTTACAAAACGGAAGTCGAGAAAGTGAACCAGATTCCAGCAGAAGAACTGACGATTACGTTTGTGTGTTATCATTATCCGCGGCAAATGTTACGAAATCTTCAGAATGAGAGAAATATAAATGTGACAAATATCGAAAATGGTATCTATTATCTCTATGGAGATGCAATTCCAATACAGCTTATTATCGTACCGGAATTGTCAATCGAAAATAATTACTGGCTGAATAAACTTCGCAACAATTTGAAGTCCGGTGGAGAAATTAAATTATTTATGGAACAATATGAGAAAAACAGGGATTCAAAATTGTTCCAGGCACTAGCAGATACCGTCATGCGCGCAAACTGGAAAGAAGTGGAGGAAGAAGGAAACATGAGAGATGTAATAAAAGAAATTTTCGCAGACCAATTTCATAAATGCGAAGCGGAAGCGAGGGCACAGGGCGAAGCAGAAGGAAGAGCAGAAGGCGCAGCATCTAAAATGATCGAGCAGATCATGAAAAAGTACAAAAAAGGATGTTCTGTGTCTGAAACAGCAGATATGCTGGAAGAAAATCCGTCAGTCATTGAGCAGATTTATGATATACTTCGGCAGAACGCATCGGATTATGACGTGCAGAAAATATATCAATTATTTTTGAAAAAAAACACACAGGACAGCTTAACATAGGAGCTGTCCTGTGTGTTTTTTCAGATCTTAGATGAAAAACCTAAGAATATTAATACTTTTTTTAATATTTCTATGAAATCTTCCAATAAGAGAGTGAAACAGTTTTTCTCTCCACATTGCGGTGATTATGTCTGTGCCGGAGGAGCCTTTCTTCATCTGAGCGGTATCAGGTAAAGAACTGTTGCCGGATACATTGGCAGATCCGGCTGTAGAAGCAGTTTCGGAAACCGGATCTGCCAATGTATCTGTAGATGAACCAGCAGTGTTTGTATTACCTGATGCCGGTGGTACAGGTGTGGATGCCGGTGGTACCGGAGCTGGTGGCACCGGGGCAGGATCTGAAATTACAGAAAAATCCGCCTTTGCCGTTCCGGTTGTTGATACAATGGCAATGTTGTGAGCTCCTTCGGAAAGACCGGCAAGGAAGGATGGAAGTAAAGTTATGATAGTACTTCCGGAGCAGGCGGTATAGTCTTTATCTTTCACTAATACTTTTTCATCTACCTTAACTTCGATTAAGTTATCGAGCGGTGCACTGGAACGAAATACTGCACCGGAGTTATTGTCTGGATTTTTGCTCACTTCTGCTTTGTCACCTTCCAGCATGACCGGTGGATTACCAGGAGACACAGGCGGTATTTCCGGTTCCGGTTTTCCATCAGGTGGAGTGACTGGTAATTTATCAATGATCTCACCAGCTTCTACTATGGCGTTACAATCTGTACATACCAGATCACCGGTATATCCATTTTCCTCCTGTGTTGGCTCTTTAAAGCCCTGTCGCTGGAGATTCAAATGGCATGTTGGATCTATTTCTCCGTATTCCATCCCACATTCTTCACAGACGGCTTTTTTCGTACAGGTCGCCTGTCCACCGGAATGGACATGTTGTTCCATTTCCCCTTCGATTTGAAAGGTAAGGACTTCCCCTTCTATAGCAGTGACAGTCACTTTGAGTTTGTCTGTAACCTGAAGCGAATCACTTAAGCCAAGGGCTGCATCAGATTTAGTGGATTGTGTACCGCCCTTAACTTCCAGTGCCCAATTTCCCGGTTTTCCATTTAGATTGCTTGGAAAGCGGATGTCAGGTTGTGCAAGATAACAGACTAAACCGGATGCTATGTTTGATGTTTCTGAATTGGTCAGCTGCTTCTCTGACTTATCATATTTGCTGCCATCTGTTGAAAAGTTTCTGTATTCCAGATACAGTGTCCTGTTCAGTTCCGGAATGCCTGCTTTATATCCGATACAGTCGTCAGTACCGGTAGCTGTGCCGCTGAGCTTTACTTTGTATTCACCCGGTTCTGTGATCGTCTTTAGAGTACTATGGTCTGTCCATCCAAGAGCCTCTTTTTCTTTGATCGAAAGCCCCTGTGGAACAGGTGAGATGGCATTTGCCATGGCAGACATGAAATAAACCGGCGTTTGACCTGACGAATTGTATAAATCCAGCAGACCAAATATATGCCCCATTTCATGGATCGGAGACTTCAATGAAACGATCGGTTTTTGATCATTGTTTGCCATATACAGAGTTGAGTAGTTATTTATGACCTGTACATAATATTGGCTTTGAAGCATTCTGCCATCGCCAAGATTGATCTCCACATAGTCTGCATAATCCTTATAGTTCCAAAGCGGATCAGAGCGGTTTATCACAATATTTTGTGTCGTGTTTTTATAGATAACTGTAATGGAATCGATCTTTCCATCCCGGTTTTTGTCAAGATCCTCATAACTGTATGTCTGGCTGCCATTGTAATTCGTAATATGGTTTCCATCCTGGATCGCCTTGTTTATGGCATCAGACCAATCGGTGCGCAGCTCGTACATACGGTAGGCTTTTTCACCACTTGTTTTATAACCGATTGGATTATCTGCACTGTAACCGGCATAGTAACCGCGTTCATGTTTCAACTGCAGGGAACCGCCGTTATCAAACAGATAAAGGCTATTCATGCGCAATTTGTCTGAGGACGCATTCCGGTAGTAATCGCCCACGGAATAATAGGCAGTGTTATAGGAATTGTCTATGATCTCCCGCACAGAGACACCTTGATAAATATCATTCACAAATTCATTCTCATCTGCAAATCTGGCAAATACGATTAAATTTGTAAAGTTTGAATCGGAAGTCTGTTCTGTATTCCCGGCAGCTGCGCCCTTTACGGACAGAGAGCTAAAACCGACATTCAGCAGCAGACACATGGATATCAGCAATCCGAAAAATGTACATATTTTTTTCATACATATTCTCCTGTTTGTCGTTGAATGTTGCATAGGTTTTTATAGTTTCTGGAAAAAAGGCGTAGAGCCGTTTTTTATTTCTTAAAATTCGCTCTTTTTCTTAAAGTCGGATCCAAAATTCTCTTACGGATACGAAGGGATTTCGGAGTAACCTCCAATAATTCATCGACATCGATGAAGTCAAGCGCCTGCTCTAAGCTTAAAATCTTAGGCGGAACTAAAGTCAATGCTTCGTCAGCGGAAGAGGAACGTGTATTGGTAAGGTGTTTCTTCTTACAAACGTTCAATTCGATATCCTCGTTTCTGGAGCAGGAACCGATGACCATACCTGCATATACTTTTTCACCAGGTCCGATGAATAAAGTACCACGATCCTGTGCAGAGAACAGACCGTAAGTGACAGATTCGCCGGATTCGAATGCAATCAGCGAACCAAGCTGACGGTAAGCAATATCTCCGCGGTAAGTATCATAGCCATTGAAAATGGTGTTGATAATACCATTACCTCTGGTATCGGTCATAAATTCGCCTCTGTAACCGATCAGACCGCGGGATGGGATATTGAACTCAAGTCTTGTATATCCGCCGGTCAGAGGTTTCATATTGATCATTTCACCTTTGCGCTGGCTTAACTTGTCGATAACAGCACCGGTATACTCATCCGGAACATCGACATAGGCAAGTTCCATAGGTTCTAATTTCTTGCCGTTTTCGTCTGTGTGATATAATACTTCAGCCTTACTTACGGCAAACTCATATCCCTCACGACGCATATTTTCAATCAATACAGATAAATGTAATTCGCCGCGGCCCGATACTTTGTAGCTGTCCGGGGAATCGGTCTCCTCTACACGAAGGGAAACGTCTGTATTTAACTCGCGGAATAAACGGTCTCTTAAGTGGCGGGAAGTAATAAACTTTCCTTCCTGACCTGCCAATGGACTGTCATTTACGATGAAGTTCATGGAAAGAGTCGGCTCGGAGATCTTCTGGAATGGGATCGCAACCGGGTTCTCCACAGAACAGATCGTATCACCGATGTGAATATCAGCAATACCGGAAATTGCAACGATGGAACCAATATTTGCTTCTTCGACATCTACTTTATTTAATCCGTCAAATTCATATAATTTGCTGATGCGGACTTTTTTCTTTTTGTCAGGATCGTGATGGTTGACTACGACCGCTTCCTGATTTACTTTCAGGGAACCATTGTCGATCTTACCGATACCGATACGTCCAACGTATTCATTGTAATCAATGGTACTGATCAGTACCTGTGTCGGTGCTTCAGGATCACCTTCCGGAGCAGGAATGTAATCTAAAATGGTTTCAAATAATGGTGTCATATCTTTTTTGTTGTTTACAAGGTCGTGGATTTCACGAACGGCATAACCGTCTCTTGCGGAAGCAAAAAGGAATGGGCAGTCTAACTGCTCGTCAGAGGCATCCAGATCCATAAATAACTCTAATACTTCGTCCACAACTTCGTTTGGACGGGCTTCCGGGCGGTCTACTTTATTGACACAGACGATAACTGGGAGTTTTAAATCCAGAGCTTTCATCAAAACGAATTTGGTCTGAGGCATAACACCTTCAAATGCGTCATCGACAAGGACCACACCGTTTACCATTTTAAGAACACGCTCTACCTCACCACCGAAATCGGCGTGGCCAGGAGTGTCGATGATGTTGATCTTTGTTCCTTTGTAAGTGATCGCTGTATTTTTGGAGAGGATTGTGATACCACGTTCCTTCTCAATATCGTTGGAGTCCATGACACGTTCAGCAACTTCCTGATTCTCACGGAATACACCACTCTGTTTTAAAAGTTCATCGACCAGTGTTGTTTTGCCATGGTCAACGTGGGCGATGATTGCTATGTTACGTACGTCTTCACGTTTCTGCTTCATAAAAAATCTCTCTTTCTTCTGTGCGGAAAAGAAATTATCTAGAAATAAATCCTGTCTTTTCCTATTAATATAGCTTATAAATTAACTCGAACCCATATATTCTATCACAATTTTATGAGAACGCAAGTAGGCAGCAATATTTTTTTTCAAAACAATATAAAAAACTTATCGACAAGTTACACGAAATTTTTTCTGGAAGGAAATGGTAAAACCATAGTTGTCAGGCAAATCACCGGTCGATTCCGGTGATAAGAGGAAGGGAGAAAAAATTCATGGCAGATAAAATTTTTGAAAATAACCAGGTGTCAATTGTGGGAGAGATTGTTTCTGATTTCAGATTCAGCCACGAAGTGTATGGAGAGGGCTTTTATGTGGTAGATGTCGCAGTCAACCGGCTGAGCAATTTTATGGATTACATACCACTGATGATCTCAGAACGGCTCATTGACGTGAATGAGGACTATATTGGTCAGACCATATATGTTATGGGACAGTTCCGGTCATTCAACCGGCACGAGGAAAAAAAGAACCGTCTTGTTTTATCCGTTTTTGTAAGGGAACTGGAATTGTTAGATGAGATCGATGAGGATGTTAAGACGAACCAGATTTTTCTGGATGGCTACATCTGCAAAGATCCGATTTACCGGAAAACACCGCTTGGAAGAGAGATTGCAGACCTTTTGATCGCAGTGAACCGCTCTTATGGAAAATCGGATTATATTCCATGTATCTGCTGGGGAAGAAATGCAAGGTTTGCATCCGGTTTTGAAGTCGGTGGGCATGTTCAGGTATGGGGACGTATCCAGAGCAGGGAGTATGTGAAGAAACTGAGCGAGACAGAGACGGAAAAGCGTGTGGCATATGAAGTTTCCGTGAGCAAAGTGGAATTTATCGAAGACGAAGAGTAGATGTTAACAGGGAAATCATTCCTGAGAGTAGATATTGATAGGGAAATCGTGCATTGACAATGGAATAAGATGGTGTTATGATTTACGCAATGAAAATATTGCTTGGTAGAGGTCGCGTGCTTTATGAGTCGCTTTTTGGATGTATCAGGAACAGTTGATAAGAAGCAAAAGGAAAGTACGCCGAAAGGGTATGCAGCCTGAAGGCATATTACTTGGGCATAAAGTGAAGAACTTTATGACTGTCATCTGAATGGAGATCATTTGAGATGGGGAGCTATCAGATTCTAGGCAGATTTGCAAAGATGCAGAATGCGTATAATATTAGAATTTTGAGACCGGCTCGTCAGCCGGTCTTTTTTTACTTTACTGTAGCAACATTTTTAACAAAAAAAAATGCAGTGCGTATAATGACGATAGGAGGAGAATGCAATGTCTATTTTTAAAGGAGCAGGTGTAGCGATCGTCACACCGATGAAAGAAAACGAAGAAGTCAATTACGAAAAGTTACAGGAACTGATCGAATGGCAGATCGACCAGGGAACAGATGCGATCATCATTGCAGGAACGACAGGAGAGAGTTCCACACTGACCATGGAAGAGCACAGTAAAGTGATCAAAGCAGCAGTAGAATTTGCAAAACACCGTGTACCGGTTGTGGCTGGTTCCGGTTCGAACTGCACAAGAGAAGCTATTTATCTGACACAGGAAGCAGAGGAAGCAGGAGCGGACGGAATCCTTGCAGTGACACCTTATTATAATAAATGTACACAGGGCGGTCTGGTACGTTATTATTCTGAAATTGCAGAGTGTACAAAGTTACCGATCATCATGTATAATGTACCTGGAAGAACCGGATGCAATATTCTTCCGGAGACAGCAGCAAAGATTTTTAAGGAAGTTGAAAATGTAGTAGCAATCAAAGAGGCGACAGGAAGTGTTGCACAGGCATCACAGTTAATGTATCTGACCGATGGCAGGATCGACCTTTATTCCGGCGAGGATGGAATCGTAGTTCCGCTTATGGCGATCGGCGCAATCGGAGTGATCTCTGTATGGTCAAATGTTGCACCTGCCAAAGTACATGGCATGTGCCAGAGTTTCTTCAACGGAGACTTACAGACCGCAATGAAGATACAGAGAGAGGCACAGCCGCTTGTCAGTGCATTATTCTCAGAGGTCAACCCGATTCCGGTGAAGAAAGCTTTAAACCTCATGGGAAGAGAAGTTGGAACACTTCGTTCTCCTTTGACGGAGATGACCGATGCAAATGCAGCCGTTTTGGCAGATGCAATGAAAGCATATGGCATTTTAGATTAAAAGGAAGAGACTGTCGTATCCGGGTGCGGCAGTCTTTTTGGATTTTTTGATAAATCGTATCCAAAGATAAAATTCGAAAGGTGGATTTTTAAGTATGACAAAAGTAATTATGCATGGATGCAATGGAAAAATGGGACAGACGATCACGGAGATGTGCAAGGATGATCCGGAAATTGAGATCGTGGCAGGTATTGATCTGTATGACGGGATCAAAAATGATTATCAGGTATTTCCGAATATCTCCGTCTGCGACGTGAAGGCAGATGCAGTGATTGATTTCTCAAATGCAAAGGCAGTGGACGATCTGCTCATCTACTGTGAGGAAAAACAGGTGCCGGTTGTATTGTGCACGACCGGTTTGTCCGAGGAACAGCTCGCAAAAGTAAAACAGGTCAGCGGACATGTGGCAGTCTTAAAATCAGCTAATATGTCACTCGGCATCAATATGCTGATGGAACTTTTGAAAAAGGCGGCTTTAACGCTCGCACCGGCAGGTTTCGATATGGAGATCGTGGAGAAACACCACAATCAGAAATTGGATGCACCGAGCGGAACGGCTCTCGCTCTGGCAGACTCCATGAATGAGGCTCTGAATGAGAAATATGCCTATGTTTATGACAGAAGCCGGGAGAGAAAGAAGCGAGAAAAATATGAGATCGGAATTTCCGCAGTGCGCGGTGGAAATATCGTGGGAGAGCATGAAGTGATCTTTGCAGGACAGGACGAAGTGATCGAATTTAAGCACACGGCATATTCCAAGGCAGTTTTTGCCAAGGGAGCAGTGCAGGCGGCAAAATTTCTTGCAGGAAAGCCGGCAGGATTTTATGATATGAGCGATGTCATTCAGGCGCAATGATGAATGAAGTATAAATCAGTACACAGAATAAAAACAGGATGGTAACGGATGGAACAGACGGATTTACGCTATTTAAAAAGTCTTGCAAAACAGTATCCGACCGTGGCGGCGGCAGCTACAGAGATTATCAATTTACAGGCAATCTTAAGCCTGCCGAAGGGAACGGAACATTTTATCACGGATATCCATGGCGAATATGATCAGTTTCAACATGTATTAAAGAACGGTTCCGGAGCGATCAAGAGAAAGATCGAGGACGAGTTTGGGAATGCCATCAGTCAGGCAGAAAAGAAATCGATCGCCACACTGATCTATTACCCGGAACAGAAGATGGAGCAGGTGATAAAGACCGAGGAGAACATGGAGGACTGGTACAAGGTCACATTGTACCGCCTGATCAGGATCTGCAAAGGAGCGTCTTCCAAGTACACCCGTTCCAAGGTGCGCAAGGCGCTTCCGAAAGATTTTGCCTATGTGATCGAGGAACTTCTGACCGGAAGACCGGATGTATCCGATCAGGAGGCATATTATAATGAAATCATCCATTCGGTGATCCGGACAGGCAGGGCAGCAGAACTTGTGGTGGCATTCTGCAACCTTATCCGCAGACTTGTAGTGGATCATCTGCATGTTGTCGGCGATATTTTTGACAGAGGACCGTATCCAAACCTTATTATGGATACATTAATGTCACATCATTCCGTGGATATCCAGTGGGGAAACCATGATATCTCGTGGATGGGTGCAGCAGCGGGCAATCAGGCGCTGATCTGCAACGTGATCCGCATCTCCGCAAAATACGGCAATCTGAATCTGCTCGAGGATGGATATGGGATCAATCTGGTGCCGCTTGCGAGACTGGCAATGAACCGTTATGACAAAGATCCATGCAGCTGTTTTAAGCTGGATTACCGGGAAGAGGAATACGATGTCCGGGATGCAATGCTCGATGAGAAAATGCACAAGGCGATCGCCATCATGCAGTTTAAGCTGGAAGGACAGATGATCGTGGGACACCCGGAATTTGGAATGGAGAACCGTTTGCTGCTCGATAAGATAGACCCCGCAGCCGGTACAGTCCTGATCGAAGGAAAGAAATATCCACTCCGGGATCTGAATTTTCCAACCATTGACTGGGAACATCCGTATGAGCTTTCGGCGGATGAGGCAGATGTGATGGAACGTCTGACTGCCGCATTTTTAAATTGTGAAAAATTACAGAGACAGGTGCGTTTTCTTTTTACCAAGGGAAGCCTGTATCATGTATACAATGGAAATCTTCTGTATCACGGCTGTGTGCCGCTGAATGAGGATGGCTCTTTTACCAAAGTCAATATTTACGGCACGGAATATGCCGGAAAAGCGTTGTACGATGTGTTAGAAAGCTACGCCAGAAAAGGTTATTACGCCATTGATCCGGAAGAGAAGAAAAAGGGATCAGACATTCTCTGGTTTATCTGGGAAAATAAAAATTCACCGGTGTTTGGCAAAGATAAGATGACAACGTTCGAGCGGTATTTTGTGGCAGAGAAAGCGACACATGTGGAACCGAAAAATCCGTATTACCGGCTGCTGGAAAAAGAAGAGATCGTAAATGCGATCCTCGCAGAGTTCGGACTATCCGGCCAGGAGGCGCATATTGTCAATGGACATATCCCGATCGAGGCAAAAAAAGGAGAGTCCCCGGTGAAGTGCGGGGGCAAGCTTCTCATCATAGATGGCGGCTTTTCCAAGGCTTATCAGCCAAAGACCGGAATTGCCGGGTACACATTGATCTACAATTCATATGGACTTGTGCTGGCGGCGCATGAGCCTTTTGAATCCGTGGAAAAAGCAGTTTCGGATGGGAATGATATTGTATCACATACGATTCTGGTGCAGCATGTTGTGAGACGGAAAACGGTTGCAGATACAGATAATGGAAAAGTGATGCGGGAAAATATCCGTGATCTTGAAAATTTACTTCAGGCATATCGTGAAGGAACGATTGTAGAAAATCCTTAAAAGTGTTATACTACATTTATCTTACCATAATTTACCAGAGTAACATATGGTCTGGGATAATATGATACCAAAGAAGGGAGTTTCTTATGAAAAAGAAAGTAACACAGATTATATCTATTGCATTGTGCATGGTGTTATTGTTTGGAAGCACTGTCACGGCAAATGCAGCAAAGACATCATCGAATACAGGTGCATATCAGGCAGTATTTGATGCAGAATATTATTATAATTCCAACCCGGATCTTCAGGCGGCGTTTGGATATGATGCACAGAAGTTATTCAATCATTTTGTATCTTCCGGCATTTATGAGGGAAGATCAGGCTGCGCTAATTTCAATGTTGCAATTTACAGAGCCAATTACCCAGATCTTCAGGCAGCATTCGGCAATGACCTTGCATCCTACTGTGCCCATTATGCGGCAAACGGTGCAGCAGAGGGAAGAAATGCAACGACACTGATCTCGGCAGGGGAGGGAGCACAGGCAGCGATTGTCCGTGGTTCCTGCACAACGAAGTTTGATCCGAGAGCTTCCAGAGCAACCAACATTGCAGTGGCAGCTTCTAGAATCAACGGTGTAGTCATTCAGCCAGGGGAAGAGTTTTCCTTTAACAAAACAATCTTACCAAGAACGGCAGCAAACGGTTATGTGGAAGCGCCAATTTATGTGAGTGGTAAACATTCCACAGGAACAGGCGGAGGTATCTGTCAGGTATCTTCTACCATGTATTCTGCAATGTTAAACGGAGGAATCCCGGCGACTGAGCGTCACCCACATTCTCTCCCGGTTCCATATCTTCCAGAAGGCAGAGATGCGACAATTGCAGGTAATTATTACGACTTAAGATTTGTGAATATTTATAATACGCCATTGCAGATTTCAGCAGTAGCAGATTTAAGAACCGGTACAGTCAGTGTGACTTTGATCCAGCAGTAATTGTTAAGAAAAATAAGAAAAGTAAAATACGAAACTTAAGTTTATTAGGTTTCGTATTTTGTTTTCACGGAAAAGGGGGATTACGATGAACGGAAAAAAAGTTATGTTAACAATCCAGGGGGAGAAAAAAGAGTATCCGGCAGGAACAAGTTTTTTGCGCATTGCGCAGGATTACAGCGATGCGTATCAGGATGATATTGTTCTGGTATTGTACAATAGGAGACTGCGGGAATTAAATAAGTGTGCAGATGGAGACGGAACCGTAGAATTTCTCACAACCGCAGACAAGACAGGGAAAAAGGCGTACCGCAGAAGCGTGACACTTTTAATGCAGAAAGCAGTCTATAATCTCTGGGGAAAAGGGAATATATCGGTGCGTGTAAAATACTCCATCGGACAGGGAAATTATTGTGAACTTGTGAAGTGGGAGAATGATACAGAGGAAGTTGTGAAAGTATCTGGAACAGAAATCAATAAATTAAAGAATGAGATGTATCAGATGGTAGTTTCCGATATTGAGATCCACAAGGAGAGTATCAATACGGATGATGCCGTGACACTGTTTCATGACCTTGGAATGACAGACAAGGAAAAACTGTTCCGTTACCGGAGAAGTTCCAGAGTCAATATTTATGAACTCGATCATTACATGGATTATTTTTACGGATTTATGGTGCCATCGACCGGATATCTGCGCTATTATGATGTGATCCCTTATGCGGATGGATTTATGCTTCAGTTCCCGGATAAAAATACGAGAGAGGTCGCACCGTTTGTTCCGGCAGAAAAACTGTTCCACACGTTAAAGACATCCAGAGACTGGGGAAAAATGCTTGAGATCGATACGATCGGAGCCTTAAATGATGCGATCGCAGCCGGAAAAACACAGCAGATGATACTGACGCAGGAAGCCTTGTTTGAGGAGCGTATCGGAAGGCTTGCCGAGGAGATCATTTCAGCAAAAGACCGGAAATTCATTATGATCGCAGGACCATCCTCCTCAGGAAAAACGACTTTTTCACACAGGCTGTCCATTCAGCTGGCTGCAAAAGGACTGAATCCGCATCCATTTCCACTGGATGATTATTATAAGAACCGTGACATCTGTCCAAGGGATGAGAACGGCGAACTGGATCTTGAATGTCTGGATGCGCTGGATGTGGAATTATTCAACCATGACATGAATGAACTGCTGGCAGGAAAAACAGTCAATCTTCCTATTTTTAACTTCAAGACGGGAAAAAGGGAATACAAAGATAAGCTTATGACACTGGGAAAGGATGATGTGTTAGTCATCGAGGGAATCCATGGTCTGAATGACAAGTTGTCCTATTCCCTGCCGATCGAGAGCAAGTTTAAGATTTATATCAGTGCGCTGACGCAGTTGAATATTGATGAACATAACTGTCTGCCGACGACTGACGGAAGACTGATCCGACGGATCGTCCGCGATGCACGGACACGCGGAACCTCTGCAAAAGAGACCATCGCCATGTGGGATTCCGTGCGCAGAGGAGAAGAAAAGTATATTTTCCCATTTCAGGAAGGTGCAGATGTGATGTTTAACTCCGCGCTCATCTACGAACTGGCGGTTCTTAAAATGTATGCGGAACCATTGCTTTTTGCCATTGACAAAGACTGCCAGGAATATTTAGAGGCAAAGCGTCTGCTGAAATTCCTGGACTATTTCCTTCCAATGCCGAGCGATGGGATCAACCAGAATTCCATTCTGCGTGAATTTATCGGCGGAAGTTGTTTCAATGTATAAATACAATTGAAAAAATTTTCTTGCGAAAAAATTTTCTTGCGAAAAAATTTTCTTGCGAAAAAATTTTCTTGCGAAAAAA
>OLPS01002893.1_pt1 | contig 14470 bp, 14 predicted proteins | sample 1673071 | NCBI WGS metagenome assembly OLPS01 (sample SAMEA3136752, study PRJEB25190) | human gut metagenome | reverse complement strand
AAAGAAAATGACGGATATTTCGCAAACACAAGCAGGATGTAAGGCAAAGAGCCGCCGGAATCCTTTGTATATTCCAAGGCTTTTTAACGCAAAATCCCGCTGCGTTTGTAGAAATAGACGATATTTTCGACGTTTCAGATACGCCCCAGGCCAGCTGCTCCGGCAAAAAGCATTCCGGCCAGAGCAACGGACCTGTTTTATTTGCGCCGCCGCGGGCGGCGCACCGACATTATTCTTTATTATTTATTATTTAATACTTGGGAGAAATTGTGTGCAATAACTGGTCGCCCTGCACCGGGCCGACTGCCTTATTTTCTCCCCTCATCCCGCGACCACAACCACACTCCAAAGCATCCCGCTGCCCTGCACCAGCAGCATCACGGCTTCCACCGCAACGGCGGCCAGCACACACACAATGATGGGACACTTTTTCCATGCCAGACCACCTGCCACGGCAGCCCCCACAACCCCCAGCACCGGGTTGGCATCCACGCTAAACACACCGGGAAACACCAGCGCCGTCATGGCGGTATAGGGGATCAGCTGCAAAAAGTGTTCGACCCGCGCGCTCAGCCTGATGCGGCCCATCAAAAAGGCGGGCAGCACACGGGGCAGGTAGGTCACCAGAGTCATACCCAAAATCATCAGGTAGATATCACGGTTCTGCATGGCTGTTCTCCTCCCCTGCCGCATTGGGCGTTACAAAAAATGACCCCAGCGCCGCGCATCCCAGCGTGGAAAGGATCATTGACCAGCCGGAATCCAGCTGCACCACGTTGCACAGCACAGTGTTGCAGAGCGCCGTCAGCACAACCAGCGCGGCCAGGCGGCCGTTGCCGTGCAGGCCGGGCATCAGCAGGCCAATGAACATAGCATACAGCGAAATGCCCAGTGCCGCGGTGATCAGCGGCGGCAGCAGCCCGGTTGCAATGGCCCCCAGCCAGCTGCCCAGCGCCCAGGAAAGATAGGAGCAGAGCGCCATGGAGAAAAAGTACCGCGGCGTGCGCGGGGCGTTGGCCGTGGTGGTGTACACGGCAAAGGTTTCGTCCGTAACGCCAAAAGCGGCCAGCATACGCACCGGCAACCTGCCGCCCTGCATCTGGTTGAACACGCAGGTGCTCATGATGATATGCCGCAGGTTCAGGATAAATGTTGTCAGCACAATGGTCAGCACAGCAGCGCCCTGCGCCACCATACCAGCAGCCATCATCTCGCTGGCACCGCCGTATACGGTCAAGGACATCAGCACCGTCTGCCAGGTGTTCAGGCCCGCCTGGCGCGCCATTACGCCATAGGCAATGCCCACCGGCACATACCCCAGCATAATGGGCACCGCGCTGCGGGTCCCAGCCAGCCACTCCTCTTTTTTGGTCATATTCCTTCCCCTTTTCCTACTGATCTGGTTGATTGCGCGAAATATGGTTTATTATAGCACCGCCCCCTGGCCGCAGCAAGTTTTTCTTGCCGTAAGAGATAGAATAGCGTATAATGTAAAAGAATATATTTTGTTTTTACCTTGTGTGCCCTTTGGCCATTCTTCTGCCGGGCACACCCACCTATAAATTTGATTGGGGGATTTGCAAATGTCTGGTTTTATCCCGCTTTCCGTGCCGAACTTCGGCGAAAAAGAAGCAGCTTACGCTGCCGAGGCTATTACTTCCGGCTGGGTTTCCACCAGCGGTGCCAAAGTTAGCGAATTTGAGGAAGCACTGGCTGCTTATGTAGGCATGCCACGCGCTGTTGCCGCCAACAGCGGCACCTCCTCGCTGCACCTGGCCGCAATGGCGGCGGGCATCCGCCGCGGGGATGAGGTGATTGTGCCCACCCTGACCTTTATTGCCGCTGTCAACCCGCTGACCCGCTATGTGGGCGCGGAACCGATCTTCATCGGCTGCAACGATACCCTTTGCATTGACCCGGACGCCGTGGAGGATTTTTGTGCCAACCACTGCACCCTGAAAGAGGACGGGCTGTACAATAACAAAACCGGTGCCCGCGTGCGCGCGCTGGGCGTGGTGCATGTGTTTGGCAATATGGCCGATATGCCCCGCCTGCTGGACATTGCCCGCCGCTACAAGCTGATTTTGATTGAGGACGCCACCGAAGCGCTTGGCACCCGCTACACCGCAGGCCCGCTGGCTGGCAAGGCCGCCGGCACCATGGGCGATATCGGCTGCTACAGCTTTAACGGCAACAAGATCATGACCACCGGCGCAGGCGGTTTTGTGGTTTCCAACCACGCCGATTGGGCCGAGCACGCCAAGCACCTTTCCACCCAGGCCAAGGCCGATATGCTGCAATTTTTGCATGATGAAGTCGGCTACAACTACCGCATGACCAACGTGCAGGCCTGCCTGGGCCTTGCCCAGCTGGAAAGGCTGGAGGGCTTTGTGGAGACCAAGAAAGCCCGCTACGACCAGTACAAAGCTGCTCTGGACGGCGTACACGGCCTTCGTATTCTGCCGTTCAAAGAGGAATCTGACGGCGTGCGCTCCAACCACTGGTTCTACAGCCTGTACCTGAAAGATTCCGGCCTTGACCGCGATACCGTGATTGCCAAACTGCAGGAGCAGGGCATCCAGACCCGCCCGGTATGGGCCCTGATCAACGAGCAGGCCGACTACCCCAAAAACGAAGCGTACGCCCTGGAAAAAGCCCAGGACTACCGCAAGTACATCGTCAACCTGCCCTGCTCCACCAACCTGACCGAACAAGACTGCGAACGCGTGATCGCGGCAGTTAAGAACCTGTAATTTGAGTTAGGAGGGAGGAGCTAGAAGTTAGGAGTTATTGGTGTGCGCTGCCGCGCGCAATTTTGGATATTAAGGCTTTCACCTTTTTCAAAATTTGCGGCGTAAGCCGCACTTTCAACTCCTAAGGCAATACCGCATAATTCTAAGTGCCGATACGGCGAGCGAGGTGCGGCAGATGCTAAGCCAAAAGCGCAGATAATACTGGATGTCTTATCGAGCATTTTGGCAACGCAGATGCGGTGCCGCAGCCGCCGGAGCGGTGCTTAAGCCGTAAGGCGGGAATTATGCGGCGTTGCCCTAACTCCTACTTCCTAACTCCTACCTTCCCAAGGGGGTATTTTACCTGAAAGTCGAAGAACTTTTTATTTCAGAGTCCTGCACGGTGCTGGATACGATGAAAAAGCTGGATGAAACGGGCCAGCGCATCCTGTTTATTGCGCCGGAGGGCAAGCTGAAGGCCGTTGTGACAGATGGGGATATCCGCAAGTGTATCCTGCGCGGCGGCGCGCTCAGCGCCCCGCTGACCCAGGCTGCCAATTATCACCCCCACAGCCTGCCGGTGGCCGAGCGCGGCCGCGCCCGCGCCGAGCTGCAGCGCCTTGGCATTGATGCCCTGCCCATTCTGGACAAGCACGGCGTCATCACCGATATTGTGTTTGCGGGCGGCGTGGATGTGGACAACCGCAAAAAGGTGGATATCCCCGTTGTGATGATGGCGGGCGGCCTTGGCACGCGGCTGTACCCCTACACCAAAATTCTGCCCAAGCCGCTGATTCCGGTGGGGGAACAGCCCATTGCCGAGCTGATTTTTTCCCGCTTCCGGGATTTTGGCTGCCGCCATATGACGATGATTGTCAACTACAAGCGCGGCATGATCAAGAGCTACTTTGCCGACCTGGAAAAAGACTATACCGTTGACTTTATTGACGAAGATGTGTTCATGGGCACCGGCGGCGGGCTCTGCCTGCTGAAAGGGCGGATGGATTCCCCGTTTTTCTTTACCAACTGTGATACCCTACTGGACCTGGATTACGGCGACCTGTACCAGTACCACAAAGCCCACGGCAACCTGGTTACCATGGTATGCGCGTTCAAGCACTATGTAGTGCCTTACGGTGTTGTTGAACTGGGCGAAGACGGCGGCATTGCCGCCATGCGGGAAAAGCCGGAGCTGAACTTTTTGACCAACACCGGCGTTTACGTTGTGGAGCCGCGCGTGGTGGAAGAGATGAAGATGGGCGAAGTGATCGGCTTCCCTGATGTGATTGACCGCTACCGCGCCGCCGGTGAAAAAGTAGGCATCTACCCCATCAACGAAAGCTCCTGGATGGACATGGGCCAGATGGAAGAGCTGGAAAAGATGAGAAGAAAGCTGGAACAACAGAGCTGAGTTAGGAGTTAGGAGTAATTTATGCCTGTAACGATCATTGCTGAAGCCGGGGTAAACCACAACGGCGATTTGGAAACCGCCAAGCGGATGGCTTATGTGGCTAAGGAATGCGGTGCAGATATTGTAAAATACCAGACCGCTGTGCCGGAGCTTGTGGTGAGCAGGTTCGCCGAAAAAGCCGAATACCAGAAACAGACCACCGATGCCGCCGAAAGCCAGCTGGAGATGATTCGCAAGCTGCATTTTTCGTTTGAGGGCCACCGGGAACTGAAAGAATACTGCGATTCCATTGGCATCCAGTATCTTTCCGCGCCGTTTGATATCCCCAGTGTGCGGTTTTTGGGCACACTGGGCATGCCGCTCATTAAAATTCCGTCCGGCGAGATCACCAATCTGCCCTATCTGGAAGAGATCGGCAAGCTGCACACCCCGGCGCTGCTTTCCACCGGCATGTGCAACTTAAGCGAGATCACCGACGCCCTTGGCATCCTGGACGACAACGGCTGCCCGGAAGTGACCATTCTGCACTGCAACACCCAGTACCCGACTCCCTATGAGGATGCCAACCTTACCGCCATGCTGGAGCTTTTTGACCAGTTCGGCCTGCCGGTCGGGCTTTCGGACCACACGCCGGGCTGGGAATGCGATGTTGCTGCCACGGTTCTGGGCGCACAGGTGATTGAAAAGCACTTTACGCTGGATAAATCCTGGCCCGGACCAGACCAAAAAGCCAGCCTGGACCCGACCGAGTTCAAGGCCATGGTACAGGCCGTGCGCCATGTGGAAGCCGCCCTTGGCGACGGCCACAAGCACCTGACCGCCAGCGAAGCCCCCAACAAGGCCATTGCCCGCAAGAGCATTGTGGCCGCGCGGCCCATCAAGGCAGGCGAAGTGTTCACCGCCGAAAACTTGCTGACCAAGCGCCCCGGCGATGGTATTTCCCCCATGCTGTGGTACACCGTCCTTGGCCAGACCGCCAAGCGCGACTTTGCCGAAGACGAAAAGATCGAGCTGTGATTTTTACGGGGGGTTCTCCGGCCTTTTTGCAAAAAGGCCTCGGCGAAAAACTCTGAATAGAAATAATAGAATTGGGACTTCATCGTAATATCCGTGGGATGGCTCCCTCTTAGCCGCTTTGATGCATTTTAAGCGGCAATATTGGGCAGGGTTTATTCCGTGATTTTTTATGCACGCAATAAGGAACCACCCCTCAGGCCGCATCGCGTCCAGCTCCCCTCCAGGGGAACCAATACAAAATTAAAACCCGCGGCAGCTCCCCTTTGAGGGGAGCTCCGGCAAAGCCGGTGAGGGGTGGTTTCCTACGCAGAGCCTGATAAACAGCGGCATATGTAGCAAAGACCCGCCTGCGGGACGATGCGAGCATCTTCCCCTACAAATCAGGCCCTGATTATCACAAATTGCATTGTGCAACAAGGCAGGGTCACGGCGGGATGAGGGCATCCCGCCCTACAGATATTTTCTGATGTTCCGCCACCAACCTTACCCCATCTCCCATTCTTCATTTCTCGTTCCGAATTGATTTAACTCCTCCCTCCTAACTTCTAACTATTATGAAAAACATCACCATCATCACCTCCACCCGTGCGGAATATGGGCTGCTGCGGCCGGTTATCCAAAAGGTTGCGGCGGCACAGGACCTGCAATTACAGCTGGTTGTTACCGGGGCACATCTCTGTGCCCGGTTTGGCAATACGGTGCAGGAAATTGAGGCTGACGGCCTGCCCATTGCGGCCCGCCTGCCGATTTTTGAAGAAGAGAACCCCAACGAACCGGTGGCCCTTACCATTGCACGCACCATCACGGTATTTGACGGCTATTTTGCCGCCCACCGCCCGGATGCGGTGCTGCTTCTGGGCGACCGCTTTGAAATTTTTGCGGTGGCTACAGCGGCTGCGGCACGGCATATCCCCATTGCGCATATTTCCGGCGGGGATGTAACCCTTGGCGCGGCGGATGAATACTACCGCCACTGCATCACCAAAATGGCGGCGCTGCACTTCCCCAGCTGTGCCGAAAGCGCGGCCCGGCTGGTGCGCATGGGCGAAGCCCCCGAAACCGTGTTCTGCGTGGGCGGCCTGGGCGATGAAAACATCCGCACCCTGCCCAAAATGACGCGGCAGGAATTGTGCGCTTCCACCGGCTTTGACCTGATGCAGCCTTTTGCCATCGTGACCTACCACCCCGAAACTTCCGCCGCGGCGGGCGATCCTGCCGCGCAGGCGGATGCCCTGTGCGCCGCAATGGAAGCGGTTCCCGGCGTGTTCTGGCTGATCACCGGTTCCAACGCGGATGCCGGCGGCGCTGTGTGCACTGCCAAAATGCAGGCGTTTGCCGCCGCCCACCCGCAGCGTGCCGGGTTCATCAACAGCCTGGGGCTCAAGCGGTATCTTTCCGCCATGCAGTGCGCTGCGCTGGTGGTGGGCAATTCCAGTTCCGGCGTGGTGGAAACGCCCACGTTCGGTGTGCCGACCGTCAACATCGGCAGCCGCCAGGCCGGGCGCATCATCTGCCAGAACGTGCTGTGCTGTGCTGCCGCTGCCCCCGTAATCGAGGCCGCCCTGCGCCGTGCCCTGACCCCGGAATTTTCCGCCGTGGCCCACGCCGCACAAAGCCCCTATAACGGCGGTGATACCAGCGGCAAGATCTGCCGGGTTCTGGCCCAATTTGACTTTGCCAAACCCAAAACGTTTTATGACGGCCCCGTGCCGGAATTTAACCCCAAAAGGAGCATCTCCCTATGAAAATTCTGATCGTTGGTCTGGGCAGCATGGGCAAGCGCCGTGCCCGCCTGACCAAAGGCATTGATTCCAGCATCCGCATTGCGGGTGTCGATACGGCGGAATCCCGCCGGGCGGAAGCCACCGACCTTGGCCTGATCGACGCCGCTTACCCCAGCATCGCTGAAGCCGTTGCCGCCGAAGCCCCGGACGCCGCCCTTGTTTGCACCGCTCCCCTGACCCACGCGGCCATCATCAGCGAGCTGCTGGACAACAGCCTGCCGGTATTTACCGAGCTGAATCTGGTTGCTGACGGCTATGAGGAAAACATGGCAAAAGCGAAAGAAAAAGGCGTGCTGCTGTTTCTTTCTTCCACCATGCTTTACCGGCGCGAAACTCAGTACATCAAGCAGCAGGTAGCTGCATTCGGCAAGCCGGTGCATTATATTTACCATATTGGCCAGTACCTGCCGGATTGGCACCCGTGGGAAAACTACAAAAACTTTTTTGTGGGCAACGCCCGCACCGGCGGCGTGCGCGAGATTTTTGGCATTGACCTGCCCTGGCTGCTGGATGCCTTTGGCGATGTGACCCATGTGACCGTGCAGGAGGACAGCATCAGCGACCTTGGGCTGCCCTATCCTGATTGCGTTACCCTGCTGCTGCGCCATGCTTCCGGCGCGCAGGGTGTGCTGGCAGCAGATGTGGTAAGCCCCAAGGCGGTGCGCAACTTTGAATGCTTTGGCGATGGTCTGCACCTGTTCTGGGAGGGCAACCCCAAAGCGCTGTATGAGTTCAAGAACGGTGACAAACAGTTTGTGGACACCTACACCAGCTTTGAGCATGACAACCGCTACAGCGACAACATTGTAGAGAACGCCTATGTGGATGAGCTGACCAACTTTTTTGCCTGCCTGCGCGGCGAAGAAACGTCCCGCTGGAGCTTTGAACAAGATTTGGCCGCCATCCGCATTATGGATAAAACCTGAAAATCAGTTAGGAGGTAGAAGTTAGGAGTTGAATGTGCGGCTTGCGCCGCGTTTTTGAAATAAGGCAAAACCTGATATTCAAAATATGCGCGGATGCGCACACCAATAACTCCTCATTCCTAACTCCTAACTTAAAAGGGGGTCACCATGCTTACTGCCCTGTTTATCGGTCTGGGATCCATCGGGACCCGGCATTTGAAAAATCTGACGGCGATCTGCGCACAGCGCGGGCTGGCGCTGCGGGCGGATGCGCTGCGCAGTGATTTAGCCCGCCCGCTGCGCCCCGGCGCGGCAGAACTGCTGCACAGCCAGTTCACCACCTTGCAGGATTCCGCCGCCTTGCCGCACTACGATTTGGCGTTTATCACCAACCCCACCAGCCTGCACGCGCAGGCATTGGAGGAAATTCGCGGCCTGGCAGACGCGCTGTTTATCGAAAAGCCCATTGTTTCCGCCGAGCAGACGAATATAGACCTTGCCACCCTGCTGCCCGCCGGGCAGAAAGCCTATGTGGCTGCACCCATGCGCTGGTGCGGCACCATGCTGGCGCTGAAAAATCACCTGCCCGGCCTGCGCCCCTACAGTGCGCGGGTGATCTGTTCCTCCTACCTGCCGGACTGGCGGCCGGGGGTGGATTACCGCACGGTGTACAGTGCCCACAAGGCCCTGGGCGGCGGCGTGACCATCGACCTGATCCATGAATGGGATTACCTGGTCGATCTCTTCGGCGTGCCGGAAACAATTTGTAATATACGCGGAAAATATTCCGATTTGGAAATCGATTCTGACGACCTTTCCATCTATATTGCCCAATATCCCACCCTGCTGGCGGAAGTGCACCTGGATTACTTTGGCCGCACCTACCGCCGCTCCATTGAGCTGTTCTGCAAGGATGGCAGCTGCGTGGCGGATTTTGGCGCCGGAACGCTGACCCTGCCCAACGGTGCGGTGGAACACTATGAGGAGGACGTCAACGAGCGCTACCTGCGCGAGATGAATTATTTCCTTGACTATGCCGCCGGGGAGGAAACCGAGAGCCTGAACCCGCCCGCCACGGCACTGCAAGTATTAAAACTGACATTGGGGGAACAACAATGAACCGTCTGTTGATCACCATCTGCGGCCGTGCAGGCAGCAAGGGCTTTAAGAACAAAAACCTCAAAACCTTCTGCGGCCACCCGCTGGTGTATTATTCGCTCAGCGCCGCCGAGCTGTTTATCAAAAAGCATCCCGAACTGCACATTGACATTGCCCTAAACACCGACAGCCCGGAGCTGGCCGAATTGGTTACCGCCAAGTACCCGGAAGTCATCTTCCTGCCGCGCGGCGAGGAACTGGGCGGCGACCGCGTGCCTAAGATGGCTGTCTATCAGGACAGTCTGCACCGCATGGAGGAACGCACCGGCCAGCCGTATGACTGGTACATGGACCTGGACATCACCAGCCCCCTGCGCACCGAATCGGACATCGAAAACGCCTTCGCCAAAAAACAGAGCCGCGATGATCTGGATCTGGTGTTCAGCGTGTGCGAAGCCCGCCGCAATCCCTGGTTCAATATGGTCAAAACTGTGGACGACCATGTTGAACAGGTCTGCAAAAGTGAGTTCACCGGCCGCCAGCAGGCTCCGGATGTGTATGATGTAAACGCTTCCATCTATGTCTTCAAGCGGGATTTCCTCGCCACCAACACGGACGGCATGCTGTGGCGCGGCAAGATCGGCATCAGCGTGATGATGGATACCGGAATTATTGATATCGACTCGGAGCACGACTACCTGTTGATGGAAGCCATTGCCCAGCACCTGTATGCCCATTACCCGAAGTTTGCCGCTGTGCAGGAGAACATTCGTGACTGACCTGGCGTTCAATCTGATCATGGACTGCGGCCAAGCTATGCTGGCCAATGGCGGCGAGGTGTTCCGCGCGCAGGACACCATGGAGATCATGGCCCGCAGCTTCGGCATTGTGGATTTCCATGTTTATGTGCTGACCAACGGCATTTTTGCTTCCGCCCAAAACGGAACGGTCAGCGCCGTGCGGCATGTTCCGGTGGTTTCCACCAACCTGGGCCATGTGGAGGCCATCAACGCCATTTCCCGCCGTGTGGCGGATGGCGAACTGGACCTGAACAGCGCCCAGCTGGAATTTGAGCGGATGAAGCGGATGCCCACCCTCTCCCCACTGTACAACTGTGCAGCAGGCACCATGGGGGCCGGCTGCTTTGCCATGCTGTTTGGCGGCGGCCTGCCGGAAATGCTGGTGGGTGCGCTGGGCGGGCTGCTGGCCTCCGCCAGTTCCTGCGCGCTCAGCAAGCACCATATCAGCCGCATTTTCCGCGATATGCTTTCCGCCATCGCCGGCACGCTGACCGCTTTGATTGCCCAGCTGGTCTACCCGGCCCTGCAGGTCAACTTTGCCATCATCGGCGCGTTGATGGTGCTGACCCCCGGCGTTGCCTTAACTATGGGCATCCGTGATATCATCAACAGCGATTATCTTTCCGGCACCATCCGGCTTGTGGATGCCCTGCTGGTTGCGGGATGCCTGGCTGTCGGCGTCACTCTGGGGTATACCTTATTAAGCACAGTAACGGGGGTGGTATGGTGAGTGCTGCTCCTGTCTGGTTTAGCATGCTGGTTCAGTTTGTTGTTGCCATGGTTGCAACCATCTCGTTCGGCATCACCTTTCAGGTGGGCCGCCGCCATTACTGGACCTGCGGTTTTGTGGGGGCCGTTGGCTGGACGATCTACATTGCCTGCACTACCCTTGGCGGTATGACCGCCCCCATGGCCACACTGATTGCCACACTGCCGCTGGCCGCGCTTTCCCGCTTTTTTGCCATCCGGCACAAGGCCCCCATCACGGTATTTCTGCTGACCGGCATTTTTCCCCTGGTGCCCGGCGCGGGCATTTATTACACGGCTTACTATTTTTTGCGCAACGACCGCGCCCTGTGCACCAGCAAAGGCATTGAAACCTTAAAAGTTGCCGTTGCCCTGGCCCTTGGCATTGCCATCGTATGCTCCATCCCCCTGCCCAAGCGCCACGCCGCCAATAGGCAGGCAAAATAAAAAATATGAAGCCCGGCGCTTCTTTGATATGCTACCCCTAGGGCAATACCGCATAATTCTAAGTGCCGATACGGCGAGCGAGGCACGGCATCTGCCGGAGCGGTGCTTAAGCCGCAAGGCGGGAATTGTGCGGTGTTGCCCTAGAGTAGACAGAGAAAAAACTCTGAAAGCTCTGGGGGTATTTTCATGTCAAGGATACAACCAAAAACACAGCGTTCCATTATCGCGCACAAAAGCACCTGCGCACCGTCTGGTTCGATTCCTCGCTCGGGATACACGAAAAAACACTCCAGCATAAGCTGGAGTGCTTTTTGGTGACACACGCGGGAATCTCCCGCGGGCTAAAAAATAGTCCACTGGACTGTTTTTTGTGCGCTGCGGCGCACTGCCCTGTTCGATTCCTCGCACGGGATACACGAAAAAACACTCCAGCATAAGCTGGAGTGTTTTTTGGTGACCCGTGCGGGAATCGAACCCACGTTAACGGCGTGAGAGGCCGCTGTCTTAACCGCTTGACCAACGGGCCATGACCGCAAAAGATTGCTTGTATAATATACCAGATGAAACGCGGTTTGTCAACATATTTTTCAGAGCGAATGGGATAAAATGGAGAGAGATTTTTGGCCGGCAGCGTTATTCGGAAAATGTACGGTAGGTCACTGCGCCCGCAGTCGAACTTCAGAGGCCAACCAGACCGCTGATTCGGCTCTTGAACCGGAATAAGCCGTTCCCTACAGAGCTTTTTATAATAGGCAGCAGGCAATGCAAGCAATCTGTAGGGCGGGATGCCCTCATCCCGCCCTGGAGAAACCTTTATCGACCGTGGCAAGCACTGCAAATGATTTGTAGGATCCGATGCTCGCATCGGGCTGTTGCCGCTCACCAAACTATACCTGCCAATTCCGCAAGGTTGCTGCGGGCTGATGACAAGCATCTGCCCCTACAAACAAAATCAAGGGCAATGCCGCATAATTCTAAGTGCCGATACGGCGAGCGAGGTGCCGCAGCCGCCGGAGCGGTGCTTAAGCCGTAAGGCGGGAATTGTGCGGTGTTGCCTTTACTTTATATATTCCAACCGCCAAAGATGTGGTATAATGTGTGGTACGAGGGCTAAAATACAAAAGAAAAAAGCCTTAGCTAACGCTAAGGCTTTTTGGTGACCCGTACGGGAATCGAACTTATAATATTCTTATATATTCCTTTAACGAAATACATATCAACGATATTTTTATCATGTGTATGGATTTCATTAAAGGATTTTTTAATTCATGTGTGGTACAAAGTGTGGTACGGCATCAATAAAAAGTGTGGTACAAAACCGGTTTGCAAGAATAAGTAAAAAAGATGGTGATATCCCCCTTGCGATAGTGTGCGAACTACATATTATGATAGTAACACTTCAATAAGAAATATTTTTTCTAAGGAGAATTACTAACATGAAAGGTAGTTACAGAGAATTACATTCTGCGATTATCCGTGCAGGTTTTACCTGCTCTAATCTTGCGAGTGCAATCGGAATTTCCCCACAAGCCCTGTCGCATAAAATGAATGGTTATTCGCTCTTTACGGCAAAAGAAATTGCACGCATCGGAAAAGTTTTAAACATTCCAAAAAACGACTACTACACTATTTTCATTGAGCCGCTTACCTAAAAATCTTGGCTCTCCAAGGAGTCCACATGCCTACTATGCAAAGCAAATTGGTTTCTCGTACCATTTGGCTCGAGAAGAAAAAAATTTGGAAAATCAATATTCAAAAAAATGGAATTAGAAAATCTTTCTACTCTTCCACCCCTGGTGATAAAGGACGTAAGATTTGTGCTCAAAATGCAGCATCTTGGTTGTCTGGTTCCTGTCCATTTGCTGTCAGCGATCATACAACCGTTGAGACTGTATTTGAACGCTATCTGAAGGACAAAGAGCTTGAAACTACAAATATCTATACTATTCGCAACAGATATAACAATCATATCAAGCCTATAATTGGTAAAATACCTGTTATGCTATTGACTAAGCAGGATTTGAAACGCGTTATCTATACTGCATATCGAAAATGCGATTTGAGTCAAAAAAGCCTCAAAAATATACGTGGTGATTTGTCCGGTTTTTGCAACTATCTGGATTTATCAGATATTCGGAACGACCTTCGCACAAACAATATAAGGATACCGTCCACTGCCAAAAAAGGGAAAAAGCAAGCCCTTGATGTTGTTTCTCTTGATATTTTGTTTTCAGAATCGCAAGCCCCCTATAACGGCACCGTTTGTCAGGACAGTCTTATCTACGCATATCGTTTTAACGTGGTCACCGGCATGCGTACTGGCGAGCTGATGGGCCTTGAATGGGGCGATATTGACGATAATTATATACATATACGACGTGCCATTAATGCCAAAGGTATCACGACCAGCGGTAAAAATGAATTTGCCGCACGTGACTTTCCCCAAACGAGATATACACACATGCTTTTAGATAGTCAGAAAGTCTACCGCGTTAACCCTCTGGACCCCCACGAGCGTGTTTTTGGGCCTACCGGGCAACTCTGTTATCGTAAGCGTTGGGGCATATATTGCAATTATAATGGTATACCTTATATTACACCATACGAATTGCGTCATACCTTTTCTTCAATCTATAAAAACGTCTTAAGTAATTGGGTCTATGAAGAACTTGTGGGGCACACTCACCCTGGTGTTAATGGAGTGTATATGCATCCTATGGACGGAGATATGGACAACGTTCTCGCATGTCTTGACTCTCTGTTAGATGAGAGACTTGCACTTGGTAGGGCTAAACGTAAACTGCTTCAAAATCAATCTGCTGTATAAATTTTAAAACATTTCAACATTAAGTCTAGACGAATAGCTTCGCATATTGCGAAAGTTATTCGTCATTTTTATTATAGACCATTTTGTAATTAGTTAACAAGCATCACACAAAAGATTAATAAACCCAAATACATAAATACTGTGCTTGACGCTGCTTGCGAGTCACAGATAATGAAAATATAGCCCGTAAGGAAGTAGAAAGACTCGTTGAAACTTCAAATTTTCGGCTTGGGAGGTGACAAGATATGAAAATCCGCAGGTTAGCCGGGGCGGTGGCTTAAATCCACGCTGCTGACCCCGGCTCAGTAGTCACGGCATCTCTTCTACATAAGACAGTAACATGGGTTTTGCAATATTTAACAAGCATCACACAAAAAGATTATAACCCAAATATATAAATACTGTGCTTGACGCTGCTTGCGAGTTGCAGATAATGAAGATATAGCCAATAGGAAGTCTATAAAACTCGTTGGAACTTCATTTTTTTGGCTTGGGAGGTGATAGACCATGAAAATTTGCACGATAGCCGGGGCGGCGGCTGAAATCCACGCTGCTGACCCCGGCTCAGTAGTCATCGACAAGTCAAATCATGACCTCGTTGACGCGGTTCAGAAGTACCTTGAAAAAACAATATATATAATAGAAAGGAAACATCGGTGTACAAGGGGTACAAACAAGATAAAATAGAAATGAGGGGCGATA
>OLPS01002876.1_pt1 | contig 14556 bp, 8 predicted proteins | sample 1673071 | NCBI WGS metagenome assembly OLPS01 (sample SAMEA3136752, study PRJEB25190) | human gut metagenome | reverse complement strand
TGGTGCCCTTGAACAGCCAGGTGTCCTGCAGCACCATGCCGAAGCCCTCGCGCAGGGCGCTGCGGTCAAAGTCGCGCACGTCGTGGCCGTTCAGGGTGATGGAACCGGCGTCCACATCGTAGAAGCGCATGAGCAGCTTGACCATGGTGGTCTTGCCCGCGCCGGTGGGGCCGACGATGGCCACCTTCTGGCCGGGCTTCACCGTACAGCTGAAGTCGTGGATGATGGTCTTGTCCGGGGTGTAGCCGAATTTGACGTGGTCGAAGGTCACCTGACCGTCGATGCAGGCGGGGTCTGCCCGGCGGGCCGGGTCGGCGGTCTGGTCCTCTTCCGGCTCGTTCAGGAACTCGAACACCCGCTCGGCGGCAGCGGCCATGCTCTGCAGCATGTTGGACACCTGCGACAGCTGCTGGATGGGCTGGGTGAAGTTCTTGACGTACTGGATGAAGGCCTGGATGTCGCCGATGGTGATGGTACCGTTGGCGGCAAAGATGCTGCCCACGATGGCCACCGCCACATAGCCCAGGTTGCCCACAAAGTTCATGATGGGCATCATCAGGCCCGAGAGGAACTGGCTCTTCCAGGCGGATTCGTACAGCTTATCGTTGGCGGCGTTGAAGTCGTTCAGCACCACGGCCTCGCGGTTGAAGGCCTTGACCACGTTGTGGCCGGAGTAGATCTCTTCCACCTGGCCGTTCACCACGCCCAGGGTGGCCTGCTGGGCCTTGAAGTACTTCTGGCTGAACCTGACCACCAGCAGCACCAGTGCCAGCGACACCGGCAGGATCAGCAGGGCGATCAGGGTCATGCGGGGGCTGATGGACAGCATCATGATCAGCACGCCGATCATGGTGGTCACGCTGGTGATGAGCTGGGTGATGCTCTGGTTCAGGCTCTGGCCCAGGGTGTCCACGTCGTTGGTGATGCGGGACAGCACCTCGCCCACGGTGCGCTTTTCAAAGTAGGCCAGGGGCAGGCGGTCGATCTTCTGGCTGATCTGGCGGCGGAAGTCGTAGCAGACTTTCTGGGAAAGGCCGGTCATCAGCCAGCCCTGGATAAAGCTGAAGGCGCTGCTCAGCAGGTACATGCCCAGCAAAAACAGCAGCACCCGGCCGATATACACAAAGTCGATGCTGCCGGTGCCGCGCAGCTTGGCGATCCAGCCGGTGGCAAGGGCCGTGGTGGCTTTGGCCAGCACCTTGGGGCCGGCAATATTAAAAATGGTGGACAGAATGGCAAAGACAATGGCGGTGATCAGGGGCAGCTTGTAGTGCCCCATGGTGCCGATCAGTTGCTGCAGCGTGCCCTTGAAGTCCTTGGCGTGCTCGGTGGTCATGCGTCCGGGTCTTGGCATATCACACACCCTCCTTTTCCGTATTCAGTGGTTCAAGGTCCAGTTCCTTCTGGCTCAGCTGGCTGCGGGCGATCTCCTGATACTCCGGGCAGCTGGCCATGAGCTGGGCATGGGTGCCCTTGCCCACCAGACGGCCCTCGTCCAGCACCAGGATCTGGTTTGCGTGCAGCACGGTGGAGATGCGCTGTGCCACGATGATGACGGTGGCGTTGTCGGTCTGGGCCTTCAGGGCGCGGCGCAGGGCCACGTCGGTCTTGTAGTCCAGGGCCGAGAAACTGTCGTCGAACAGATAAATTTTGGGGTCCTTGGCAATGGCACGGGCAATGGACAGGCGCTGTTTCTGGCCGCCGGACACGTTGGAACCGCCCTGGGCGATGGGGCTTGCGTAGCCCTCCGGCTTTGCGTCGATGAACTCGGTGGCCTGTGCGATGGCAGCGGCCTTTTTCACGGCGGCGTCGGTGATGTGGTCCCCGCCGAACTTCAGGTTGCTGTCGATGGTGCCGCTGAACAGCACGCCCTTCTGGGGCACATAGCCCAGCAGGTCGTGCAGCTGTGCCTGGGGCATCTGGCGCACGTCGATGCCGTCTACGGTCACGCTGCCGCCGGTCACGTCGTAGAAGCGGGGGATCAGGTTGAGCAGGGTGGACTTGCCGCAGCCGGTGGAGCCGATGATGGCAGTGGTCTCGCCGGGCTTTGCGGTAAAGCTGATGTGCTCCAGTGCGTCGCTGTCGGCACCGGGGAAGCGGAAGCTCACGTCGTGGAACTCCACCACGCCCTGCCAGTTCTTGTGCTCCTTTGCGGCCTTGGCGTCGGCTTCGTCCGGGTCGTGGATGGTGGCCTTGGTGCGGATGACCTCGTCGATGCGGTCTGCGGCCACACCGGCACGGGGCAGCATGACGGCCACCATGGCCAGCATCAGGAAGGACATGACGATCTGCATGGTGTAGGTGATGAAGGCGATCATCTCGCCCACCTGCATGGTGCCGTTGTCCATGGCCTTGCCGCCGAACCACACGATGAGCAGGCTGGTGCCGTTCATGATCAGGGTCATAAAGGGCATCATGGCCACCATGGCGCGGTTGGTGAACAGCTGGGTGCCCATCAGGTCCTTGTTGGCCTTGTCGAAGCGCTGTTCCTCAAACTGTTCGCGGCTGAAGGCACGCACCGGCATAATGCCGGTCAGGACCTCGCGGCTGACGAGGTTCAGCCGGTCCACCAGCGTCTGCATGATCTTGAACTTGGGCATGGCCACGTTCATCAGGAAGAGGATGAGCAGCAGCAGCAAAGCCACGTCCAGTACCACGATCCAGGAAAGGCCCGAGCGGCTGCCCACCACATGCAGCACACCGCCGATGCCCAGAATGGGCGCATAGGCCACCATGCGCAGCAGCATGACGCAGACGAACTGCACCTGCTGGATGTCGTTGGTGGTGCGGGTGATGAGGGACGCGGTGGAGAAGTTCTCGATCTCCGCATGGGAGAAGTGGATGACGCTGGAGAAGGTCTCGCGGCGCAGGTCGCGGCCGATGGCGGCGGACACCCGGGAGGCCAGGAAGCCCACCGCGATGGACACGGCCACCATCAGCAGGGTCAGGGCCAGCATCTGGCCGCCTACCTTATATAAATAGTGCATCTGCACATCGTGGGCAATGCCCTGGGCCTCGTATTCCAGCCCCACCAGCAGCAGAGCCTGGCTCTTCAGGTTCTCCACTACGGTGTCGTCCAGCTGGCCGATGGCACCGGTCAGCTGCTGCTGCACGGCGTCGCGGCGGAAGCCGGGCATCTGGCTCATGGCGGCAAACTGGCCGCACACGGTGTCCAGGTTCTCCGCCGTGGGGGCCACAGTCTCGGTTTCCGTGTCGGGATTGCGGTCGGCACCGGAGGCCTGCAGGTCCGCAAGGCCGGTCATGCCCATGCCGGTCTGCCCGGCGGGGGTGTTGGCTGCCTGGACGGCAGCCAGATACAGCACGATGTCCGGCGTGGTCACAGCATCTTCCAGCGCAGTGCGCTCGTCGGCGGTCAGGTCGGTGCGCAGGCGCAGCACATCGCCGTCGGCGGTGTAGGCGTTCTGGAAGGCAGCGGCGTCCTCCTCGCGCATCAGCAGCGAGAGGGCATCCAGGGTGCTCTGGCGCACTGTGTCGGGCAGGGGGCTTTCGATGCCGCCCTGCTGGATGCCGGTGTCCACGATCTTGCTGGTGTAGTCCGGCAGCGACAGATCGCAGTACGCCTGCACGAACAGCAGTGCGAACACCACGAGGCAGACGGCCCAGTGACGGGCCAGCTGCTTAAAGATCTTTGTCATGGTTTGGTTCTCCCTTCGGTTTGGTGGTACGCGCAGCATTTTCCGCAAGAATGGCTTCCATCAGCGCGCCGCGCAGCGCTTCCATCTGGGCCAGCTGTTCCGGCTCCAGCCGGGCCATGACACTGGAAAAGTAGTCCCCAAGAGCAGCCTCGCACTGTCGGCAGGCCTCGTATCCCTTGGGCGTGAAACGCACCAGCGTCTTGCGGCGGTCGGCAGGGTCGGCAAAGCGTTCCACAAGGCCGTCCTGCTCCATCTGCCGCACCGTGCGGGAAATGGCAGGAAGCGGTTGATGAAGCTCCTGAACAAGGTCGGAGATATAAACGGCACCGTCCTGTCCATGGAGACGAATGCAGCCCAGCAGCCCTTCCAGCATGGGAAAGTGGCACTTGGGGCAGTCGGCCAGAGCGGCCTTCATGCCGGCCTTGGATGCTTTGCTCAGCCGGTGGATGTAGCGGCAAAGCCCACGGAAACTCAACGTGGATTCCTCAGACACGCGATCCCTCCTCTCAAAAATTGCTTAACAGCTGTTAACTGTTAACGCTTGATAATAATAGGCTTTTGCAGGCCGGATTGCAACCCCCTGCAGGGATTGTTTCACAAAAGTTCACAAACGTTTGTGTCCCGCATACACATAAAGCAAAGGGGGCATCGGGCATGGAACAGCGTTTGTGGATGATCCTGCAATTGTTCGGCGGGGCGGCACTTTTCTTATACAGTATGGACACCCTCACGGACGCTTTGCAGCAGGCGGCGGGGGACACCCTGCGGCAGACCCTTGCCCGGCTCACGGCCCACCCGCTGGCCGGGGTGCTCACGGGAGCGGTGGTCACGGCGGTGGTGCAGAGCAGCTCGGCGGTCACGGTGCTGGTGCTGGGCCTTGTGGGGGCCGGGCTGCTGACCCTGCAGCGGGCCGTGCCGGTGGTGTTCGGAGCCAACATCGGCACCACGGTCACCGCGCAATTGCTGGCCTTCCGGCTGGAGGATGCCCGGTACCTGCTGCTGGTGGCGGGGCTGCTGCTCTGGTTCGCGGGGCGCGGGCGTCTGCACGCAGCCGGGCAGGCGCTGTTTGCTTTCGGCCTGCTGTTTGAGGGCATCGCGGTCATGGCCGAGGCCATGGAGCCGTTGGCAGCGGGGCCGGTGTTCCGGCAGTGGATGGCCCAGGTGCGGCACCGCCCCGGCCTGGGCCTGCTGGCAGGGCTGGGCATGACCCTTGCCGTGCAGAGCAGCTCCGCCACCATTGCGGTGCTGCAGCAGGCGGCCGCCCGCCCCGGGCCGGACGGCGGGTGCCTGCTGGGCCTTGCGGGAGCCATCCCGGTGCTGTTGGGGGACAACATCGGCACCACCGTCACGGCGGTGCTGGCATCGGTGGGGCAGAGCCGGGACGCCAAACGTCTGGCGGCGGCCCACGCCCTGTTCAACCTGTCCGGGGCAGCGGTGTGCTGGCTGCTGCTGCCCCAGTTCACCGCGCTGGTGCGGCTGGTCTCGCCCCACGGGCCGGAGAGCGCCGTGCTGGCCCGGCAGATCGCCAACGCCCACACCCTGTTCAATCTGGGCTGCACGGTGCTGTGGCTGCCCCTGACCCCTTGCATGGTGCGCATCGTGTGCATTCTTTTGCCGGAAAGGCACGCCCCTGAGTTGAAATGAATGCCTTAAAATGGTATAATGACAATGTATCGAACAAATTTTGTGACGCTTTTGTTGCACAAATGATAAACGGACCCTTCTGTGGGCCTGCAGCGGTGTGCGGCTGCCAGGGCACAGAGCGAACCAAGAGGACGTGTTTACTATGAAGGATATCATCAACGGGTTGATCGAGCGGTTCCGCAGGCAGCATGTACAGGCCCGGCGCTATGTGGCCATGATGCTGGTGCTGGCCCTGCTCACCACCCTGTTCGTCAACTGGCAGCTCCATGGGGTGGGCATCTCCATGACTGCCGACTACCATTGCGGCTACGAGGAGCACCAGCACACGGCGGCCTGCTACGAAAAAGTGCTCACCTGCGGTTACGAGGAGGGCGAGCCGGAAACGCCCGTCACCTCTTCGGACAGCAGCGCCGATCCGGTGTCCGCCTACAGCGCGGCCGAGCCGGAAGAGCCGGTGCAGACCGAGCCGGAGACCATCTGGGTGCCCCATGAGCACACCGATGCCTGCTACGAGGAGCACCGGGTGCTGACCTGCTATCAGGAAGAGCACGAGCACACCGACGACTGCTTTGACGAGTACGGTGCGCTCATCTGCGGCGAGTTCGAGCATATCCACGACGACAGCTGCTACACCACCGAGTATGAGCTGGTGTGCGGCCTGGACGAAGGCGAACTGGTGGAGGAGCCCAACCCCGCCTATCAGGAAATGCCTGCCAGCCGCCCCGTGGTGGACCTGCCCCCTGAGCCGGCCGAGACCACCCCGGACGAGCCGGTGCTGCATCATCACACCGACGCCTGCTACACCGAGGAGCTGGTGTGCACCATCCCGGAGCACCACCACACCGTGGAGTGCCTGGCCGATACCCAGGCCGACGTGGAGACTGCCGAGGAATGGCAGGCCGCGGCCAACGTGGCCCTGAACGGCAACTGGGCCGAGGACCTGCTCACCGTGGCAAAGTCCCAGCTGGACTACCAGCAGAGCGACAAGAACTTCAAGCTGGATGTGGAGGACCAGCAGGTGCTGCGCGGCTACTCCCGCTATGGTGCCTGGTACGGCAACCCCTACGGTGCCTGGGACGTGATGTTCCTGTCCTACTGCCTGCACTTTGCGGGTGTGCCCCAGACGGTGGTGCCCCAGCGTGCGGGCGTGATGGCCCTGCACAGTGACCTGCGCGGCTCCCAGTGGCTCACCGACGCCGACGGCTCCACCGCAAGGCCCGGCGATATCGTCATCTACAACACCCTCACCACCGAGCAGGTGGCCGTGGACGAGAGCTCCTATGGCATCGCCCTGCTGGACCTGGACGAGGACCCCGACACCGCCGCCCAGCTCACGGCTTCCGAGCCGCAGGTGGACACCCGCACCGTGACCACCGAGACGGTGGGCGTCGTGTCCGCCGTGGACCCCGACGCCGGGACCCTGACCGTGATCTCCGGCAACGTGGACGGCAAGGTGGCCGAGGTGCCCGTTGCCATGTCCGACGTGACCAGTGTCATCTCGGTGACCGGTGCTTATGCCGCCGAGACCACCGCTGTGGCCCCGGAGGACCCGGCAGGCTCCCAGAAGGAGCTGGACGGCAGCTATGCGCTGCTGGAAGATGAGGATGGCTTTGGGGCTACCGTGGACTGGGTGGGTGACGCCGACCCCTACGGCATCGCCCTGCTGGCTGCCGGGGACGACCATGATCTGAACACCTGGATCACGGATGTCAATTATGAAAAGACGACCGACGGGAAAACATGGACGTCTATCGGCGCGGGCAGCGTGACCGTGGACAGCGGCACCCACGTCCGCGTGAACCTGAAGTATACCGTGAAACCCGGTGTGCTGACGCCCACCCACAATACCCTGACCTACCAGCTGCCCAAAGGCCTGCCCATGCCGGATGTGACGACGGGCAACATCGTGGATGAGTCCGACAAGGACGAGGCCGGCAATGCAAAGGTCGTGGGCAGCTTCACCGTTGACACCGACGGCAAAGTGACCCTGACCTTTACGGACAAAAAGTTCATCGGTACCGACGAGAAGGGCGGCCTGCCATTCACCGGTACCTTCAAGGCCGCCGTTACGGCGAGCGCCGACAACTTTGAGGACGAGAAGGAGATCAAATTCAAGGACGACTGCATCCTGACCATCAAGAAGAAAACGGCAGATATAAAGATCAGCAAAGGGAGTGGGTCTCCGCTGATTACGAACCGTAAGGACGGCACCTTTGTAAATAATTACAAGGTGACGGTGGGGACCACCAACGGCACCAAAGACCCGGTGATCCTTACGGATACCCTGAACACGAATAGGAATGGCGAAAACCGTAGCGACTACCTGAAGGGCGGCAAATATCTGGTAGACTCCTTTAAACTTTACAAGGTGGATGCTTCGGGCACAAAAACGGAGATTGACGTCCCTGCGCATGAACTGAAAACCGACGGCAACGGCAACCCCCAGGTGGTCCTTGCTCCGCTGCCTGCATTGGAGGCCGGAGAGAAGTACATCTGGAACTACGACGTTCAGCGGAACTATGCGGACTTTGACAAGATGCCCAACGGCGTCGCTATCATCAACAACACGGCGAAAGCCGAGGCAGGGCGCAATGTAAAAGATGAGGCTGACGCATGGTACACATGTAAAACCTCTCGCATTGAGAAGAAAGGCGAGTACGACCCCAAAACAGGCCGCATCCAGTGGACGATCACTGTAAAGGTACCCCATTCTTTCCTGGGGCCCTATCTCCTGCAGGGCTGCAAGATCACAGATGACTTGCCAGACGGTGTAAAAATCGTAGGGGATGTAAAGGTAGGCAACGATACGATATCGGCAGAGAATTTTCTGCAAAACGGCTATACCATCCCGGCGGAGTATGGGCAAACAGAGCTGAAGATCACCTTTGAGACCACCACCCCCATCGGCGGCGGCTCGGTGACCAACACGGCACAGATCCTGACCAAGAGCAACCATACCTTTGAGGCCTCGGATACTGTGAACATCGGGAAGGGCGATTGGAGCCTGAGCAAATCCATTGCCACCAGGGGCGAGACGCCAACCTGGAACCTCTTGGCCACCAACAAGGCCGGTGAAGCGGAGTTTACCCTGTGGGATGTGCTGGACGACGCTGAGAACGACCAAGGCGAGACAAAAGAGGACACCCACTATGCCATTGCAAAAGAGCTGGATGACGCCATCAAGGCCAATCTGACCCTGACCATGCACGACAACACGAGGCTGACCTATGCGCAGGCTGGCAACACCATCGAGATGACCTACTACGCCGACAGAGACGGCACAACACAGGTAAACGCAGGTGACTCGTCCACCCGTGTGCGCAGCTTCAGCATCCATGTGAAAGCCGGGGACGACCAGAACCCCGTGCGCAGCATCTCGGTGACCGGCATCCCCACCCACGAGGAGCGCGACGACGTGCCCACCGGTGAGGTGTGGACCTATAAGAACACCATCCATATCGACGGCGTGAGCGGCGATGCCTCGGACACCGATACCTACCGCAGCTACAAGAAGTTTGAAAAGGGCGTGGCCGCAAAGAGCAGCGGCGACGAGACCGGTTATCTGACCGGCAGCAACAGCTTCGAGCTGAACGACCTCAGCGGCAACAACCTCCACTACCAGCTGGTGCTGCAGACCTCCGCCGACGATAGGGACGAAATCACGGTTACCGACACCCTGCCGGAAAACGTCGGCTTCAAGGTGGATAATGTCAAGATCGCGCTGGATGAGGGCGACTTTGTAAAGATCAAGGATAAAAAAGTAGACTGGGCGACGGCAGAGTATGACGAAACTACCCGGCGGCTCACCATTAAAATCAGCAACTACAACAAGTCGGGGCAGGAGGAACACCGCATCCGCATCCAGTACAAAGTGAGCGTGAGCGACGATCCCAGCTGGAAGAACCCCTCGGTGGGCAAGCTGACCTACACCAACACCGCCACTTGGGGCGAGCAGACCGACACCACCACCACCACCGTCACCCGCAAGGTGGAGCAGGTGAAAAAGACCGGCTGGCAGGACCCCGGCAACGACCGGAAGCTGCACTATCAGGTGGTCATCAACCCGGCCGGTGATGATCTGTCGGCCGGGCAGACCAGAGCGGAGAAGATCGAGCTGTGGGATAACATCAGCACCACCAATGGTGCCATCGCCACCGGCGATGTCAACTCGGTCAAGTTGTATTTTTACGATTACGACGAAACAGTCGGCGTGACCACCGGCAAAGAGGTGCCGCGCAACATGTACCGCATCCTGGAAGCGGACAAGAACGGCTGGCTCCATATGGAAATCCCCAATATGGCGGCCCTGATCCTTGTGTATGACTGCAATGTGAAGGATGGCAGTGCTGCCGCCAGCTACCAGGTGAGCAACACCGTGACCCTGAGCAACGGCAGCAAATCCAGCGACAGCGGCATCACCTACCAGGTCAAGGCGGATGCAACGGCCACCACCGCACAGTTCGTGCTGCGCAAGAAGGACAGCTACTCCGGCGTGTCGCTGGAGGGCGCGGAGTTCACCATTTACCAGTACGATACGGTAAGCAGGCAGTTCGTCCCGTGGATCGGCAACGGCACGGGCACCCTGACCACGGACGAAAACGGTCAGGCCAGTCTGGCTGTGCTGGATAGTGAGACTGCAAGCTGCCTGAAACCGGACGTGCTGTATAAGCTCGTGGAGACCAAAGCACCCACGGACTATCAGCTGGATGCCACCCCGCACTACCTGCTGTTCCGCAAGAACGCCAGCGCGGAGAACGAGCAGAAGGCCTTTGCAAATGCCACAGGCGTGGCTGAAGGCACCACCATCTTGACCGTGAATGACGAGACGGTGGACCTGAACAGCAATGTGCAGGTGGGCAGCGATGCCGGCACCACGACCGCCGAATACAGCAACGTGTACAGCAACCTGACCGTCAGCAAGCTCTGGCTGGACCAGGATACCAAAAAGCCGGTGGAACCGGCGGTGGACAGCATCCACATCAAGGTCTGGCAGTACACCGACAATGACAAGGACAGAACGTTGTTTGCCGAAGCCGACCTGACCGCACCGGCGTGGACCTGGTCCGAGTCGGGGACCGATCTGCCCCTGAAAGACCCTGTCAGCGGCAAGGCGTACCACTACCTGGTGGAGGAAGTGACCACCGGAAACTGGAACGTGTACATTGACAACAACGGCGTACAGACCGGCAATATCACGGTGCAGAACTACGTTTACACCGGCTACGAGCTGCCGTCCACCGGCGGCATGGGCACGGCACCCTTCGGGGTGCTGGGCGGCGCACTGGCTGCTGCAGCAGCCCTGCTGCTGGTCCGCAAACGGAAACAGAACGAGGAGGAGTGAGCAGCCATGAAACAAAACAAAAACAACCGGTTTGCCGCTCTTCTGCTGGCGCTGTGCATGGCCGTGTGCTGTGCACTGCCCGCGCTGGCAGCCCCCGCGGCCAGCGCCAACATCGACCTGAGCCGCACCGGCAGCATGGACGTGACCCTGTACGACCACCAGAACGACGTCCCCCTGCGGGGCGGCGCACTCACCGTGTACAAGGTGGCGGACGTGGCCCGCACCAACGGCGACCTGCACTTTGTGTACACCGCCGACTTTACGGGCTGCGGCATCGCGCTGGGCGACCTGACGGACAGCACGCTGGCTTCCAGGCTGGAAGCCAAGCTGCCCGCCCGCGCCGCCGGCACCACCCATAAGATCAGCGAGCAGGGCATCGTCTCCTTTGACGCGCTGCCGCTGGGCCTGTACCTCGTGGTGCAGACCGAGAACTCCAAGGGCTACGAGGCCATCAATTCCTTCCTGGTGTCGCTGCCCATGGCGGACGAAAGCGGCTGGCTCTACACCGTGGACGCCACCCCCAAGGTGGGCGCGCCCACGCAGGAGGTGACCCCGCCCGAACCGGAAACTCCCAGCAAGCCTTCGGAACCGGACAAACCGTCCGAGCCGGAGAAGCCCTCGGAGCCGGACAAGCCCACCCAGCCCGGCACCCCGGATGAGCCGGACAACCCGGACATGCCGGTGGACCCCAACGACCCCAACCGCCCGGTGTCGCCCGGTACGCCGGATAACCCGGTGACCCCCGGCAACCCGGACAACCCCGTGGCCCCCGGCAACCCGGACAACCCGGTGGCTCCGGGCCGCCCGGACGGCAATGCACTGCCCCAGAGCGGCCAGCTGAACTGGCCCATCCCGTTCATGGCCTGCAGCGGCGTGCTGCTGTTTGCCGTCGGCTGGGTGCTGGACCGGAAGGAGACGCTGGCATGAACACAAAGCAGAAGATCGGCCGCGCCTGCATGATCGTGGGCATCCTGCTCATTCTGGGCGCGCTGGCCCTGCTGGGCTATAACCAGTGGGACGCCAACCGCGCCGACAAGGCTTCGCAGGACGCCCTGGGCAAGCTGGAAGAGACCCTGACCGAGACCATTGAGGACAAGACGAAGGACGAAGAGCCGGTGGTCCAGCCGGAGCTGGACCCGGAGCAGGAGATGACCGTCACCGACATCGACGGCTGGGGCTACATCGGCTACCTGTCCGTCCCGTCCATCGGGCTGGAACTGCCCGTGATGAGCGAGTGGAGCTATGCGGGCCTCAAGGTGGCCCCGGGCCGCTACTCCGGCTCCACCTACGCCGACAACATGGTGGTCTGCGCCCACAACTACGCCAAGCATTTCAGCCCCATCAAGTGGCTGGCCCTGGGCAGTGAGGTGTACTTTACCGACATGGACGGCCAGCGCTGGAGCTATGAGGTGTCCAACGTGGAGACCATCCAGCCCACGGATATCGACAAGATGATCACGGCCAGCGACGAGGACGCCTGGGACCTGACCCTGTTCACCTGCACCACCGGCGGCCGCGCCCGCTGCGCCGTGCGCTGCACCCGCACCGGTTACCCGGTCTTGGAGACCAGCGCGGCAGGGCGGATCACGGAGTAAGCAGGACGATTTGGAATTGCCTCCGCTTTGCTCTGGCAATATCAGCGGAAAATTATTTTTAAAGATATGCAATCCCGGGAAATCTGCGGATTTTCCGGGATTGTTTTTTCACGGATGGGCGTTAAGGAAAGTGGCCTGTTCTCTGGAAGGCAAACGATTTAGAATGCCCTCCGCGTTGCTCTGGGCATAAATAGCAGAAAAATTATTTTAGATTTTGCAAATCCGGCAGGGCTGCGGCCCCGCCGGATTTGCTTTTTCACGGGAGGGAGTTTCCCGCACAGGCTGGCCTTTTGCACAACCGGCCGATGGTTTTTCTTGCTTTTTGGAGGCAGTATGGTACAATGGACTCAGAAGAGGACACAGGAGGTGTGTTTATGGGAACCCTTTCTTACCCGGAACTGGAAGCTACGATCCGGCTGCTGCTGAAAAAATACCACGCCGAATACGCCCTGCTGTTCGGCTCCTATGCCCGCGGCGAAGCCACCCCCAACTCCGACATCGACCTTGTGGTGGTGGGCGGCCCCGGCTTCCGTGCACGGGACATCTTTGCTCTGGGCGAAGAGCTGCGCCAGCTGACGCGGAAGGACGCCGACGTCTTTGAGCTGCGGGAGCTGAACACCGGCACCCCGTTTTACAACACCGTTATGCAGGAAGGGGTGCGCATCGCGTGAAAAAGTCGGACAAAGAGCGTCTGAAAAAGATCGTTTCCACCTGGGAGAACCTGTCCCGCCAGATGCAGCAGCGCGGCATCACACCGGAGCTTCTGCTGGAGGACGAGTTTGCCCAGTGGGCTGTCACTACCCCGCTGTACAACATCGGGGAGCAGGTTTACCAGCTGAGCAGCGAGTTCAAAGCCGCCTACCCGGACCAGCCGTGGAACATGGTGGCCGGCCTGCGGCACCGCCTTGTGCATGATTACGACGGTATCAACTGGACCATCATCGTGGAAGTCGTCTTTTCCGATCTGGACCCTTTTGTGGATGCTGTACGGGAGATCCTGGCCGGGATGTGAGAAGCTCCCCCGCCAAAAGACATTCTTTTGCCGCTTTAAAAAACAAGGTTCTGCACCGGTTTTTGGTTTTATTTTTCGTTTTGTGAAGCGAGTTCAACTTTTCATCTGTTTTTTTGAAACATTTTCTGCTTTTCCGCTCTTGTAAATCCCCCGGCAAAGCTCTATAATAATAAAGCGTAAGCAGTCTGCACTGCGGACTGCCGGTGTAAGCGTGGAAATCCGGGGCCGCCCGGAGCCGGTGACGGTTCCCTGCACGCATTGCGGCGGGCAGAGCGGCCTCGTCTTTTTCAAAATTTATAGAGTAATTGGGAAAAAGGAGTATTCTACTATGCTGACGAATGAATACCTGAAGCGCGTGTACGACGGCCTGGCAAAGCGCAATGCCAACGAGCCGGAATTCCTGCAGGCTGTGCGTGAGGTGCTGGAGAGCATCCAGCCCGTGGTGGAAAAGCACCCCGAGTACGAGAAGGCCGCCCTCATCGAGCGTCTGGTGGAGCCGGAGCGCATCATCAGCTTCCGTGTGCCCTGGGTCGATGATCAGGGCAAGGTGCAGGTGAACCGTGGCTACCGCGTGCAGTTCAACAGTGCCATTGGCCCCTACAAGGGCGGCCTGCGCTTCCATCCCTCTGTCAACCAGGGCATCCTGAAGTTCCTGGGCTTTGAGCAGACCTTCAAGAACAGCCTGACCACCCTGCCCATGGGCGGCGGCAAGGGCGGCTCTGACTTTGACCCCCACGGCAAGAGCGACATGGAAGTCATGCGCTTCTGCCAGAGCTTCATGACCGAGCTGTACCGCCACATCGGCCAGTTCGTGGACTGCCCCGCCGGTGATATCGGTGTCGGCGGCCGTGAGGTCGGCTATATGTTCGGCCAGTACAAGCGCCTGACCAACAGCTTCCAGGGCGGTATGCTCACCGGCAAGGGCCTGACCTTCGGCGGCTCTCTGGCCCGTACCGAGGCCACCGGCTACGGCCTGTGCTACTTCACCGCCGAGGCTCTGAAGTGTATGCGCAACGACAGCTTTGAGGGCAAGACCGTGGTCATCTCCGGTTCCGGCAATGTTGCCATCTATGCCTGCCAGAAGGCTCAGTCTCTGGGCGCAAAGGTCGTTACCATGTCCGATTCCAACGGCTACGTCTACGACCCCAACGGCATTGATCTGGCTTACGTCAAGGAGCTGAAGGAAGTCCGCCGCGGCCGCATCAAGGAGTATGCCGAGACCCACGCCGGTGTAACCTACGTTGCCGACTGCTCCAAGGTCTGGACTGTCCCCTGCGACATCGCCCTGCCCTGCGCAACCCAGAACGA
>OLPS01002866.1_pt1 | contig 14619 bp, 13 predicted proteins | sample 1673071 | NCBI WGS metagenome assembly OLPS01 (sample SAMEA3136752, study PRJEB25190) | human gut metagenome | reverse complement strand
ACGGCAGCCTGCGGACATAGTTATAACGTCACCTGGCTTTACCATCTGCTCCATATCATCCACGATGGTTTTTCCCTCACCAGATATGACTACTCACACCTCATCCCGGTTCTTGTGACTGTGATAGTTCATACTGTGGCCGGGATTTTTATAATTTTATTTCGTTCTTTTTTCTTTAGGCTGAAAAATTACTGGAAGTTCACATTTTTGCAAGAAATTCCGCATAAATACGGGCTGTTTTTAAATTTTATTCTCATTACCTTGATAGAAGATAGTAATTTATTACATTTGGAAGTTTCATTACGAATAACAAATGTGTTCTATGACATTCCCTAGACAAATAGATGAAGCCAGTAATCGAACACAGTCAAAGTCGCCCGACATATGCCGCATGCTATAATGAACACGAGATATCTCCTAGCTGTTTTTACAATATTTGATTGCAAATCAAAAAGCGTTCACAGCTCACCCTGACAGATGCTATGAACGCTCTAAAAAGAACAAAGACCAGAAAACGCCTTCTCATAAGACACACGTCTCTAAACACGCATATAAGATATACCCATTATTCACCACTCAGCAACAGATCCGTCAACATGTCTCCATATTGGATTCTTCCACTGATGCTTTGTCAGATTCTCTTCCAAAACAATTTCTTTATTCACTTCAACCCCCAGGCCAGGTTTCGTTGGCATTGCACAGAAACCGTCAACAAACTGAAAATCTTGTTTATTTAATGCATAATCAAGCACACTTTTCCCAACATTATAATGTATGCCGATACTCTGTTCCTGAATAACTGCATTATAGCATGTTGCATCTACATTCAGACACGCAGCCAATGCGATTGGACCAAGTGGGCAATGCGGAGCGAGTGCCACGTCATACGCTTCTGCCATAGACGCAATCTTCTTCACTTCAGTAAGTCCCCCTGCATGAGACAGATCCGGTTGAATAATATCTACGCCACCAACTTGCAGAAGTCTCTTGAAATCATATTTAGTAAAGAGCCTCTCTCCCGTAGCAATTGGAATATTACAGGCAACGGCAATCTCTTTAAACACTTCCATATTTTCACACAGCACCGGCTCTTCAATAAACATCGGGTCGAACTCTTCCAGTTTTTTGGCTAGTATTTTTGCCATCGGCTTATGAACACGTCCATGAAAATCAATTGCAATGCCAAAATACTTGCCACATGATTCTCTAATCGCAGCAACTCTTTCAAGAACAGCATCTATTTTGTCATAACTATCAATCATCTGCAACTCTTCTGTCGCATTCATTTTGATTGCTTTAAACCCTGCGTTCTGCCTTTCTTTTGCCGCTGTGCCAACATCCGATGGCCTATCTCCACCAATCCAGGAATATACTTTAATCTTATCTCTACATTTTCCTCCCATCAACTCATATGCCGGTGCACCAAACGCTTTGCCCTTAATATCCCAAAGCGCTTGATCGATACCTGAAAGAGCACTCATTAAAACACCGCCGCCACGATAAAATCCAGCACGAAAGATTGTAGCCGAAATGTCTTCGATTCGGAATGGATCCTGTCCTATCAAATACGATCTATATTCTTGCACACATGCCAGAACAGCATCACAATGTCCTTCAAGTACTGCCTCACCCCATCCAGTGATTCCTTCATCTGTAATAATTTCTACAAATCCCCATCTTGGCCGCACATGGTAAGCATTAACTTCGACTATTTTCACCTTCTTATGTCCTCCTTCAACAGAATATCTTTATTTTAGAATGATCATCACACCCTTCGTTTTACTCTTGATACATATTTTTGAACATAAGATACTCCCAAGTCCCAATTTTCATCTTTCAACACAGATAACGGCATAAGGTTACTCGCCAGCCCTACCCCCATATATCCTTCTTTAAAATAGTCATTAATATTATCAATAGTTACGCCACCAATTGCAATATAATTCGCCTCATCATATGGTCCTTTTAATGCTTTGAGATATCCTTTCGGAGTACACCCTGCCGGAAACAATTTCATTGTTTTATAGCCAAATTCCAAACTTGTTGCAACATCTCCAGGTGTAAACACCCCAGGCAATAACATAATGTCTTTTTTTGCGCAATACTGAAGCACATCAATCGGTGTACCTGGCGTAAGCAAAAATTGAGCTCCTGCTCCTATTGCTGCTTTTGCAAGATCCACACTTATTGCTGTACCTGCTCCTATCATACATTTTTCCCCAAAGCGATCTCGTAGTATTGCAATCTGTTTTAAACCATGCTCGCTGTTCAAAGCCACTTCAAAAAACGAAATCCCTCCATCTACGATCGCCTGCGCATAATCAACCGTATATTCTAATGGGATATTTCTCAGTATTGCAAGTATCGGATTTTCTTTTACAACAGAATACATATCCATTCTATTTTCCTCCTAGTATTATTGAAAATCAGATATGATCAGTAATAGCAACCATCGCTACAGGAGCAGCTTCCAACTGTGAAAAACGAATTGGAAATGCACAAATTTCTTTTATTCTTTCCACACCTAATAACTTCTGAATATTTACATCTTCAAAAAGAAGCAATGTTCGTTCTTTCTGTTCACTATTTGTTTCTAACAATGCATGATGACATGGAAATCCTTCATCTTCACCTGTAATAGCACTATCATAACTAATAGAATCCATTGCTATTGCCTTTAATCTAGGGAATTCTTTTCGCAAATATTTCGCAGCCGTTACCTCCATACATGGGAAATTATCCACAAAATCCTCCGGAGAAATATCTCTCAAACGTGAATGACCTGTATATAAGAACAAAATATCACATTCTTTTATTTCAGATTCATGCGATTTTAAATCCTCATATCGAATTCTCTCCCCTTTTCCTTTTGCAATTTCCAGAACTAATGGTTTTGTATAATGAAAATCCTCTATCGGAATCTGGTCGATTGTTTTTCCATTAGCATCAAAATGAAACGGTGCATCTACATGTGTTCCTGTATGCAAATGATGGAATACAGAAGACGCATTGCTTGGATCTCCATTTTGTATTACTGTATTATATTCAATTCTTTCTGCTGGATTCGTTGGCCATTTAGGCATATCCAAGCTTATTATGTAACTTAATTCTATTAACATTTTTTACTCCTCATCTGGTTTACGGAAAATATATCCTTTACGTACCATATCAAACAGAATTGCCATAATAATAATCAATCCCATAACTACCTGCTGCAGATATGCATTAACACTCATAAGGTTCATTGCATTACTGATAATTGTTAAAATTAAAGCTCCAACAATCGTACCAACAATGCTACCTTCTCCACCTGACATGCTTGCTCCGCCGATTACTACTGCTGCAATCGCATTTACTTCCATACCATTACCAATTGTACTGGTACATGTTAACAATTTTGACGTTAATACAACTCCAACCAGAGCAGACATGACACCCTGAATAACATAAACTGAAAACTCAATCAGTCTTACATTGATTCCGCTTAGCCATGCAGATTTACGATTACTTCCTGTAGCATATACCTTGCGTCCGTATCCTGTATATTTCAATACAATATACGCGACTATATATAAGCAAATCATCAGTAATACGCAAAATGGCACACCTGCAATCTTTTTAAGGCCAATAAAACTATATTCCAAAGGAAGCCCTATAATCGTCTTTCCCATAGAAATATAAAGTGCTAATCCCGCTGTTACATTAGACGAAGCAAGCGTAGCAATAAATGCCGGCATTTTTAATACCGTAATTAAAAAGCCATTAAAAACACCAACCAATACGCCTAACAAAAGCATTATGATGATTGCTGTTCCTACTCCTACTTTCCCTTCTGACAATAACTTTGTTCCAATCGTTGCCGAAAAAACAATACAACCTCCGACAGACAGATCAATACCACCTGTCAGAATAACAAATGTCATGCCAATCGCTGCGATACCACAGGTTACAGACTGTGCCAACACATTGCTAAGGTTTGAAACAGAAAGAAATTTGTCTGTAAATATTGATGCAATAATACACATTACCAGCAATATAATAAATACCGACCCTTGTGACTTCATGAAATTTTTTACAATGGTTGTTCCGTTGGATTCCTTTTTCATTTTATAACCCTCCACCTTTACATTACGAGTCTTTGTAAATCTGTTTCATTTATTTTATTTATTTCATCCATGCCATATTCTCCTGTAATCTGGCCATCTTTCAACACTAAGATTCTATCAGCCATACCAAATACTTCCGGTACTTCTGATGATAACAATATCACCCCTATACCTGCTTCTACCATTTCATTGATCAGCTTATATACCTCTACTTTTGCTCCAATATCAATTCCTCGCGTTGGTTCATCCAAAACAATAATCCTGGCTTTTGATGCAAACCATTTGGCAATAACAACTTTCTGCTGATTTCCACCACTTAAGTTTGTCACCTTTTGTTTCATACTTTCACATTTAACCTGCAATTTTTCAATTAATTTCTGATTAACTGCTTTCTCTTTTTTTAAATCCAGAAAAACACCTCTTCTGATATGTTTTAATGCCGCTAGCGAAATATTAAAATCAATTGCCTGATTAACCTGCAGCCCCTCTCCGCCTCTGTCTTCTGAAATATATCCTATTCCGGCATTCACCGCCTCTACCGGAGATGCATATCTTGCATTTTTGCCATTAAACCAGATATTTCCTGTCAGCTTGTCATTACCTTTTCCATATACTCCAAAAAGAGCCTTTGCTATTTCTGTTTTTCCAGCACCGAGAAGTCCCACAATTCCAAGAACTTCACCACGTTTTAATTCAAACGAAATATCATTCAAATGGTTTTTCAATGTAATATGTTCAAATCTCAGCAATGTTTCGCCCTTTTCATAGCGAACTTTAGGATACTTGTTTTTGATGGTTTTTCCAACAACCATTTCTGCCAACAACTCTTCATTAATATCTGATGTTTGCACTGTAGCTACTTTTTTTCCATTGTTTAATATAGTTATTCTATCTGTGATATCCATCATCTCATCTAATTTGTGAGAAATAAATACAACAGAAATTCCTTCCTTTTTCAAATTTCTGACAATGGCAAATAAATTTTCAACATCTTTTTTGGGCAACGCAGAAGTCGGCTCGTCCAGAAGAATAAATTTACAATTTCCGTTTAAAGCTCTTGCAATTGCTGCAATCTGTTGCTGAGCAATACTAAGACGATCCATCCTTTCATTTACATTAATGTCCACTTTAATCAATTTAAGGAGTTCTTTTGATACCCTTTCCATTTCTTTCCAGTCAACCATGCCAGCCTTATTCTTAGGAATATTCCCCTGGCAGATATTCTCTGCCACGGTCAGATGCGGAAACAGATCTAGTTCTTGATACACCATTCGTATTCCATGATTAGCTGCTGCATGAGGAGAGTCAAAAGACATTTTTTCCCCATCAATATATATATCACCAGTTGTAGGTGTAAGCGCTCCATTGATAATCTTCATCAAAGTTGACTTTCCTGCTCCATTTTCTCCAAGAAGACCATGTATCTCACCTGGAAGGATTTCAAAATCGATATCAGACAGTACTGTAATTCCATAAAACTGTTTTCCAATGCCATTCAATACTAAACCTTGTTTATCCATTGTAAGTTCCTTTCAGAAAATAGTTTATAATTGCAATGAGGTGCTATAAATATAACACCTCATGTGTAAGTTACTATTCAATTGCATACGTATTCCATATGTTTGCGGTTTCACTCCAATATCCGTCTTCCAGATCGAAATTACCCCAGAATTCCGCTTCATCTACATTATCTTTTGTAATAACGGATGCGTTAACTTTTGTTACACCGCCACCTAATTCTTCTCCTTTGACAGTTTTTGTCAATACTGCTTTTACAGCAATGGTCGCTAAAGCAAGCGGTGAGTTATCCACTGTCATATCCACATATTCCTGACGAATATAATCCATCGCAGATGCAGCTCCATCAATAGATACAATCATTATATGTTCTGGATCGTCTAATGTTTTCAATTTTTCTGACTGCGTTAAACCGGAAATAACGCCTGCTAACATGCAATCACTATGAAGGAATACAGCATCAATATCTTCATTTGTTGTAAGGATATCATTCATAGCAGCCATAGATGATTCTGAAGACCAATCACAAGGATTATCTCTGATATCATCCAATCCATATTCTTCTACACCCTCTGCAAATCCTGTTGTTCTATCATCTGCAGAAGCAGTTCCTAAAGTCCCCTGCATTGTTGTTACTGTTGCACCTTCTCCAGCATTATCAGCAACATATTCTGCCGCCAGTTTACCCATTGCCACATCATCAATAAGCGCACTATAGTCAACTGTACAATCTCCATTGATAGCTCTTCCTACCGCTATAGCCGTAACTCCCGCTTCATTGCATGCTTTTACGGCAGGTGCAACAGCATTACTATCTGCTGCCTGAATTAAAACAACATCTACTCCTTTTTCAATAAAGTCATAAATCTGATTGCACTGATTCTCAACATCGCCATCTGCACTGCTTACTGTTACTTCTGCTCCAGCTGTTTCAAGTAAGTACTGTGCATACTTCTGTACTGCAATTACATATTCACTGTCTAATTCTGCAACAGTAATAGCTACCTTTAACGGTGTTCCGTCCTCTTTAATAGCAAGGTTCGGTAAAATTTCACTTTCAAAATTATCTACCGTCACTTCTGTTTCCGCATTCGCCCATGCTGTTATAGACATTGTAGGCATCAGAAGCGCTCCTACCATAATTGAACCCACGATCATTTTCATTTGTTTCCATTTAGCCATTTTCTTGTCCTCCTTAGTATTTATTGTGTTATGAAATAACAAATGCTTGTACCACGATAATATATTTTTTTTATTGTTATGTCAAGTCGTTTTGCAAAATTACATATTTTTTACATTTTATCCTCATTTTAATTGTGCATATTGTATATATCACGATAAAATAATTTTATTTTTTTACTTTTTTTATTTGATTATTTGTAAAACTTGTGTTATATTGGATTTAAATTAAAAGGAAAGGGGGAGAAACGATAGATATGGACACTATCCAGTATCCTACATTGATAAAAATCAATGAAATGTATCCTCAAATGACTCAAAGTCAGCAACAGCTTGCTACTTATATTTTGGAAAATCCATCCATCGTAGTAAATACATCGATAACTGATCTTATGAGTCACACTAATTTTCGAAGCGAAGCTTCTGTTGTAAAATTCTGCCGACTACTTGGATTTGACGGATTTAAATCTTTTAAAATCAAACTTACACAGGAATATTTAAATCGAACATTTTATCATTCTCAAAACGATATTACCTTAGACGACACACCTGGGGATATTAAGAAAAAAGTATTCCTTGGCGCTATTAACTCATTGAACAAAAATTCAGACACCATTATAGATGAATGTACAGAAGCCCAGCGTCTTATCATCTCTGCTAACCGCATTATAATTATCGGCCATGGAGCTTCAGCTGCAATATGCCAGTATGCCTATTTTCGTTTTACTGAACTTGGCCTTAATTGTGTCTACAACCTGGATGCACACATGACCGCCGCATTGCTTTCACATTCTAAGACTAATGATTTGATTTTATGCGTATCACAATCTGGTGAAACAGCTGACATTTATAAACAAATTGAAAACGCATACAGAAATAGAATTGCAACAATTCTAATTACAGGAAATCCCAATTCTTCTATTGCAAAGATTTCTACTGTCGTATTAAGCACACTTAGTGAAGAGTTCAGTATTTTGACAGATGCATTAAATTCGCGCATATCTCAATTCTGTTTAATTGATGCTCTTTTTTCTATGATCAGTATAAAAGATGCAAATAGAATGATTCCACGTCTTCAGGAAACCAGAAATACTTTTAAGAAATACAAGATAGAACAGAATAATTTGTAGAATTACATTTCATTTACTTTAAGAATGGATAACAAATGCTTACAACATCCACGTTAGAAAGGACAATCAGAAATGGATACATACACAATTACAATAGACGGCGGTACTACTAATACACGTTGCATTCTTTGGAACAGTAGTCGTCAACGAATAGATGAACAGAAACGTGAGGTCGGCGTACGCAATACGGCCATAGATGGCAATAATTCCAAATTAAAAAATGCTGTTAAAGAATGCCTTGAGCAGTTGCTTGAAGACCATTCTCTTACTTACGATAACATCAATCATATTATTGCCAGCGGTATGATTACTTCCGATGTAGGAATTGTTGTCGTTCCGCACCTCACAGCTCCTGCCGATTTAGAACAGATAGCTCGTTCTACTGTTGCAATAAGGCTTCCAGAAATATGTCCAATCCCAATCCACTTTATACCTGGAATCAAAAACTCATGTAGTAATATTTCTCTTGAAAATTACGAAGCAATGGATATCATGCGTGGCGAAGAAGTAGAAAGTCTCGCCATTATTGATAAATACCATAATGGTTCCCCAATGATCCTAGTACTTCCAGGATCACACAATAAGTTTGTCGCAGTAAATGCCGATAAAGAAATAACCGGTTGCCTTACTTCTATTTCCGGAGAACTACTTTCTGCAATTATCAACGATACAATCATTGCCAAGTCAGTAAACAGAAGTTTTGTTACTGCTGACCAATATGACAGAAAATGGCTTCTTCTAGGCTATAATACCGCAAAAGAAACCGGACTTGGACGTGCATGCTTTTCCGGTCGTATACTCGGACTTTTCTGCAACGCCGAGCCTTCAAAAATATCAAACTATATTTTAGGTGCAGCACTTCAGGGTGACATTCAGGCTATCAGAAATTCCTCCGCACTTTGTGTAACTGACGATACTCAGTTTGTTGTCTGTGGAAAAGATCCTTTTAAACAGGCATTAGTTGACATCTTCACAGAAGAAAAACTAAGTAACCAAATAACTATATTTGAACCCGAAGCTGGATTTTCTGCTTCTGCTTTAGGTGCATATCTTGTAGCTGAAAAATGTAAAATTATATAGGAGAAAATATATTATGAAAGTTGTAATTACAGATTATCAATACGAAAATATAGATTCAGAACGTTCAATTATCACTGGTGCAGGTTATGAATTATTTGATTACCAGGTTAAAACTACTCCAGATCTTATTCCAGTTGTAAAAGATGCAGATGCAGTCATCACACAGTATTCTGACATTAATGCAGAAGTAATCGAACACATGCAGAATTGTAAAATCATCATAAAGTACGGAATTGGCGTAAATAATATTGATTGCGAAGCTGCTTCCAGGAAAGGAATTTATGTGTGCAATGTACCTGATTATGGTGTGGATGAAGTATCCGACCATGCGTGTACCATGCTTCTCGCTTTAGGAAAAAAGCTACCCATCTTAGCAAAATCTTTCCGCAAAGGTGAATGGGGATATTCCAGTGTTGTCCCTCTTTTAAGATTATCAGAATGCACTCTTGGATTGGTAGGCTTTGGTCGCATCCCTAAAATGGTTGCCCGCAAAATGAGTGCATTTGGAATGAAAGTGATCGCATACGATCCTTATATAAATGAGACTGCTGCTCAGGAGCTAAATGTAACACCTGTTACTTTAGAACAGCTTCTCAAAGATAGCGATCTTATCTCTGTTCATTGCCCACTTACAAAAGATACTTACCATCTTATCGGGAAAGAAGAAATGACATTATTAAAACCAAACGCTATTCTTGTGAATACAGCTCGTGGCGGAATCATCGACGAGGCCGCTCTTATCGAAGCACTGCAAAACGGCAAGATTTCTGGTGCCGGAGTAGATGTATTTGAAAACGAACCAGTTACTCCAGAACATCCATTACTCCATATGGATAATGTAATCGCAACTCCACATAGCGCATGGTATAGCGAAACTGCAATTCATACATTGCAAAGAAAAGTAGCCGAAGAAGTAGTTAATGTATTAAATGGTAATCCTCCTTTTAATTGCGTAAATATGAAATAATTGAAGCAAGCGTCTCGTAACTAGGTAATCATTCGTATATTAACATCTTATAAAAGCCATCTGATACTGTTCTTGGCTGTCTGCCAGATTCTCTATCAGATGGCTTAGTATTATTTTTTCAGTTTAGTACGGCAGTATTCCGGAAGATCCTCTGGTAGTGTAAAATAGTTTGTGTTTTTGGATTATAAAGTGCCACAGCACTTTCCATCTACTCTTTCAGGTTCTTTCCGGCATTGTATTCAGGCTTCAGCTTCTTCCGGCCACCGCCTGGTTTTCTTGTTTTCTTCATTTTACTCATGCAACTCCAACGGCAGTCCATCCGGGTCATGGAAGAAAGTCATCTTCTTGCCGGTGTAATCATCCATGCGGATTGGTTCACATTCAATCCCTACCTCCGCCAGCTCATTCACCGTCTGCTCCACGCTCTCCACACAAAATGCAAGGTGACGCAGCCCACAGGCCTCCGGGCGGTTCGCACGCTTCGGCGGGTTTTCTTCTGCAAAAATCTCCAGCTCTGTGTGCTCATTGACACGAAGATCTAGCTTCCAGTCCTTACGCTCTGGACGGTAGTTTTCCCTGATGACAGAGAATCCAAGCTTGTTCACATAAAAATCCTTAGCAACTTCGTAGTCAGATACGATGATTGCAATATGATGTATTTTTGATAAGTTCATTTTCTCACGCTCCACTTCTTTAAATTTTGTTCTTCTTTTATTTTCGTTATAAACTATACGGCAACCTTCAAAAAATACCGTGTGAACTCCTGAAGTTCAGTTTGTCCACACGGCATTTATTTTTCTTGGATTCTTGTTTATTTCAGTTTTTCAAGAATCTCGTCCGCACTCATACCGCCGGCTAATAATCTCTTAACCACACTCTCTTCATGGGGTCTGACCCCGCAGTGCTTTATTAATCCCGATTTTTTTGAACAAATCTTCTATCTTTATAATAGCTTGTTCTATTTCAGCCTTTGTCATTGCAGATTGGGAAGCTTTCGCTTTGCGAAATTCTTCGATATTGTATGAATTCTCCTGTGTGCACATCTGCAGATACATATTGAGTAAACATAGTTCTTTCTCAGAAAAATCCTTTACTAATTTTCTCAATTCCGCATCAGAATATGAAGATATTGGTTTTGAATCTGTAGCTTCCTCATCATAGGAATCGTAAGAAAAATATTTATTTGTAACAGATATTACTTCATAAGAGAAAGAGGATTCCATACCAAGTTTAACCTGATAGTTTAATACAGTAGGGATTGTGCAATGTAAGTATTTACTGGCTAATTCAACAGTAAAAGGAGTTCCTGATTCTTCACATTCCTGCTGAATTTTTTTGATTTTTTCCAGTTGATTAGCTAGATATGGAGTTGTATTATATTTTTTGAAACTTACGAAAATGCAAACAGCATGTTTTATAGAATAGCGAAAAAATGTAGTCGCTCTTCCGAGATCAGGATTAAATCTGGGCAAGTCTGCTAAAACTTCAACCCATAATGACTGATATAACTCCTGAAATTCGCATTTTTCGAGTGTACTACGATAACTGTAATACAGTTCATACATTATATAATTATTCAAATACTCATAAATCAACTTATCTGCTTTATCGCGACTTCTTTTATCAGATGCATTTCTTTTCATTTGTATATAAGAATATAATAAATATGCATCGAAATTTGGATTCGTCTTATATCTTTTGCGTTCAGAACTGTTCTTCATAAATTTATCCTTTCATATTTGCCATACATTATTTCATACTGCTATTCATAGGATTCTTTCCTGTGTATATATAAGTTCCTTAAGCATGGCATCAACAACAGATTTCGGACTGTAAACATGGCCAGTCCAAAAGAAGAATCCTTTCCTGGATTCAAATAAATTCCCATTCTTTATGGGGTCTGACCCCGAGAGGCTATTCTCAATATCTTTTACAAGGACAATATCTCAAAAATCATAGCTTTTTCTGTCCATATCTGTTAAAATTGACAATGATTAATATACAGGGGCTGCTGCACATGCAAGTGCGGCAGTCCCTGTCGAATGGATAAGGAAAATTAAAATGAACACAACAGCAAATCTTGGCAAGGCACCCGTACGCACTCTGGTGCTCCAGCTTGCCATCCCTTCTATGACCGCGCAATTTGTCAATGTACTTTACAGTATTATTGACAGGATGTATATCGGACATATTTCCGAAAATGGCGCACTGGCTCTTGCAGGTGCAGGCATATGCGGTCCTATCGTTACACTTCTCACTTCTTTTGGCACCCTGGTAGGAATCGGAGGTTCCATTACCATGGGAATCCGAATGGGCGAAAAGAATCACAAAAAAGCAGAACAGGTACTGGCAAATTCTTTTCTGATGCTCAGTATTTTTTCTGTTCTGCTGACTGTCAGCTTTCTTCTGCTAAAAGATAAGCTGCTTATGTTGTTTGGCGCAAGTGGGGCTACTTTTCCCTTTGCCAATACCTACCTGACTATTTATACAACAGGTACCTTTTTCGCACTGATGGCTACAGGGCTTAATTACTTTATCAACTGTCAGGGATTCCCCCTTGTGGGAATGTTTACCGTACTGATCGGCGCAGGATGTAACATCTTGTCAGACCCGATTTTTATTTTTGGTTTTCATATGGGAATTTCCGGTGCTGCCATTGCAACCGTTATTTCACAGATACTCTCCTGCATCTTTGCAATGACCTTCTTATTGGGAAAAAAGGTTCCTGTAAAGATTACCTTCGGACAGTACAACTTAAAAGTCATAAGGAAAATCCTTTCCCTGGGATTTTCTCCTTTTCTGATCCTGGCCACAGACAGCCTGATCCTGATCTTTATGAATACAGTGCTCCAGAAATATGGTGGTGCTTCCCAGGGCGATATGCTGATCACCTGTGCCACCATTGCTCAAAGCTATCTGCTTCTGATCACCTCACCTATGATCGGGATCAGCGGAGGTACACAGGCAATCCTGAGCTACAATTACGGTGCCAGATGCGTAAACAGGGTCAAGGACGCAGAAAGGAACATTCTGAGAGTAATGCTTATCTTTACCACCATCATGTTCCTTCTCTCCCGGTTTATTCCCCGGTACTTTGTTCTTCTGTTTACCACTAATCCACAGTATATCAGATTCTCTGTCTGGGTCATCCGTACCTATACACTGATGATCATTCCGCTAAGCTTCCAGTATGTCTTTGTAGACGGGCTGACTGCCCTGGAATGTCCAAAGACAGGACTTGCGCTCTCCGTTACCAGAAAATCTCTTTTTGTGATCAGTGCAGCTGTCCTGCCTTCTTTCTTTGGTGCAAAAGCGGCTTTTTTCGCAGAACCTGTTGCTGACGGAATCTCTTCTGTCCTCTCAACAATTGTATTCCTGCTTCTGATCAACCGCCACCTGGATAAACGCTGCCGGATGGACAAGAAAGAGAGCCTGTAAATTACTCCTGTATCTCCGCATTTGAGAGATACAGGAATAAGTATGATTGTGCAGCAATCTATTCTATTTGATAAGATAAGCACTCAGTTTATCAGCTTTTTCAATTATGCACTTCTTTATGGGGTCTGCCCCCGAGAGTTGGCAGCAAAAGTATTTGCAGCCTTTACCAGACGGGCATTCTGTACATCTGTACCCACAATAATACGAGATGGATAAAGGTTATCATATAATGCCTTTGATTCCCTAAGAAACTCTGGGCTAAAAATAATATTGTCACAATGATATTTCTCACGGACAGCTTTGGTAAAGCCTACCGGAATGGTGGATTTGATTACCATAATTGCTTCTGGATTGTACTGAATGACCAGCTTTATGACGGACTCCACTGCTGAGGTATCAAAGAAATTCTTTTTACTGTCATAATTGGTAGGTGCGGCAATTACCACAAAATCGGCATCTTTGTAAGCCGCCTCAGCATCCAGAGTTGCTGTTAAATTTAAATCTTTCTCAGCCAGATACTTTTCAATATACTCATCCTGAATAGGAGATTTTCTTTTGTTAATCAACTTCAGTTTCTCTGGAATAATATCTACTGTCATCTTACTGGTAGATGTCCCATTGAATTTATAAAATTTTTATCATACTTTTGTTCTTTCTTCCCAGGGTCTGACCCCAATGTTGCACAGAAACTTTTACGGGGTTGCCGTGGATATGCCATCCAAATTTGGGAGTTCGCTCTGATTTTTCCTTATTCATTTTTTGCTCCTTTCGTTTTGATTTACAGTGGAAAAATGAAGAATGGGTCAGAAAAATAAAAAAGGAAGATTATTGAAAAACAGTCCGGGGATGTGATGAATCCGAAAAATCATGATCAATACTTGCAAGCACAAAAAATAGGAGTATAATGAAATTATAAAAATACTACAAAGGAGATAAACGGTATGAAGAAACGGTTTAAACAGCTTTTAGTGGCAGTTCTGGCTCTGACAATGGTTCTGACCGGTGCCTTGTGCGTACAGGCAAAAACACTCCAGCAGTTTGATCTGACATATACGCTGTATCCTTCAAAAACAAAAAACTACAATTTCTCTAGAAAGGCATATGCCCCGGCTAACGAATATTATTTTGGAACAGGTTCTCCTAAAAACAAAGGAGTAAGTTCCTACAGATCTTCCAATACTTCCGTGCTGGATATTGGAAG
>OLPS01002847.1_pt1 | contig 14691 bp, 10 predicted proteins | sample 1673071 | NCBI WGS metagenome assembly OLPS01 (sample SAMEA3136752, study PRJEB25190) | human gut metagenome | reverse complement strand
GACGAGCTGCTGCTGGTGCACGTTCTTCTTGATCGAGAGCAGCACCTGATTGGGGTTGACGGGTTTGATGAGGTAGTCGGCGATCTTCGAGCCGACGGCCTTGTCCATGATGTTCTCCTCCTCGCTCTTGGTCACCATGATGACGGGCGTCGTGGGGCGCACCTCCTTGATCTTGGGGAGGGTCTCGAGCCCCGTCATGCCGGGCATCATCTCGTCGAGGATTATCAGGTCGTAGGCGCCTTCGGCCGCCATGTCGATCGCGTCGTAGCCGTTGTTGCAGGTGTCGACTTCGTAGCCTTTCTGTTTGAGGAACAGGACGTGGGGCTTCAAGAGTTCGACCTCGTCGTCCACCCAGAGTATTTTGACCATACGGTTATCGGATTTTAGTTCGCAAAATTAGTTATTTTATTATCAAACGCAAAAACCGGGCGTTTATTGGGTCGGCGGGATATTATCCGCGGTTCCGGGGCGTAAATCGCCTCCGGGACGGCTTGCAGCGGCGTGCCGGAGAGCCCTTCCCCGGGAATCGGTGCTCGAACCCGGGCGGGGCGAGGATGCCGTCCCCTCCGCTGCTCGTGTGGAGGGCTGCATGCCGGATGCCGGCGGGCGCGGGCGGGCAGCCGCACCGGCATCCGGGAGGGGGTTGGCCGTGCCGGGACTCTTCGGGCGCAATGATGCCCGGAAAAGGCTCCTCCCGTTTCGGCGGGTTTGTGGCTAATGTATTGATTATGAGCGATTATTCCGCGCGGCTCGCTCCGGTGTGCCGTCCGGATATAATTGCCTGGCACATAATATTTTAATTTTCCGCCGAGTTTTGCCCGATATTTGTTATCCTCTTGTTCTAGTGGCTGGTAGGGGACTGCCGGAAAAATAATGAAAAAAAGTTGCGGTTTATTGGCTAAAATGTAAATAAAGCGTATATTTGCAGTCCGAATGTCTTCACACGAACTTAATAATTTAATACTATATAAACTATGACAAAGGCAGATATCGTAAGCGAAATCGCTAAGAGCACCGGCGTTGAGAAGGTGCAGGTTCAGGCAATCGTCGAAGCTTTCATGGATAGCATCAAGACCTCTCTGACCAACAAGAACAACGTGTATCTCCGCGGCTTCGGCAGTTTCATCGTGAAGAAACGTGCAAAGAAAGTCGCACGCAATATCTCGAAGAACACGACCATCACCATTCCGGAACATAACATCCCCGCTTTCAAGCCCGCCAAGAGCTTCGCTGCGAAGGTGAAATAATTCAATAAATAAAGAACCTCTAAAATTTAAGGACTATGCCAAACGGAAAGAAGCATAAGCGTCACAAGATGGCGACCCACAAGCGTAAAAAACGTCTGCGCAAGAACCGCCACAAGAAAAAGTAGGGTAGCACCTTAGTGCTAACGATAGATAAAGCTAAAGGAACCCCGGGTTCTTTTAGCTTTACCTATTTTCTGCGGTTTTTTGCGGCCGGGGCCCGTATCCCCGGGGGGAATGCAGATCCCCGGATAGCCGTTTGCGGACGTCAGGCCCTCTTGCAACGCAGGTTATGAGGCTGCCGCAGAGGCATTGCGACGCAGTGCCGCCGAAAAAACAGGGTATTGTCTTACCCGCCATGTTGCCGGCCGATGTGTCCGGACAATATTTTCCTTTGGAGTTCGCCGCCACTTCAGACCAAAATGCGGCCTAACCGGTTTCAGTATTCCGCAACCCCGTTTCCGGGGTGCGACACACGATATAGATGAACAGAGAATTAATCGTTAACGTCAACCCGACAGAAATCTCCATTGCGCTGTGTGAGGACAAGGTGCTTGTCGAACTCAACAAGGAGCAGTGCCAGACGGGTTTTTCCGTAGGGGATATCTACCTCGGGAAAGTACGCAAGATAATGCCCGGGCTCAATGCAGCCTTCGTAAACATCGGGCACGAAAAGGACGCTTTTATCCACTACCTCGACCTGGGAAGCCAGTTTCCCTCGTTGCAGAAGCTGGTCGCTTCGCAGCAGCCCGGCAAGCGGGGAATGCGCGTCGAGGGCATGAAGCTCGAACCGCCCGTCGAAAAGACGGGCAAGATCGGCGACTATCTTCAGGTCGGGCAAAACATCATGGTGCAGATCGCCAAGGAGGCCATTTCGACCAAGGGACCGCGCCTGACGGCCGACATTTCGCTCGCCGGCCGCAACGTGGTGCTGGTGCCCTTTTCGTCCAAGGTGTTCCTTTCGCAGAAGATCCGCTCGGCGGACGAGAAGAAACGCCTGAAGCGCATCGCGGCTGCGGTGCTCCCCAAGAATTTCGGGGTCATCATCCGCACGGCGGCCATGGAGGCCAAGGACGAGGACATCGAGCACGACATCCAGTCGCAGATCGACCGCTGGCGCAAGACCTGCGCCGCGATCAAGAAGAGTACGCCGCCCGCGCAGCTGATGAGCGAGATGAACCGCGCCAATACGATCATCCGCGATTCGCTCAACGGCTCGTTTTCGCAGATCGCCGTCGACGACGAGGCGATGTACAACGACATCCGCAATTACATCCGCCTGATCGAGCCCGAGAAGGAGAAGATCGTCAAGCTTTACCGGGGCAACGTCCCTATCTTCGACAACTTCGACATCTCGAAGCAGATCAAGTCGCTCTTCGCCAAGTACGTCTCGCTGCGCCGCGGCGCCTACTTGATCATCGAACACACCGAGGCGATGAACGTCATCGACGTCAATTCGGGCAACCGCACCAAGGCCGAGGACAACCAGGAGCAGACCGCCATGGACGTCAACCTGGCGGCCGCGAAGGAGATCGCCCGCCAGCTGCGCCTGCGCGATTTGGGGGGCATTGTCATCATCGATTTCATCGACCTGCACAAGGCGCAGAACAAACAGGCGCTCTTCGACGAGATGGTCAAGCTGATGTCCACCGACAAGGCCAAGCATACGGTGCTGCCGCTCACCAAGTTCGGGCTGATGCAGATCACCCGCCAGCGGGTGCGTCCCGTGGCCGTGGAGGAGGTTTCGGACGTCTGCCCGACCTGCAACGGCACGGGCAAGATCGAGCCTACGGTACTGCTGGACAAGAAGATCGAGAACCAGATATCGTTCCTCACGCAAGATCGGGGACACAAGTATATCAAGCTGGTGGTCAGCCCCTATGTGGCTGCTTTCCTGCGGAAGGGCATCTGGTCGCTGCGCCGCCGCTGGGAGTGGAAATACAAACTCCGCCTGCGTGTCGTCGAAGACCAGAGCCTCGGCATCGTCGAGGTGCATTACCACGACGACAAGGATAACGACCTGATTAACAAGTAACACTATGACTGCCAGCGAGCAGCTGGCGCAGTTCGCCGCCGGGTCGAAGGCCCTGCCGAAGTTGTGCCGCGAATATAAGAAGGAGCGCGCAACCGTCCACCTGAAAGAGCTGGTCGGCGGTGCTCTTTCGTTTTATGCGGCGGCGGCAGTGGCGAAAACGGGAGGCGTGCATATCTTCGTGGCCGAAGACCGGGATGCCGCGGCCTACCTGCTGAACGATTTTTACAATCTGCTGGACGAGAAGCAGGTCTATTTCTTCCCGTCGTCCTACAAGCGTTCGGCGGCCTACGGCGCCGAGGATGCCCAGGGCGTGGTGCAGCGCACCACGGCGATGAACGCCGTGCGGGGCTTTACGAAGGGATACCTGGTGGTCTGCACCTATCCCGAAGCGCTGGCCGAACGGGTCGTCGACGCCGCGACGTTGCAGCGCGACACGATTGCCGTGAAGCTCGGCGACAAGATTTCGATCGCCGTGCTGGAAGATGCCCTTGCGGATGCGAACTTCACGCGTGTCGATTTCGTCTACGAACCGGGGCAGTACTCCGTGCGCGGAGGTATCGTCGATGTCTTTTCCTATTCGGAAAGCAAGCCTTACCGGATCGACTTTTTCGGCGACGAGGTCGACTCGATCCGCCGTTTCAATATTTCGAGCCAGCTTTCGGCCGACAAGCTCGACCGGGTGGAAATCGTCCCCAACCTCAATGCCGGCGAGGCACCCCGGGTGTCGTTCGTGCAGTTCGCGGGTTCTTCGGCAACCTGCTGGTTCTACGATGCCGACTACGTGCTGCGCCGTGTCAACGACCTGCGCCGCAAGGTGCTCGCGGACATGGAGGAGCCCGGGCAGATCGACCGCCTGCTGACCAGCCGCAACGTGCTGTTGCGCGACATGGCCGGCAACAGCGTGGTGGCGCTGCGCGACAACCTGCCGGAACGCCCCGCCACGGCGGCCGTGGTGTTCGACACGGCCCCGCAGCCCAAGTTCAATAAGAATTTCGAGATGCTGGCCGACGACATGATCCGCAATTCGCTGCGGGGCTATGCGACCTACATCCTCTCGGAGAACAAGGTGCAGGTCGAACGCCTCGAAAACATCTTCCACCAGATAGGGCGCGGGCAGGCCGCCGTGCGGTCGCTCTCCGTTACGTTGCACGAGGGGTTCGTGGACAACGACCTGAAACTGTGCCTCTATACCGACCACCAGATTTTCGACCGTTACCAGCGCTACCGCATCAACGGCGAGATCCGGCGCGACGAGCAGATGACCGTCGCCGAACTGAACCAGCTCCGCCCGGGTGACTATGTGGTGCATATCGACCACGGCGTGGGGCGTTTCGACGGGCTGGTGAAGATCAACGAGAACGGCAAGGTGCACGAGGCTATCAAGCTGGTATACAAGGACGGCGACGTGTTGTTCGTAAACGTCCATTCGCTCCACCGCATTTCGCGTTACAAGTCCGGCGACGGCGAGCCTCCGAAGGTCTATAAACTCGGCAACGGGGCATGGCAGAAACTCAAGAACGCCGCCAAGAAGGCCGTCAAGGATATCTCGCGCGAGCTGATCGCCCTCTATGCCAAGCGCAAGGCCAGCAAAGGGTTCGCATTCACACCCGACAGTTACCTGCAGCACGAGCTGGAGGCGTCGTTCCAGTGGGAGGACACCCCCGACCAGCAGACGACTGTCGCGGCCGTCAAGAAGGACATGGAGTCCGACCAGCCGATGGACAGGCTGGTCTGCGGCGACGTGGGCTTCGGCAAGACCGAGGTGGCGATCCGCGCGGCGTTCAAGGCTGCCGTGGACGGCAAGCAGGTAGCGGTGCTGGTGCCGACGACGATCCTCGCCCTGCAACACTACCGCTCCTTTTCGGAGCGCCTGCGCGATTTCCCCGTGCGGGTCGAGTATCTCAACCGCACCAAGACCGCCAAGGAGGCGGGGCAGATACGTGCCGACCTCGAATCGGGGCGTATCGACATCCTGATCGGCACCCATAAAATACTGGGCAAGCAGATCAAATTCCGTGACCTGGGGCTGCTGATCATCGACGAGGAACAGAAGTTCGGCGTCGCGGCCAAGGAGAAACTCACGCAGATGGCCGTCAACGTCGATACGCTGACCCTGACGGCGACGCCGATCCCGCGCACGCTGCAATTTTCGCTCATGGGCTCGCGCGACCTGTCGGTCATCTCGACCCCGCCGCCTAACCGCCAGCCGATCGTCACCGAGTCGCATGTCTTCTCCGAGGAGATCATCCGCGATGCCGTCGAGGCCGAGCTCGCACGCGGCGGCCAGGTTTATTTCGTCCATAACCGCGTCGAAGACCTGATGTCCATCCAAGGGCTTATCACGCGCGTATGCCCCAAGGCCCGCGTGGCCGTCGGACACGGCAAGATGCCGGCCGAGAAGCTCGAGAAGCTGATCATGGATTTTATATACGGGGAGTTCGACGTGCTCGTTTCGACCACGATCATCGAGAACGGCATCGACATCCCCAATGCCAATACGATCATTGTCGACAATGCCCAGAATTTCGGCCTGAGCGACCTGCACCAGTTGCGCGGGCGCGTGGGGCGCAGCAACCAGAAAGCCTACTGCTACCTGCTCTCGCCGCCCGAGGAGATGCTGTCGTCCGATGCGCGGCGCCGCCTGCGGGCGATCGAGGAGTTCTCCGACCTGGGGTCGGGGTTCAACATTGCGATGCAGGATCTCGACATCCGCGGCGCGGGCAACCTGCTGGGTGCCGAGCAGAGCGGGTTTATCGCCGACATCGGTTTCGAGACCTACCAGAAGATCATGAACGAGGCGATCGCCGAGCTGCGGGCCGAAGGCTTGCAGGTGGCGGGTCTGGGTGCCGCCGAGCAGGATGTCGTGGAGCAGATGCATTATGTGGATGACGCGCACATCGAAATAGAGGTCGAGGCCGGGCTGCCCGATGCCTACGTGGCACAGCAGGCCGAACGCCTGAAGCTCTACCGCGAGCTCGACTCGACCAAGGACGAAGCCGCGTTGCAGGCCTTCGAGAGCCGCCTGGCAGACCGTTTCGGCCCCCTGCCGCGCGAAGCGCAGGAACTGCTCAACGTCGTGCGCCTGCGCTGGGAGGCGATCCGCCTCGGCATCGAGCGGGTGAAGGTCAAGAACGGGCTGATGATCCTCCACTTCGTCGGCGAGCAGAACTCGCCCTATTACAAAAGCGATACCTTTATGGAGTTGCTCCGCAAGGTCACGCAAAATCCCGCCAGATTTGTGCTCAAACAGCACAATAATCGTCTGGCGATGACCGTTAGGAATGTCAAAGACATTGAGGACGGGTATAAAACACTGCAACAGCTTTGAATTTAGTCGTAGATTTCGGGAACACCCTGGTAAAACTCGCGGTTTTCGACAAGGGGGAGCTTGTCGCGCAGCGCTGCATGGAGCGGTTGCACCCGTCGGTGCTCGAAGAACTGCTCTCCGAATGGCCCGTGCGCCGCGCCGTGGTGGCGTCGACGCGCGGCGAGGTCGATGACGTGGCGGCGATGCTCCGCCGGCGGGTGGATTATCTGCTGGAGTTCACCTCCCAGACCTCCGTGCCCATCGGCAACGCGTACCTTACGCCCGAGACGCTGGGGCGCGACAGGCTGGCCGCAGCCGTCGGTGCGACGGTGCTCTATCCGGGTGAGAACGTGCTGATCGTCGATTTCGGTACGGCGGTGACCATAGACCTGGTGACGGCCGACAATACGTTCCGGGGCGGCTGCATCTCCCCGGGCGTGACGATGCGTTTCAGGGCGCTGCATGACTATACGGCCAAGCTGCCGCTGTGTGCCGCGACCGGGGGCGAAGGGCTCTCGGGGCTTACGACCGAAGAGGCCATCGAACTGGGCGTGATGAACGGGATCGCCTTCGAAATAGAAGGTTACGTCACCCGCATGCGGGAGAAAATCGACGGCTTGCGCGTAATTTTTACCGGTGGGGATGCAAAATTCTTTGTTAAACGAATTAAAAATACGATATTTGCAAATTGTAATCTGGTCTTTTGCGGATTGAATAGAATTTTAGAGCACAATGCAAGTGAAGAACACCTTGATTAAGCTGGTTGTCGCGGCAGCCGTGATGCTTCCTTATGCCGTATCGGCCCAGACAAGCAGTATTAACGCATTCTCTCCCTATACGATGTACGGCATCGGCGAGATCAATACGCCCGGTACGACGCAGATGCGCTCGATGGGCGGCGTCGGGGTGGCCATGGGCACTCCGGGCAAAATCAATCTGCTCAACCCTGCAGCGTACAGCACCATCCCGCAAAAGAGTTTCCTCTTCAGTTTCGGCCTCGAGGGACAGAATTACTACAATTCGCAGAAGGTGGACAATGTGTCCAAAAACACGGCCTATAATACGTTCAATTTCCACGATATCGCGTTCCAGATGCCGGTCGCCAAGAAACTCGGCCTCGGGTTCAGCCTCACGCCGTACAGTTCGGTGGGCTACCGTACCAAGTATACGCAGGATTTCGACCCGAACGATCCGGTTTGGGGCAATGTGGGACGCGTGCAGTACGTCTATCAGGGCGAAGGCGACGTGACGGAGGTCAAGGTCGGCCTGGGCTGGGAGATTTTCAAGAATTTCTCGTTGGGTGTCGCGGCGCAGTATTACTGGGGCGACATCGACCGCAGCTTCGTGATGACCCCGACGCCGATCACGGGCGACGGAACCTTCTCGTCGACGGTCGGCAGCGACAATTACAGCATTTCGAGCATCAAAGGACAGGTCGGTGTCCTCTGGAAGGCTATCATGAACCAGAAACGCATGCTGACGTTCGGTGCTACGTACGATTTCGGCGGCAACCTGAATCCCGATGTGACCTCGCGCATTTATATCGGCGACCTGTACAACTCCACCGTGAAGGGCGATACGACCCACCTGGCGCTTGCTTTGCCGCGTCAGCTTTCGGTGGGGGCTTATTATATGACCTCGAAATGGACGCTTGGGCTTGACTACGTCTATCAGAACTGGACCGGCGGCAATAAGGCGACCGAAATGACCGGGGTCAGCGGCCCGGACAAATCTGCATACGAAGTGGCCTATACCAATACGAGCATGGTGAAAGTGGGCGTGGAGTATACGCCGAACTATTACGACGTGCGCAGGTTCATGAAACGCTGGGCCTACCGGGCGGGTTTCCGTTACGGAACCTACAACCAGACCTACGACGGCAATAAAATCGGAGAATACGCCGTTACGTTGGGTGTAGGGGTGCCTGTGAAGTTCCTCGGCAGTTCGACCATCGACGTGGGCGTGGAATACGGACGTCGCGGCTATAACCTTTCCGAGCGTCTGGGACTGGTGCGGCAGCAGTATTTCAAATTCTCGGTCGGATTCTCGCTCTTTGCGGGTGCCGAGAACGGGGAATACTGGTTCCGCAGGCCGAAATACGATTAGTTTTTGAGCCGGAAAATTGCACGTCCGAGGAATTAGTAGTAACTTGCGACCCCGACACGGAGGTAGTTTAACTGACGAAAACAATTATAAGTATAAGAAATACAAAAATTAATCTCTGACCGATGAAAAACGTAAAATTTCTGCTTTCTGCCGCTTTGGTGTTTTTGGCTTCGGCGGCTTTGGCTCAGGATTTCAGTGCCCCGCAATATGCGAAATGGGGCGCTACTCCCGAAGAGCGTGAACAGAACATTCTGAACAGTAATTTCCTGAAAGAATCGTGCGACAACCGTGACTACGATGCCGCTGCACACTACCTCAAGGGGCTTATCGACAAGATACCCGATGCTGCGGAGTCGATCTACCAGCGCGGTGCCGTCGTGTATAAGAACAAGATCAACCGTGCCAAGAGCGTGGCGGAGAAGAACATGTTCATCGACTCGCTGATGCTGATGTACGATATGCGTGCCCAGTATTTCGGCGATAACGTCAAGCCCGGCAAGACGGCCTTTATCCTCGACCAGAAGGCGCGCGAGTTCCTGCGCTACAAACCCAACGACCGCAAGGGCATCCGCGAGGCATTCCGCGCGGCAATCGCGCAGGGCGGTGACAGCACCGACCCCGAGACCGTGGTGGCTTATTTCTCGAACCTCTGCGAGGATTACAAGAATACTGACGAGGTGATGCCCGATGAGATCATCGCCGAGTACGACCGCCTGACCCCGTTCTTCGAGAAGAACCCCGAGGCCGGCGATTACAAGTCGCAGTTCGACGCGGCTTTCGGCCTGAGCGGCGCGGCCAGCTGCGATAACCTCGAAAAACTGTTCCGCGGCAAGCTGGAGGCTGCTCCCGACGATGAGGCGTTGCTGGCGCAGGCCGTAGCCCTGATGTCGCGTGCCAAGTGCGACGGCGATTTCTATTTCTCGATTGCCGAGAAATACTATACGGTGAAACCTTCGTCGGAAACCGCGATGTTCCTTGCGCAGGCGTTCCAGAGCAAGGGCGACTATACCAAGGCCATGAAATACCTCAACGAGGCGCTTGCCGTCGAGACGGATCCCGCTGAGCGTCAGCTGCTGCTGGTGCGCATGGCGCTGGTAGGTTTGGTTTCCAACGACATCCAGGGCGCCGCATCGGCTGCCCGTCAGGCCCGCGATCTGAACCCCGAGGACGGTGTGCCGTATTTCGTACTGGCTCAGTGCTACGGCATTTCGGCAGCTCATTGTGAAGGTTTCGCCGGGCCGGCTACCTTCTGGGCAGCTTACGACACGATGGCCAAGGCCGTCGAGCTGCTGCCGAGCGATTCGGAATACCGCGAACCTGCCAAAACCTCGATGAACGCATTCCGCAGCCGTTTCCCGACTTCGGAGGAGTGCTTCTTCAACGAGTTGCAGGAAGGCGCACGCTATACCGTCAACTGCGGTACGGCTGCCGGTGTGTCGACTACTGTGCGTCCCCGCTAATTGATGGACAGATTTATCGCAAGATACGTGATGGTAGCACTCTCCGTTGTGGGGAGTGCTATCTTGCTATTCTCTTGCGAGCGTGAAGAAGAACCCGAATCGGAGTCCCGGATAGAGATGATGATGACCGAATACAGCGAAAACCTGTCGGTTGTCATGTCGCAGAACGGCCGCCGTTCGTATCATTTCAAAACCCCGCTGCTCGAAGGTTATTCGCTGGCGCGCGAGCCTTACCGCGAGTTCCCCAAGGGTGTGGAGATGACGACCTATAAGAACGATTCGCTCTCGTCGGTCGATGCCGTGCTGACGGCCAACTATGCGATCCATTACGAGACCCGCGACCTGTGGGAGGCGCGGGGAAATGTCGTGGTAGAGAAATCGGACGGCAAGAAACTCTATACGCAACAGTTGTTCTGGAACGCGCGAACCAAGAAAATCTATTCGAACGTCGATTCGAAAATCGTGCAGAACGACGGCCGCGACGTGTTCATCGGCGAAGGTTTCGAGTCGGACGAGGAGTTTAAGGACTGGCGCTTCCGCCGTATGAAGGGGCGCATGGAGGTCGAGGTCAAACCTAACGAATCGGACTCTACGGCGGTGGCCGAACCTGCCGGCCGGACTTCGGATTCGCCCCGCCCTGCGACAGACCACCCTGCGACAGACCGGCCTCTCCGGTTGCGGGGCGGCCCGCGGCACCGCTTTCCGAGGAGCCGCCTTTGGCTGCACCAGCTGTCCGCCCCGACGGGGAGGAGGAGCTCCGCCCGGCCGAACCGATCGGTGAGATACAGCCGCTGCGGCGTGCCGTACATGCGGACGAAGCGGGGGAGTAACCCAAAATAAACAGGACGATGCTTACTTCGGTCATACTGATTGTCTTAATGCTGTTATTGTCGGCATTCTTTTCGGGCATGGAGATCGCTTTCACGAGCAAGAACCGCCTGAAACTGGAGATCGACCGCAAACAGAGCCGCATGTTCGACCATATCGCGGAGATTTTTTCCCGCCACCCCGGGCAGTATATCACCACGATACTGGTGGGCAACAACATTGCCCTGGTCATCTATTCGCTTTACATGTCGTTGCTGCTGCGCGGCATCTTCTATGCGCTGGGGTGGGAAAGCATCGCCCGTAACGGTTCGGTCGCCATCGAAACGGCCGTGTCGACCGTCATCATCATCTTTGCTGCGGAGTTCCTTCCCAAGTCGATCTTCCGCAACAACCCCAACTTCTATTACCGCGCCCTGGCGCCGGTGATCTATTTCTTTTACCTGCTGCTCTATCCGATCGCCCGCCTCACGACGCTCATATCGCATGGTATCCTGCGCCTGGCGGGGCGCCGTGTCGAGGAGCGGGCCGTGTCGCACAGCTTCGGCCGCGACGATCTCGCGGCACTGCTCGATACCAATACGTCGGAACCGCGTCCCGAGCCGGACAACGAGTTCAAACTTTTCCAGAATGCGCTGGATTTCGCCGACCTGCGGGTTCGCGACTGCATGGTGCCGCGTGTGGATGTCGAGGCGGTGGATATCGACGACACGTCGATCGGGCAGCTCACGGCGCGGTTCGTCGATTCGAAATATTCGCGTATTTTCGTCTGGCGCAAGAGCATCGACAACATCGTCGGTTATGTCAATTCGAAGAGCCTGTTCACGCGTCCGGCCAATATCGCCGACGTGATGATGCAGGTCAATTTCGTGCCCGAGACCATGCCGCTGCAGCTGATGTTGCAGAATTTCATCAAGCACCGCAGCAACATCGCCGTGGTGATCGACGAGTTCGGCGGGACGGCGGGCGTCATTTCGCTCGAGGACGTGCTCGAACAGATTTTCGGCGAGATCGAGGACGAACACGACATACCCGATCTTACCGAAAAGCAGGTCGGCCAGGACGAGTATGTCCTCTCCTGCCGGCTGGAGGTGAAATACCTCAATGAAAAATACGGGCTGGGGATCGAAGAAAGCAAGGAATACGATACGCTGGCGGGCTTCATCATCTTCAATTACGACGGGATCCCGACCGCTGGGGAAACGGTTTTCATCGGCGGCCTGCAGTTGCGCATACTGCGTACGACGCGTTCGCGTATCGAGCTGGCGAGGGTCAAGAAATTGTAGGAATTTTTATATTATAATAAAGGCCTTTTCCGAATAAATTTTACTACCTTTGACTGCTAATTCGAAACAAACGAATAATTAACGATTTATATGGCAAGTTTAAACACTCTTCGCACCAAGTTCGGCATCGTGCTGTCGATTGTCATCGCAGGCGCCCTCTTGGCTTTCATTCTCTCCCTGAAGACCGAAATGGGCTTCTCGGGTAACGACCCCCGGGTCGGTGTCATCAACGGTAAAAAAATCAACTATTCGGAGTACTACAACCAGTACGAGCAGATCAAGGCGCAGAGCGGCGCCCAGGAAAGCGACGAACAGCAGTCCGCCATGCTCGCCAATGCTGCATGGCAGGCCCTGATCGGCAAGTATGTGCTGGAACCCGGTTTCGACAAGATGGGGCTGCGCGTTACGGAGCCCGAGCGTCTGTCGATGGTCAGCGGCCAGCATCCGTCGCAGGCGTTCTACAACGCCTTCGCCGATCCCCGCACGGGTGAGTACAACGTGGCTGCCGTCGGACAGTTCCTCGCGCAGGCCGAAACGAATGCGCAGGCACAGCAGGCGTGGGCGCAGCTCAACGAGCAGGCCCGCATGGAGCGTGAGATCGCCAAGTACCTCGGCCTGATCAAGGGCGGTGTATATGTCAATGCACTCGAAGTCGCGAACGGTGTGAATGCGGCCAACAATACCTATTCCGGGAAATGGGCCGGCAAGAAATATTCGGCTGTCCCCGATTCGCTGATCCAGGTGAAGTCCGGCGACATCAAGGCATACTACAACAGCCATAAGGATATGTTCAAGCAGACTCCCTCGCGTACGCTGTCGTATGTCGTGTTCGAGGTTACCCCCACGGACGACGATATGCTCGCTCTCGAAAAGAGCGTTGCCGAGGTGGGCGCACAGTTCGCCGCTACGGAGGAGCTGAAGTCGTTCGTACGTGCCAACCGCAACGGCAAGATCGCCGATTCCTATGTTTCGGCGGCTCAGCTTTCGGAGGACGAGGCCAAGGCACTGCTGGCGGGTGAGACTTACGGCCCCGTGCTGAAGAACAACCAGTGGACGATGGCCCGTGTGCTGGATTCGAAAATGGTGCCCGATACGCTGGGAATCCGCCATATCGTGCTGCCCTATACGCAGGAGGCGCTGGCCGACAGCCTGCTGACGGTAATCAAGGGCGGTGCCGATTTCGCACAGCTCGCCTCGCAGTATTCGGTATACGAAGCTACGGCAGCCAACGGCGGCGAAGTGGGTGTGGTGCCCTTCTCGGCTTTCACGGGCGAATTCGTTGCCGCGCTGGCCAATGCCAAGCGGGGGGACGTGGTGAAGGTCGCTTCGGGCGATGCCATCCAGCTGATGCAGGTGTACCGTGCCGACAAACCTTCGAAGCACATGCAGGTGGCGACGATCACCTATCCCGTCGAGGCTTCGGCTGCGACGCGCCGCAATGCCCACAACCTGGCCGGCACTTTCTCGGTGAATGCCAAGGGCTCGGTCGAGGCGTTCAACAACGCCGCTTCGGAAGCGGCCGTTACTCCTCGTGTCGCCTCGCTGGCGCAGGGCGAGCGTACGATCCGCGGCCTGGAGGATTCGCGTGAGGTTGCCCGCTGGGCTTACGGTGCCGAGACGGGCGATCTTTCGGAAATCTTCACCGTCGGAAACGACTATGTGGTCGCTACGCTGACCGAGATCGATGACAACGAGTATACCCCGATCGACAAGGTGGCTGCGCAGGTTCGCGCCCAGGTTCTCCGGGACAAGAAATACGATTACATCACCAAGCAGATCGCCGGTACGACGCTCGACGAGCAGGCTGCCAGCCTCGGTTCCGAGGTCGCCGATTTCGACGGCGTGACTTTCGGTGCCTTCTACGTGAACGGCCCGGGTGTCGAGCCCCGTCTGGTAGGCGCCATCGCTTCGACGACCGAGAAAGGCGTCCTGTCGGCTCCGGTGAAGGGCATGTCGGGGGTTTATGTTTTCCAGGTGGATGACATCCAGACTTCGGACAAGCAGACTGCCGAGGGCGAGAGGGTGCGTGCGCAGGCCATGGCCGAGAGCATGGCGCAGCAATTCTCGGTGCAGGCCATCCAGCAGATGGCCAACATCCAGGATCTGCGCGGCGAATATTTCTAAGCCTCGGATAAAAAATACGATATAGTTTTGAACGCCGGAATATTCCGGCGTTCTTTTTGTTATTTTTGCGTATATTTAGAAGTCGTATCAAAACATATCGCATACAATTATGAATAATTTTGTTTATCACAATCCGACGAAACTGGTTTTCGGCAAAGGGCAGATCGCTCAGCTCGCAAAGCTGATTCCTGCCGGCAAGAAGATCATGATTACCTGCGGCGGTGGCAGCGTGCGCCGCAACGGCATTTACGACCGCATCATCTTTTCCCAATCCGGCTTAATCTGGGGAATGTCCTCCAGATTG
>OLPS01002841.1_pt1 | contig 14732 bp, 17 predicted proteins | sample 1673071 | NCBI WGS metagenome assembly OLPS01 (sample SAMEA3136752, study PRJEB25190) | human gut metagenome | reverse complement strand
TCACTGTTGATGCCACGTACTTTAAGGTGCGGGAGAACCACCGGGTGACGGCCAGAGCTCTGATGATCGCCTATGCCGTCAACAGTAAAGGATTTTGGGAATTCGTTGGATTTAAAGCATATCTAAACGAGTATAATGGCCTAACGATTTAGAACCAAAAGGCGGGGCAGTGTTTAATGAAAAAAAGTGGTATCACATCCCCATCTGAAAGGAGATCCCCATGTCGCGAACCCGCCGGAAATTCAGCTCACAGTTTAAAGCTGACCTTTGTGTCGAACTTCTTAAAGGAGAGAAGGACCTCAACTCTCTGGCTTCAGAAAACAGCCTTCTTCCCAATCTTCTGCGAAATTGGAAAAAAGATTTTCTGGAAAAGTGCTCCAAAGCCTTCGATGACACCAGCGAGAACTATTGGAAGGAGAAATATCTCGCCGAGCACAGGGAAAAGGAAGATTACGCCAGAAAGGTCGGCCAGCTCGCCATGCAGGTGGACTGGCTTAAAAAAAAATCTGAGGAGACTCTTGGACCAGGATACGAAGACAAGTTTACTCCAAAGCCTTTCGAAGAGTAGAGCCTGCGCTTCCGGCGGGGAACGGGAGAAGAAACTCTCTGTGCGCATCGCTGCAGGACTCCCCGGTCTCAACCGGACAAGTATCTACTATAAGCACAGGAACAATAAATCTGCTGAAGAGGAACTTGCGTGCAGGGCTCTCATCGACAGAATCCACACAGATAACCCCTCCTGGGGCGCCCGTCAGCTTTCAAAGCAGCTGCGGCTGCAGGGATTCAAAGCCGGCCGCTTCAGAACCATGCGGTTTATGCGTGAAATGGGCATCGATGCTATCTACCCAAAGATGAACCTTTCCAAACGGCAGAAGAAGGCTCAGATTCTCCCGTATCTGCTCAAAAACGCGGACATCAAACGCCCCAGCCAGGCGTGGTCCATCGACATTACATACATCCCCATAAAGCATGGGTTTCTGTACCTGACAGCCATCATCGACTGGTACAGCCGCTGTATCGTTGGCTGGGAGGTAGACGACACCCTTGATACCCGCATGGTTATTCAGGCTGTCAGAAAAGCCTTCCGGATCGCCAAACCGGAAATTTTAAATTCTGACCAGGGATGCCAGTTTACCAGTAACGAATACAAGACGTTTCTCCGGGAAAATCAAGTGCTTCAGAGCATGGATGGCAAGAGCCGCTGGGCCGACAATATCATGATCGAGCGGTGGTTCCGTTCCTTCAAATATGAGGAGGCTTACCTCACCCAGTACAATAACATCCGGGAAGCCCGCGAAGCCATTCGGATTTATGTGAAGAAATATAATTTTGAGCGCTGCCACTCAGCCATAGGCGGGGTGCCTCCGGCACTGGTTTACTATCCTGCCATGCTGCTGGAAGCCGCGCGGGCGGCCGCATGAAATAAGAAACGCTCGCCGCCGGGCAGGCCGTGAGGGAAAGTTTCTCTTTCCCCTCACGGCTGCGCCGACATTATACTTTTCATTCCGGGTAAAGCCGCTGCGCGCCAATGAACGGCTGCCACCCCGCAAGCGGGTCCCCGCCATTAAATGGCGCTCCGGGCCTGACCCGGTCAAAATACAAAAAGGAGAGAGCTATGCTGGCTTACAGATAACCTGACGCCTCATCCCGAAAATAATTTATTGCCCCGTTAATTTTGGTCTTGATTAAACAGCCACGATAAATTTTTGGAGTGTGTGCAAATCTTTATGTCCACTGGTATGGGTATAGTTTAAAGAGGAGGGTTGTATATTTTGCATATATTCCGCATGTACTTTTTATATAAAAAGTACTTATTTAATATCAATGTATACAAATGAACGTGGGGCAGTATATATTCCAAAATCAGAAAGTTTTTTCTCTGATTCAAAAATTTCTACTTTTCCTAACTCATATGCGTATGCTATTTTACATCCATGAAAATAATTTATATATTTGGCTCGACTGATCCCAGGTGCATATTTTGTTTTTTCCCATAATGCTGTTGGAGATGCTGACAACCTTCCGATTATTTGAACAGAAGCAACAACCTTCATGAAAGGATACGTACTGTAAATATAAATAATAGATACATCATCTTTTGCCAAACGTTTGCGGTACTCAAATTTCTTAGTACCTTGTAATATCTTATCCACATATTCTGGTTTTATTGATAAAAGAAGTGCTTTCAAAATATAATCCTCATCATTCTACATAGTTTATTTCTGTTTCAGAATCATGCACGATCATATCAAACTGCTCATCTGTTATCGCAGTAAACGGACGCGGCCCTCCAGGAGGAACAATGATATTGTGCTCCCACAAATAACCCAAAGTTAGTCGTTTATTTAAGCTTTTTACAAAAATGAATTTTAGAATTTTTAAATTACGACAATGTTCAGACCAAAAATTTTTTAATTCATCAACGGTAAACACACTCCTGTTTTGGCATAAAGATAAAAGATGTTCTTCACTATGGATATTCTCAATAATCTCGTCTACTATAGCAATAGTTGATAGCACAGACTTGTATTTTTTGTTTTCTCCATCTGCTCCCATTCTGTAAAACAGGATCAAATCACCTGGCTTCGCTCCATTAGTGCACGCCCATGAAATATATACTTTTTGAAGAGCATAACGGTGTGGCTCACGTCCGAGAAAGTCTATTCGATTCTCGCTATTGAGCTGTGAATCTGGAAGAAGTGTCGTATGGTATTGGGGCTTAATAGGTAGAATGAATTTATTACACGAATGTGAGAAATTCGGATAATTTATTTTTGGTGTTGCATTATAATCAATTTTATGTAAATGTTTTACTAAAACTTTTTCTTTATTGTTTTTCATTCCATAAAAATTAAATCCCCATCTATTCAATAATCCTTCTAAAGCAACAAGTTCTTTACGATCGGTGAATAACGTTACATAAATCTCGTCAACTTTGCGTTGCTGAGCATTGTCAAAGATGATTTTAATAAATCGTTCTCCCAATCGGAAACCTGTTGATTCGACCTTGAAAGTTCCTACTTTCAATCTACGTTTAGGAAGGAAAGGAGGTTCAATGTCGGAATAATTCTCTGAAGTACCCTCGGTTTTCAAATACAGAAAACCAAGTATTTTCCCATTATCTGAACGACATATATATGCTTCTTCATCGCATTTGCGAGCAAACCACTGATTAAATCCACCATATGCTTTCCGAAAACTATCAAAAAAGCTATCATTTACATCTACATTTCCAAAGTACACTTTTTCGACTGCAAGAGCTTTATATTCAATAAGGTCTGGGTTTTCTTCAGTTACTTTACTAATAAAGCTATTTATTGAAAATACACGATTTACGAGCCCCAGACAAACTGCCTTATTGCGCAATTTACGGTCTTCTGTAATAAAAATATCCACATGATCAAGATATACTTCATACAGAAGACAATTATCGATGTGATCATTTTCATTTTTCTCTGATTGCCCAATTTTGGTTAGAAACATCTCATCTGGCTGGTGTATTGTTTTGAGAACTTCATAAGACTCCAGCTTAACCGAAATAGCTTCCTGGGTTTCTGGGTCACGATACTTTTGTATTTCTGATATAGTATATGGATGAATGACTTTGTCGTATTTTAAGCGATCAATCCATCGAAAGAGGTGTCCAATACTGTAATTAGAAACTATTTTATTCTCGCGATGTATCACAATATTTGTATCCAACAGAATTCTCATACAGCTTAATCCTCAGTATTTAATAACGAGCAACATTTTTTCAAATCGGATCCATCAAAGGCCATTTTATATATATAAATTACAATGATATTTATCAGAAATTACTTCAGCAACTCGTCGTTCTTCACGAAGCAACAGCTCAATGTGTTTGAGTTCATATTTCTTTTTATCTCTGATAGTTAGATTGCTTAATATGCGTTCAGGATCAGCCTCTAATAAAAGAATCCGTTCCATCAAAATTTTTTCAAAAATACTACTTGGTAACTCTTCAACGCAATTTAACTTATTAAAAATACAAAAATGACCTGCTAACAGTATTGTTGAATACTGTTTCAATTTTTTCCTAACCTCCATGGCAAGAATATCTTGATTTGCATATTTATTTTTTACTACTTTGTTTGCTCCGTACTGCTCACCATTGACATTACTGATTAAATCGCTAGCAGAAAAAGATGGAATTGCAAATTTTTTTGAGAGACCATTACACAAAGTACTTTTACCAACACCATAAGAACCTGCAACAAAAATTGTTCCCATAATCACTCCTGCATAATCATGTTATAATAGTTTAATAATCCGTAGCTGAACTATATTGTAAGGTGATCAAATATAAATACTCCCTTCAAGAAAAAATTTTGCTCTTCAAGTGAAAGAACAGTAAAATCCATATGCTGATGTAAATTCCGGTGGCGAAAAAATGAATCATGGGTACGCCTTCGGTATGTTTGGAATCGCTAACAACCACCAAAACCGAAAGGAGAACACCATGGCTCCGGTCATCATTAACTTAGAGTTCGATGAAATTCTACGGGTATTTACGACAGGGGATAAAAATGAAGAATTCCGTCTTCTGCTCCAAGAGGGGCTTAATGCCATGCTCGACGGAGAATCCTCAGAACAGCTCGGAGCAAAGCGCTAAGAACGCACGGAGGAACGCACGGACAGCCGTAACGGCGTGCGTACGCGTGAGCTGAAGCCCCGGATAGGCAGATAGCCCTGAACGTACCCAGACACCGGAATCAGCCATTCAGAACAATGCTTTTTGAAAACTATTCGCGCAGTGAACAGTCCCTTTTCACGACCATGGCAGTCATCGTTCTGGAGGGTGTTTCCACCCGAAAGGTTGTCCGAGTAACGGAAGAGATGTGCGGAACGTCATTTTCGAAATCGGCTGTTTCTGAAATCTGCAAAAGCCTGGATGCTTACGTGGATAAATTTAGGAACCGTCCTCTGACAGATTCCTATCCATTCTTCACTGTCGATACCACGTACTTTAAGGTGCGGGAGAACCACCGGTGACAGCCAGGGCACTTATGATCGCCTTTGCCGTCAACAGTAAAGGACTTCGGGAAGTTGTTGGATTTAAAGCATATCCCAATGAATCCACCGAGACATGGACAGACTTTCTGTCAGGACTGAGACAGCGGGGGCTGACAGATCCGCGGATGATTATCTCTGACGCACACGAAGGAATTATCGCCGCAGTCGGCAGAGTTTTCCCGACTCTGCCCTGGCAGCGGTGTCAGTTTCTCTTTGCCAGAAACATTACCGCAAAAGCTCCGGCGAAGTACCAGGCCGGACTGAGCTCAGAGCTGACAGAAATGTTCAACTGCAGAACAATCGGAGAGGCCAGAAAAAAGCGGGACCAGATTCTCTCTGACTACAAAGATATCGCAGAGTCAGCCATGCTCTGCCTGGATGAAGGATTTGAGAGTGCCATGACTGTGATGGCTCTTCCGGCGGGACTCAGGCGGTTCTGCAGAACATCCAATCATATTGAGAGGCTCAACAGGGAATTAAAGCGCCGCTCCAGCGTGATCGGCATATTCCCCAATGAAGAGTCTCTGGTAAGGACCATGGGCGCAGTCCTGATTGAAGAAAGCCATCAGAGACAATCGGGCAGAGCTCTTTTCAGTCCCAAAACTTTTAAGGAGTTCATGACACCGGAAGTCATAAAGACGCTGATTGAAATCGCGAACGAGCAGCAGTGGGTGATGGCCGCCTAGGCGGCCATCACCCGCTGTCCCCCGAAAGGCAAATTTACACACTAGTCCGGACTTTACTCGAAATGCAGGTGTCCATTATAAAGGAATCAGAAAAAACACCTGTCCAGAAATGTGGATCTGCGTTACATGCACTGTCCAATTTTTGGAGTGTGTGCAAATCTTGCTGTCCATTGTAATGGGTACAGTTTACTCCTATCGGAAGTTTGTTTGGTCACAAAACTTTAACCGGTTGGCGAGCCATTTGCCTTTTTTAAAAGTGCTAAAGATTCTTTACACTACCAAAAGTCAGGATGGTAACCGACAAGCTGAAACAGCTTAAACTGGAGAAGGTTGCGGCCCTGATGGAGGGAGGCACCGAAGAAACCTTCTCATACTACGACTTTCCCCCGACTCACTAGCGCAGTATCCGCACAAACAACCCTCTTGAGCGGATCAACTGTGAAATCAGAAGACGGACGAGGGTTGTCGGGAATTTTCCAGACGGCCAGTCTGCGCTTATGCTGGTGTGCGCGGGACTGAGGTACATCGCGGGCCATAAATGGGGGACTGAACGCTATTTTATATGCAGACGCTGTACCCAGCCCGCCTTTTAATAGTTCCGTGCCTGCGGGGCATTTGGAGGCGCGGGCTCCTGCGCGCCGAAAATGATTCGAGGGCGCGGAATCCTCATGAGACGAAGTCTCATGAGCGGACAGAATTTTTAGTTATCAGAAACAAATCCGGACCGTGAGTGCGCGAATGCCTCCCATGATGGCCGGATTTCAGGCAGAGGAGAACTTGACGGGCGAGCCCCCAAAAATGTGCGAAAAAAACTCTGGACGTTATCTTCAGAATTTGCTACAATTTACCTCATTTACTAATTTTTATAGTAAATTCACTTACTGTCTTCACAGGGTTATAAAAAATGACAATAAAATGGAACTCTTGTCTCTTAACATTAGAGTCCAATGCCGAATATTGTGAATTCTCTAACTCTTCTTTATCCATTTTTTGGAGCTGAAGAAGAGAAAGGTTTCCTCCAACTTTTTGTTCTTTTTTTTCCAGAGGCTTTTTGTCTTCCCCTATAATCACGGCTTCAACATGAACAGTAGATGGCAAAAAAGGTTTCTGACCAACCACTTGCCCTTCAATAACCAGGATTCGTCCGACCTTCTCATTATCCACAAAATACTGACGGACTTTTTCCAGGCGTAGAGAATGAAGATCAATATTATTTGAATTTTGTTCCTGGGTGGGAACTTGGGCATCTCCACTTATTGACATATTAGTCTCTGCCGGCTTGGCCGCATTCTCCATGCCCTGACCGGGATTGTTCAGAGAAGATTCATCCCTGCTGACACTCCCCTCAGGCTGTTGCACTGACTTTACCGGAGTCGGGGCTGGAACAAATTTATTTTTCAGGTTAATGACAGCCCCCCTGAAATCGCCAGAAAGCTCCCACGCAGCATACCCGGCTATTCCTAAAACCAAAACAACAACTAAAAACCATAAAAATGGATGATGGGATTTCTTTTCTTCCAGCTGGGGCAGGGCACTCTGAGGAACGTCAGACGCTCCCAGGGGAGGAAGTGTTCCTGAACTCAAAGATGGCTGCCTAGCATAGTCTGAACTTTCTTCAGAAGGCAGAGAAAAGACTGTCATACAGACAGAACAGCGTAAGCGCGCCCCCGGTTTAGTTCCGGAAGGGAGATTGAAACGGCTCTTGCACTTAGGACACACAACTTGCATGGCTCTGAACCTCCGGGGCGTTCATTCCTGTTGAAAGAAATCTTCTAGTTTTCATCTGGGATGCAGATATCAGGGAGCGTTCTTAGTTTCTCCGCGTAATCAAGCCCATACCCCACTATGAAGCCATCATCCATAACAAAACCAGGGTAATCCACGTGCACATCGACCACACGCCGGGCTTTTTTATCGACAAGGGCGGCAAGTTCCAGACTCCTCGGATTTCTCGCGCGGAACTGCTCCATCAGAAAATGCATCGTATGGCCGCTGTCCACGCAGTCCTCCACTATCAGGACATGTTTTCCCTCGATGTTGACTTCCACATCACGGGAAAAGGTAACATGCCCGCTGCTCTCTGTTCCATTGCCGTAACTGGAAAGCCGGACAAAATCCACAATCATATTTTTGTTATCGATACACCGGACCAAATCGGCGAAAAAGATAAAAGCACCTTTCAGGACACAGACAACAACAAGAGGCTCATCGCCGTACTTTTTCGTTATCTGCTCCCCAAGCTGCTCTACCCTCTTCCTGATGTCTTCACGCGTGTATAATGGCTTCAGCCTGGAAATTTCCATAGTAGTTATCCTCTCTTCGTAAGACTTTCAGATTTCGCCCGTTTTGAAGCAGGCTGAAAAAAGTGAAAGGCCTCATCCTCTGCAATGATATCTGAAGATGAGGCCTTTTATCAAAACTTTCCGGGGAACATGCCCCCAGTGAATTTAATTTTCCGCAAGGACGTGAAGAACAGCGAATTCGTCACAGTCAGGGTACTTGGGGCAGTGCACACAGTCGGCCCAGATTTTCTGGGGAAGAACATCCTTCTCAACGGTGGGGAAACCGATATGATTGAAGAAGCCTTCCTGATAGGTAAGCGCGAACACGCGTTTAATGCCAATGGAAGGGCAGTCAGCAAGACACGCCTGGACAGCCAGAAGCCCCAGGCCCTTGCCTCGCTGATCTTCGCGGATAACAAGTGAAGCTACTTCCGCCAAATCTTCCCAGACAGGAGCCAAAGCCACACATCCAACGATTTCCCCGTCGGGTTTCACGAGAACAAAAAAGTTACGCACATGGCCATAGAGATAGGTCAGGGCCCTGGGAAGAAGCTGTCCCTTGAGCGCGGCCTGCATCAGAAGGGCGTGAATATCCTTCACGTCATCAACCACGGCCTTACGGACCGTGACATCACCTTTCTGCATCATATCAGTCCCTTTACTTGTTCAGAAGGGGAGACAGAATCTGATCAAACTCGTCTTCAGAAGGAGCCCCGCTCCCTGTCACCAGCAGCTTGCCATCGGGATCGTAAATAACATTAAAGGGAATACTGCTGATTCCAAAGAGATCGACGAGATCTCTGTTGGCAAGATACACAGGATAGTTGGCACCAAAATTCTTCATGAAAGGTCCGACTTTGGAGGAAGTGGCGCTATCGTCCACGGAGAGGCCGATAAAAGCGACTTTGTTTCCATACTTCGCCTGCATTTTGACAAGAAGGGGAATTTCTCCCCGGCACGGGGGGCACCAGGTGGCAAAAAAGTTGACGATCACCGGCTTGCCTTTGTTCGAACGAATCACATTTTCAAGTCCGGCCTTATCAAGAGTGGACACAACGTTGTTGCTGGCAGCGAAGCAGTAAGCTGCGGGCAGGACGATCAGTACCAGCAGTACAGCGAGCAGAAACTTCTTCATATGTTTTAGGCAGAAGATGCCCTCCGGCATCCCCCGCACGACCTCCCGATGTAAAAACTGATTTGAAGCCCCTTTCCCCTTTCGGAAGGGCTCCTTTCTATTTTTCGAGATGTTCAGCATACCTTAGTTATTTCTCTTTCTCAAGAACCCAACCATCCTGCAGGCGCAGCGCTGCTATCGTCAGTGCACAACGTCATCTCCCACGGCATGGTATCCTATTTGACAAAGACACGCTCAGTACATACTTGATAACCCTTAGGGCAAGACACAGGACAGAAAACAGCAAAACGCATCCTTATAATAATAGACATCAGGCCGGGGCACCCCGGAAGGAAATATTTCGTGACACGCACCAATATGAGTAAAGAAGCAGCCCCTGAAAGCCTCATACCGGAGTCCCGCCATTCTCTCCAGGCCGGGGATTCCACACAAACGGGCACGCAGGAAGCTGGAGAAGCAAAGAGCATAAGCCAGAACGTATGTGTCACCCCTGACGTCATTCCTTCTGAGGAAACGGAGGAAAAGGAACCTGCGGATACTGCTGCTGACAGTACTATACGCATCCGCAGGAAACGTTCAGCCGCGAGGCGCCGTACGAAGAGCAACAGCCGTGATGCTGAAGCTGAAGAGCTCAAGGATGGCGCCGTACAGAAGGACACCGAAAAAGAAGAACCTGCGAGCGAACTCGCTGAAGTAGAGGAAATAGCCAGCGAGGATCTCGGAGACGAAGAGCAGACTGATGACGTTCTCTCTCCTGAGGTAGAAGAAACAGACAGGGATGGAGAAGAGCCCATAGGGCTTGAAGCCCATGACTCTGCTGAGGATATTTTACCAGCTCCTTCGCACAGCCGCCTCCCTTCCACAAGAGACAGCTTTCAGCTCTATGTCAGGGAAATAAGCCACTTTCCCCTCCTCAAACCCGAGGAAGAGCACGAGCTGGCTGTCAAATTCAGAGATACGAGAGACAAAAAAGCCGCTTTCCGTCTCATTTCCTCCCACCTGCGCCTTGTGGTCAAAATTGCCGTTGATTTCCAGCGTCGCTGGATGCAGAACGTCCTCGATCTCGTGCAGGAAGGCAATGTCGGCCTTATGCACGCACTCTACAAATTCGACCCCGACAAGGGGATCAAATTCTCGTATTACGCGTCCTTCTGGATCAAGGCGTACATCCTGAAATTCATTATGGATAATTTCAGGATGGTCAAAATAGGCACCACACAGGTCCAGCGCCGGCTTTTCTTCAATCTGTCCCGCGAACGTCAGAAACTCATTGCCGAAGGTTTTGATCCTGATGCCGAAATGCTCTCAAAAAGACTCGGTGTCAGCAAAAGCGATATCCAGGAAATGGATCAGCGCATGTCCTCAGGCGATGTTTCCCTGAATGTCCCTGTCGGAGATGATTCAGATTCGGCAACACGGATGGACTTCCTTCCCGCTCTCGGTCCCGGAGTCGAGGACAGTATCGCATCCTCGGAAATTTCCGACATCCTGAGGGAAAAGCTCAAAGCCATTCTCCCGCAACTCAACGAAAAGGAAATATATATTCTCAATCACCGTCTCCTGACCGAAAACCCCGAGACTCTCCGTAAGATCGGAGAACACTTCAATGTCACAAGGGAACGTGTCCGGCAGCTTGAAATCCGTCTGCTCGAAAAAATCAAGAAACACCTTTCCTCCGATATCAAAGATTTCTCTGACACATGGATAAAACCATGAAAAAGCAAAGCTCTCTCCTTCTAATTTCTTCCTGCCTGCTGCAGGCAGTCCTGTTTTCAGGCTGCGCCGGAACGGCACACGGTTTTGGAGCCCCCGCCGCAGGTACTGGAACGCCGGCAAAAACAGATAGCTTTGCCTGGTCTGTCGCGGACAACGGCGGTGATTTCCCCGCTGGCAGAATGCTGCAGGGGATAGAAGTCCAGCCGAAACGAGATGTACTGTCTCCTGAAGCCAGAACAATGGCAGCCTATCTGACCATGCTGCAGGCGGTATCCACCGGCCACGAAGAAGCCGGCATCGCTGCCGCGGAAGAGCTTTCTAACGTAACGGGAGAGAACGCTCTTCCTGAAAATCTGTGGCTTGAGTGCGCTCTCTGGTATCTGGATCGCAAATCGGTCAACGCCATCCCCTTCCTCCGCTACGCACGCAAAGCCTGCCCGGACAGCGTTCCCCTTCTGCTTGCCTTCACAGAAGCCCTGAGCGAGCACAACTTCAGTAACGAAGCCATGGAAACGCTCAACGCGTTTCTCGTGAAGAATCCGGATAATTCCGCTGTGATTATCCAGAAAGGCATCACGCAGTTCAAGGCAAAGAACACGGCTGAAGCCCTCAAAACCTTCGCGTCCGTCCCGAAAAAGGACCGCTCCGGACTCGTCGAATATTACCAGGCCAAAGCCCTGCTCGCTCTTGGCCGTGACGATGAAGCCCTTAAGCACCTGCGTCTTGCTGTAAAAGAACTTCCTGATTTCGGGGAAGCCCTTTCAGAACTCGCCTTTGTCTGCGAAAAGCACGAAAACTACAAAGAAGCGAGGCATGCCTACGAGCAGCTTCTGAATATGAACTACTCCGGCAAAGACATTTCCCTGCGCCTCATCAGCCTTTCCTTAAAGATGGGACAGCCGGAAAAGGCCATGGAATATTTCAGGAACGGTCCGGATGATACGTACTTTAAAATGACGGCGGCCTCCCTGTTCAGCGAATCCAGGCACTACCTCCAGGCAGAATCCATCCTGAAGGATATCTCCTCACGGCCTGGAGCTCCTGACGAGGTTTATCTCTTCCTGGCTGATCTGACATACGAACAGCGTCATGATCTCAAAGCCGCTCTCAGATGGCTTGATAACATTAAAGATACGAGCGGGGCAGCGCAGCGCAAATTTCTCCTGAAGGCACAGCTTCAGGCCGAGGCCGGGAGAATGGAAGACGCTTTCGCCACTGTAAAATCGGGGATCGCAAAGTACCCCAATATTCCTGATTTTGTGAGTCTGGAAGCCCGGCTTCTCGCACGGTCAGGACATCTTAAGGAAGCCATCCAGACTGCCAGGGAAGGAGTCGCCCGGTGGCCGGATTCCACAGAAATGGCCTTCCTCCTCGGGAACCTCTATTCCGACAACGGCAACAGGAAGGAAGCTCTTGAGGTCATGGAGTCCATTCTCAGGAAGGAACCGGACAATTATCAGGCTCTGAACTATGTGGGGTACACTCTGGCTGAGGAAAACAGGGATATTGAAAGAGCCATCACGCTTCTCACAAAGGCGAACTCTCTTGCCCCCCGCCAGTTCTATATCCTTGATTCCCTTGCCTGGGCGCACTACCGTGCCGGTCATCTTGATCAGGCATGGAATTTCATCAGGGAAGCCTGTCAGCTCGATTCCTCGGACGATTCCACAATCTGGGAACACTACGGCGATATCGCCCTGGCAAAAAACATGAAATCCGAAGCGAAAAACGGCTATAAGAAAGCACTTCGTGGGAATCCTCCCAACGCGGACGAAATTCGCAGAAAGCTTGAAACCATTCAGGCGAAATAGCAGAACATCCGGACAACTTCAGAGGTATCCGCAGAGTCTCTTTTCTGCACCTCAAACGGGCCTGGCCCGAAAAAAGATATCCATCATGAAAAAAATTCATCTTCTGGCTGTGGTCATCCTCTCCCTTCTGCTCTGTTCCTGCGCGGGCAAAACACTTCAGCCGGCCGATCCGGCAGCCGCACAAAACCGCTGGCAGGCTTTTACACAGCAGAGCAATATCAAATCTGCCCCGTTCAGGGATTCCCTGAGCATGCGCTTCGGAAAGGAAGGGGATACGCGGCGTGTCACAGCCCTTATCTGGGGCAACGGGGACAAGACCCTCCGGCTTGATGTGCTGGCCGGCGTTGGCGCCGTCGTGGCGAACATCGCCCAGAAGGACAATCACTTTTTCATTTATACGCCAATGCAGCGCAAAGCCTACTTTCATGAGGGTGCCAGCAGTCCTCTCCTGAAAGTCGGCGTGCCCCTTCCCTTTGACCTCTTCAGTCTGGAAGCTCTGCTCAACGGCCGCTACACAGATGTGTTCGGCAAAGAATTCGTCAGAGCCGCGCAGCAGGGAGACTCCATCATTTACACTCTCGGCGCGGGAGCCGGCGGCGAACTTACCATCGGGCCGGACGCACGCCCCGCAGTCTGGAAGGATGAAAACTGGAAACTTCTTTTCACTCCCGACGGCACAGGCCTCCTCCACAGGCTTGACCTTTCCAACAACAAAGGAGGAAAGGGCATCGTCATTGTCAAGGAACGGGATCATACATCGCCCTTCGGCGAGAATCAGATGAAAATCCAGATTCCCGAAGGAACGGAACTTCTTCCTCTGGAACGTTTCCAGCAGGCGGATTAGTTTTTCCTCTCACTCTTACACACGAAGCGGAGAACAACATGGCTCAGAATATTCACATCGGCTGTGATCACGCAGCCCTGGATCTCAAGAATATCATTATCCGTCAGCTCGAGGAGCGCGGCCTGACTGTTACGGATCATGGCACCTACACTCCGGAGAGCTGCGATTATCCCGACATAGCCCACGATGTCGCCCAGGCTGTGGAAAAAGAAAACGGAACGGGCATACTGCTCTGCGGAACAGGCATTGGCATGTCCATGGCAGCCAACCATCATAAAGGCATACGCGCCGCGCTCTGCACAACGGAACTTCACGCAAAGTTCGCCCGCAGACATAACGATGCCAACATTCTCTGCCTCGGAGCGCGCATGACAGGCGTTGAGCTCGCCAAAGCCATCGTCGAAGCGTTTCTGACCACCGGTTTTGAAGGCGGCCGTCACAAGCGCCGTATCGACAAAATCCCCTGCTAACACGGCACCTCATTTTCCCTCACCCGGGGCTCCCTCCTCTCCGGGAGAGAGCCCGGCTTTTCTCAAAAACGCTCTTGCAGCATCCACGAAGGATATTTCATGCAGATTTTCAATACAGCGTCCCGAAGCAAGGAAGAGTTCATCCCTATCCGCCCGGGAAAGGTTCACATGTACGTCTGCGGCGTCACCGTCTATGACCTCTGCCATATCGGGCATGCGCGCTCCGCGCTCGTCTTTGACGTTCTCGTCCGCTTCCTGCGCAGCAAGGGACTTGACGTGACCTTCGTACGCAACTTCACGGACGTGGACGACAAGATTATCCGGCGCGCCAATACCGAAAACAAAGACTGGAAGGAAATCGCCGAGACGTACATCAAAGCGTTCCATGAAGACATGGACGCGCTCGGCATACAGCGTGCTGACTTTGAACCCAGGGCAACAGAAAATATTCAGAATATTATCAGCATCTGTCAGACACTCGTTGACCAGGGAACGGCCTACACGACTCCTTCCGGAGACGTGTATTTCAGCGTGAGGGCTTTCCCGGCCTACGGCAAGCTTTCACACAGGGATATCAATGATATGCTTTCCGGTGCACGTGTCGCTCCCGGAGAAGAGAAGAGGGATCCGCTCGACTTTGCCATCTGGAAAGCAGCCAAGCCTGGAGAACCATACTGGGAGAGCCCGTGGGGAAAGGGGCGCCCCGGCTGGCACATCGAGTGCTCGGCCATGTCCAAACCATACCTTCCCCTGG
>OLPS01002824.1_pt1 | contig 14810 bp, 9 predicted proteins | sample 1673071 | NCBI WGS metagenome assembly OLPS01 (sample SAMEA3136752, study PRJEB25190) | human gut metagenome | reverse complement strand
ACGATGCCCTTGACAAGGAAATCAATATGTTAAAATTTTACTTGGACACTACTGCAAGAATGCGTCTCTACAGAGGGTTCCGCGTGGTTTGCCTTGCGCGTCTCGGCATGCGAAGGGGGGATGCCGCCCGCGGTTCGCGGATGGCATCCCCCCCGTGTGTGTCTCGGGGCGTGCGGGGATTACTCCTCGCCGCTGGGGTTGTCGTCGGGTGGGGTGACGGGCTCGTCCTTGCCGTCGTCGCCGCCGCCTGGCTGGCCGGGCTTGTCGTCATCGTTGTCCGAGTCGCCGCTGGCGCCGCCCTGGCCGGCGGAGGTGTCGGGGGCTTTCGACTTCTGGCCGATGACCTCGCGCTTGTAGTGGGTTATCTCGGTGTTCACGTAGTCGATGAAGTCGGCGTACTCCGTCTCCCCCTCGATGAGGGCGAGGGCGTTGACCCACTTCACGAGGGTGCGGTAGGCCTCGTCCGATGCCTTGCGCGAGTTTTTCAGCGCGCCCACGGTCTGGGTCATGCGCTCCTCGGTGCGGTCGGCGGTGAAGGTGCGCACGCGCTCGTTGGCCTCCTTCAGGGCGGTGACGAAGGGGGTGAGCGAGAGGGCGCTCACTTGCTCGGCGTACTTGCCCTCCAGGTCGGCCAGGAAGTTGACGAGCATGCCCGTCTCCTTGTCCAGCTGCTCCTGCGGGTCGATGTCGTAGTCGATGATGTGCTGGTTGAGCGCTTTCGCGGCCTGCGCCAGGTTTTCCACGGGCAGGTTGAGGAAGCCCTTCACGGCCTGCTTGTAGCCGATGTAGAGCTGGTCGCGGTCGTGGTCGGCCTGGGCGATGTCGTCGGTCAGCAGGCTCTTTTGCGAGAGCTTCAGGTCTCTGTCCTCCTGGGCCACGGCGGTCTTGAGCGCGCTCACTTGGGCGGCTGCCTTCTCGCTTACTTTCGTGTCGGCCTCGGCGCGGGCCAGCACGTTGCTTACATACAGGAAGTGCGCGCCGTTGTTCATGCGCCCGAGGGCGATAGTTCCGATTTCTTTCATATTTTCATTGCTTTATGGTTCATACTTGGCGGTAACGTTCGTTTTCCGCCCTTGTCATACGCGAATATACGAAAAATCGCTGGATGGCGGATGCCCGTCGGCGAAAAAATGTTGGGAATCGCGCGATTCTTGTCCCAAAACTTCGCTGGGAAGGTATCGCGGCGCAATTCTTGTCCCAAAACTTCGCTGGGAAGGTATCGCGGCACGATTCTTGTCCCAAAACTTCGCTGGGAAGGTATCGCGGCACGATTCTTGTCCCAAAACTTCGCTGGGAAGGTATCGCGGCACGATTCTTGTCCCAAAACTTCGCTGGGAAGGTATCGCGGCACGATTCTTGTCCCAAATCTTCGCTGGGAAGGTATCGCGGCGCGATTCTTGTCCCAAAACTTCGCTGGGAAGGTATCGCGCCGCGATTCTTGTCCCAAATCTTCGCTGGGAAGGTATCGCGGCGCGATTCTTGTCCCAAAACTTCGCTGGGAAGGTATCGCGGCACGATTCTTGTCCCAAAACTTCGCTGGGAAGAAATTTACGCGCGTATCTCGTCCCAAATCCTCGCTGGGAAAGAATTTACGCGCGTATCTCGCCCCTCCCGAATGGCGGGGGCGGCGATTTCCGTAAAAATGGTAGGCTTTGCCCGCTTATGGATACATCGGGACTCCGCCTTTTGCCGTAACTTCGCGGCAGGGAACGACGGGAACGCGACGCCCGATTGGCAAGAGGCGTGGCACGCCGCGTCTCTTGCCATTTGGAATGTGCGGGGCATATCCGTGAGTTCGACGAAAAGTTGTAGAGACGCATTCTTGCGTCTCGGCACGCGAGATTGCCGAATGAAATTGGCAATTGCGGAGGCCTGGCGGTTTGCTGAGACGCAAGAATGCGTCTCTACAGGGGGGCGCGTGTTTGTCTTTTGCGCCGCGTCTCTTGCCAATCGGGCGTGGCACGGATTCCATGATTCCCGCCAGGGGAGACGCGGCGCGCCGCGTCTCTACATTGTGCGCGCGGAACGCGATTCGCCGCGCCCACTTTCCGCGGCCCCTTTTTCGCGCGTTTTCCGCGAAATAATCGCCAAAAAATGATTTTCTCGATAAAAAGTAGTATCTTTGCAGCCTAAAAAAGCTGACAACGAAAGAATATGGCTAAAAAATCAAATACGCAATTCCAGATGATCGCTGATTTCGACGGAGACTCGAGCATTTTGTATGGCGACCTGGAAAGCGGCAATTACCCCATGCTATGCACCCGCAACGTAGTGATGTTCCCCACCGTCATCAGCCCCGTGCTGGTGGGCAGGGAGCAGAGCACCAACCTGATGCGGATGCTGCAGAAGAAAGAGGACCCCGTGCTGTGCGTGTTCTGTCAGAAAGACGAGAACGTGGACAATCCCACCCTTGACGACATGTACCGCGAGGGCGTGTTCGCCAAGCTGCTCCGCGTCATGGAGCTGCCCGGCGGCGACGGCAACGTGAACGCCATCATACAGGCCCTCGGCCCCGCCCGGCTGGTGAAGATCAACCGCAGGATGCCCTACTACACGGCGGCCGTCGAGGCCGTCGAGGAGGAGATACCCGAGGAGGGAGACACCCAGTTCGACACCCTGCTGGCGGAGCTGCGGGAGAAGACCATAGAGTATATCAAGGCGGACGACAGCATACCCAACGAGGCCGAGTTCGCCCTGAAGAACATCACCAACAAGGTGATGCTCCCCAACTTCATCTGCGCCAACATGCCCTTCAGCGCCCAGGAGAAGATGGACTTGCTCTCCACGCACTCCCTGGTGGACCGCGTCTACCAGATACTGAAGCTCGAGGACAGGAACATCAGCCTGCTGCGCCTGCAGCAGGAGATAAGGCAGAAGACCCGCAACGACCTGGACGCCCAGCAGCGCGAGTACTTCCTGCAGCAGCAGCTGAAGAACATCAAGGAGGAGCTGGGCGACGACTACGGCAGCCCCGAGCGCAAGGAGCTCTACGAGAAGGCCGAGACCAAGAACTGGCCCCAGGAGGTGCACGCCACCTTTATGAAGGAGCTGGACAAGCTGGAGATGCTCAATCCCCAAAGCCCCGAGTACAGCGTGCAGTTCACCTACCTGCAGACCATGGTCGCCCTGCCCTGGAACGAGTACACCCAGGACGACCTGGACATCAAGCGCGCCAAGAGGATACTGGACAAGGACCACTACGGCATGGAGAAGGTGAAGGAGCGCATCCTGGAGTACCTCGCCGTGCTCAAGCTGCGCGGCGACCTCAAGTCGCCCATCATCTGCCTCTACGGCCCCCCGGGAGTGGGAAAGACCAGCCTGGGCAAGAGCATCGCCGAGAGCATGAAGCGCAAGTACGTCAGGATGTCGCTCGGCGGCGTGCACGACGAGTCGGAGATAAGGGGACACAGGCGCACTTACGTGGGCGCCATGCCCGGGCGCATCATCAAGAGCATGCAGAAGGCCGGCTCCAGCAACCCCGTCTTCATCCTCGACGAGATAGACAAGGTCACCCAGAACACCATCAACGGCGACCCTTCCTCCGCCCTGCTGGAGGTGCTCGACCCCGAGCAGAACAACGCCTTCCACGACAACTACCTGGACGTGGACTATGACCTCTCCAAGGTGCTCTTCATCGCCACGGCCAACGACCTGGGCGGCATCCCCCGCCCCCTGCGCGACCGCATGGAAATCATCGAGGTGAGCGGCTACGTCACCGAGGAGAAGGTGGAGATAGCCAAGCGCCACCTCTTGCCCCGCGAGCTGAAGAACACGGGACTGGAGAGCCACGAGCCCAAGATAAAGTTCAACAAGGCATCGCTGGAGAAGATAATAGAGCAGTACACCCGCGAGAGCGGCGTGCGCCAGCTGGAGAAGCAAATCAACAAGGCCCTGCGCAAGATAGCCTACAAGGAGCAGGTGGAGGACGTCACCGTGGACTCGGTGATTACGCCCGCCGACCTGGAAGGCCTCTTGGGCAAGCCCCCCTTCTACCGCGACATCTACCAGGGCAACGACTACGCCGGCGTGGTCACGGGCCTGGCCTGGACCTCCGTGGGCGGAGAGATACTCTTCATAGAGACCTCGCTCAGCAAGGGAAAGGCTGGCAAGCTGACGCTCACCGGCAACCTGGGCGACGTGATGAAGGAGTCGGCCGTGATAGCCCTGGAGTACGTCAAGGCCCACATCGACATGCTGGGCGTGGACTACCGCGTCTTCGACCGCTGGAACATCCACATCCACGTGCCCGAGGGAGCCACGCCGAAGGACGGCCCCTCCGCCGGCATCACCATAGCCACCAGCATCGCCTCGGCGCTCACCCAACGCAAGGTGAGGAAGAACACGGCCATGACGGGCGAGATAACCTTGCGGGGAAAGGTGCTGCCCGTGGGCGGCATCAAGGAGAAGATATTGGCGGCCAAGCGCGCCGGCATCACGGACATCGTGATGTGCCGCGAAAACCAGAAAGACGTGGAGGAAATTCCCGAGCGTTACCGCCAGGGCGTGGAGTTCCATTACGTGGAGAACGTGGCGGACGTGTGGCGTTTCGCCCTCACCGACGAGATGGTGGCGCACCCCGTGGATTTCTCCATTCCCGCCAGTGAAGACAACGGCCAGAAAGCAGAAGCATGAAATTCCAGTTGCAAGCCACCGACCCTCGCAGTGACGCCCGTGCGGGCATCATCACCACCGGCCACGGCCAGGTGCCCACGCCCATCTTCATGCCCGTGGGAACGGTGGGCAGCGTGAAGGGCGTGCATTTCGAGGAGCTGCGCCGCCAGGTGAAGGCGCAAATCATACTGGGCAACACCTATCACCTCTATTTGCGCCCTGGGCTGGAGGTGCTCAGGGCCGCGGGAGGCCTGCACGGCTTCAACGGGTGGGAGCGTCCCATCCTCACGGATAGCGGCGGCTTCCAGGTATTCTCGCTCACGGGCATCAGGAAGCTGAGGGAGGAAGGGTGCGAGTTCCGTTCACACATAGACGGCAGCAAGCATTTCTTCACCCCCGAGAGCGTGATGGACACCCAGCGGGTGATAGGTGCGGACATCATGATGGCCTTCGACGAGTGCCCCCCGGGACAGAGCGACTACGGCTACGCCCGAGAGAGCCTCATGCTTACCCAGCGGTGGCTGGACAGGTGCATCCGCCGACTGGGGGAGACGGAGCCGCTCTACGGATACGAGCAGACGTTGTTCCCCATCGTGCAGGGATGCACCTACAAGGACCTGCGCCAAGAGGCCGCCAAGTACGTGGCCGACAAGGGAGCCGACGGCAACGCCATAGGAGGCCTGGCCGTGGGCGAGCCCACGGAGGTGATGTATGAGATGATAGAGGTGGTGAACGAGATCTTGCCGAAAGACAAGCCCCGCTACCTCATGGGCGTGGGCACGCCCCAAAACCTGCTGGAGGCCATTGAGCGGGGCGTGGACATGTTTGACTGCGTGATGCCCACCCGCAACGGCCGCAACGCCATGCTCTTCACCTACGAGGGGACGATGAACATGCGCAACAAGAAGTGGGAGATGGACTTCTCTCCGCTGGACGGCGATGGTTGCGAGATAGACCGCGTGACCTCGAAGGCTTACCTGCATCACCTCTTCAAGGCGCAGGAGCTGCTGGCCATGCAGATAGCCAGCATCCACAACCTGGCGTTCTACCTGCGGCTGGTGACCGACGCCAGGCAGCACATCATTCAAGGAGACTTCACGGCGTGGAAGAGGAGCGTCGTGGAACAACTGGACAGGAGGATATGATGAAGACGTTTGGCGAGTTGAGAAAGTACCACCGGTGGTACAGGGTGTCCAGATGGCTGGGCAAGTCACGCGGCAAGGCGGGAAGAGCATGCCGCGCGCTGGCCGGCCGCTTGTCTTTCTTGCGATACCTGCATCCCGCCAGGTACGTGAAGAAGCTGGACTGGTATATCATCAAGAAATTCGTCGGCACGTATATCTTCTCCATCGCGCTCATCATCTCCATCTCCATCGTCTTCGACGTGAACGAGAACCTGGCGAAGTTCAGCCAGTATCACGCTCCGCTGAAGGCCATCGTCTTCGATTACTACGCCAACTTCGTGCCCTATTTCGCCAACCTGTTCAGCGCGCTCTTCGTGTTTATCGCCGTCATCTTCTTCACCTCCAAGATGGCGGACAACTCCGAGATTATCGCCATACAGGCGGCGGGAGTCTCCTTCAAGCGATTGCTGAGGCCCTACATGATTTCTTGCGTGCTCATCTCCAGCCTCTCGTTCTATCTTTCTTCTTATGTGATACCCCACGGCACCGTGGTGAGGCTCAACTTCGAGTCGCAGTACAAGAACAAGAAGCGGGTGAACACGGCCGACAACGTGCAGCTGCAAGTGGACAGGGGCGTGATAGCCTATATCCAGCACTATGACAACAACCGCAAGAAGGGCTACGGCTTCAGCCTGGACAAGTTTGAGGACAAGAAGCTGGTGAGCCACCTCACGGCCATGGAGGTGCAGTATGACACCATCTCCGACACGAAGTACCACTGGAAGTTGCGCAACTGGAAGATACGCAGGCTGCAGGGCCTGAGGGAACACATCACCAGCGGCGTGGAGCGCGACACCACCATCATGATGGAGCCTACCGACCTGGTGTACTCCAAGGGCCAGCAGGAGACTTTCACCAGCCCCGAGCTGTGGGATTATATCAGCAAGCAGCAAGACCGCGGCTCCAGCAACGTGGTGCAATACCAGGTGGAGTTCCACAAGCGCATCGCCTCCAGCTTCGCCTCCTTTATCCTCACCATCATCGGCGCCTCCCTCTCTTCCAGGAAGCGCAAGGGAGGCATGGGCATGTACCTGGGACTGGGACTTGCCCTGAGCTTTATCTACATCATGCTGCAGACGGTATCGGCAACTTTCGCCATCCAGGCTGACACGCCGCCGATGCTAGCGGCTTGGGTGCCCAACATCATTTTCGGAATAGTGGCATACTTCTGCTACCGCAAGGCACCCCAGTAACTCTAATTTCTTAACTTTTAAGGGAAATGTATTTTGACGAACTAGACTTAAACGATAACGTGCTCGACGCGCTCTACGACATGCGCTTCGACACTTGCACACCCGTGCAAGAGGCTTGTATACCCGAAATCCTTGATGGAAACGACGTGTTGGGCGTGGCCCAGACTGGCACCGGAAAGACCGCGGCCTACCTGTTGCCCATCCTCAGCAAGCTGGCTGACGGAGGCTATCCGAAGGATGCCATCAACTGCGTGATTATGTCGCCCACCCGCGAGCTGGCGCAGCAGATAGACCAGGCCATGCAGGGCTTCGGCTATTACCTGCCCGGCGTGAGCAGCGTGGCCGTATACGGAGGAAACGACGGCAATCGCTATGACCAGGAACTGAAGAGCCTGCGCATGGGTGCCGACGTGGTGATAGCCACCCCCGGCCGCCTTATCTCCCACATCAGCCTGGGCAACGTGGATTTCAGCAAGGTGAGCTTCTTCGTGCTCGATGAGGCCGACCGCATGCTCGACATGGGTTTCTCCGAGGACATCATGACCATAGCCAAGCAAATACCCGCCTCCTGCCAGACCATCATGTTCTCCGCCACCATGCCCGACAAGATAGAGGACTTGGCCAAGACATTGCTCAAGAACCCCAAGGTCATCAAGCTGGCCGTGAGCAAGCCCGCGGAGAAGATAAAGCAGAGTGCCTACGTGTGCTACGAGACCCAGAAGATGGGCATCATCAAGGATATCTTCAAGGCCGGCGACCTGAAGCGCGTCATCATCTTCTGCGGCAGCAAGATGAAGGTGAAGCAGCTGGCCGGTGCCCTGCAGCGCAAGCACGTGAATTGCGGCGAGATGCATTCCGACCTGGAGCAGGCCGAGCGCGACGACATCATGTACAAGTTCAAGAGCGACCAGATAGACGTGCTCGTGGCCACCGACATCGTGGCCCGCGGCATCGACATAGACGACATCTCCATGGTTATCAACTATGACGTGCCCCACGACGCCGAGGACTACGTGCACCGCATAGGCCGTACCGCTCGCGCCGACCGTGATGGCGTGGCCATCACCCTGGTGAGCGAGGAAGACATGTACTACTTCCAGCAGATAGAGAAGTTCCTGGAGAAGGAAGTCACCAAGAATCCCTTGCCCGAGGGATTGGGAGAGGGTCCCGAGTACGTACAGACACGTCGCCCCAAGAAGCCTTCCACGAGCGCCAAGAGCCGCCGTCGCAAGGACAGGGAGCAGACCGCCCACAAGCGCAAGCCCAAGCGCACGGGTGAGGAGAGGCAGCCCAAGCAGGAAACCGAGGCCACCGCTACTGGCCAGGAGCGGGAAACCACTGCTACCGGGAAGCCCCGTCGCCCCAGGCGCAAGCCCAACCATCCAGCTGACGGAAGCCAGCAAGCCGCCCAGGGGAATGAGCGGCAGGCTCCGAAAGAGAGCGTGCAGCGCGCCCAGAACAACGAGGAACGCGCCCCGCAGGCAGGCAAGCCCCGCAGGCAAGGCAAGCCTAGGCGTGCCCCGCAAGGCGACTCCGCTCAGCGACAGGGAGAGAAGGGCGCTCCCGCCAACGCTTCCCGCCGAGACAGTGCCAAGCGGGAACCAGGGAAGAACGGCAGGAACAATCGCCGGGGCAACCACAAGGCCGCCGAGCAACCCCAAAGGCCGCAGCCCATCGTCAATCCACCAAAGCGCGAGAACGGCATCAAGAAGCTCATCAAGCGCATCTTCGGCATGAAAAAGTAAGAGCCGTCTCGCCGCGCATCTCCAAGGCTGGCATTCCCCGCACTTTGTTTTTCCAGGGCGTGTGGACGGGCTTTCAGGTCGTGAGACAAACGAATATTCTTTTCTCCTGGCGTGGGACAGCGTCCCGCGCCACCTCCTGTCAAGGCATGGGCATCCGCGTGGTGTCCCTGCCTTTTTTGTTTCCGCGCCGAAATGACATGGGCATCCTTGAAAAGCCAGTACTACTGCTTTCCGATTTCAGTACTACTGATATTGAAAAGGAGTAGTACTGATATTTATTTTCAGTAGTATTGACTTTTGGGAAATGATGGTCTTGTTTCTGTCCATGTTCTCGGGAGGGTGCGAAACAAGTTGTCTTTGGTGGGAAAATAATTTGTTTTGCCTGGCGATTTAACTTATTTTGCTTGACGATTTAACTTGTTTTGGTCGGCAAAATAAGTTGTTTTGTTCAGCGAGGAATGTGCGTCTACACTTCAGGAGAGAGTCTCGTTTGTGTGGGAAACGGAAATCCCCCGCTGGCGTGAGCTAGCGGGGGATACCTATATTATAGAAAGGAAAGGTTTAGTAGCTGCGGGCTATGATGACGCGGTGCTTAGCAGGCTTGCCGCTCACCATGTCCACGCCCTCGGTCTGCTCGAAGGCGAAGGGCACGCAGCGGATAGTGGCCTGCGTTTCTTCCTTGATTTTGGCCTCGGTCTCGGGCGTTCCGTCCCAGTGGCAGAGGAAGAAGCCTCCGTCCTTGACGCGCTCCTTGAACTCCTCGTAGTTGTCGCACTCGTAGATGTGAGCGTCCCTGTATTGGCGGGCTTTCTCGAAGAGCTTGGCCTGTATGTCATCGAGCATGGCGGTGACGCACTCCACGATGCCGTCGAAGGAGACGTTCTCTTTCTCCAGGGTGTCGCGGCGCATGATTTCTATGGTGTTGTTCTCCAGGTCGCGTCCGCCCATCACCAGTCTCACGGGCACGCCCTTCAGCTCGTAGTCGGCGAACTTGAAGCCCGGACGCTTGTTGTCGCTGTCGTCGAATCTCACGCTTACGCCCAGCTCGGTGAGCTTCTCTATCACGGGGGCGAGCTTGTCGGAGATGGCCTTCAGTTGCTCGGCGTTCTTCGAGATGGGGATGATGACCACCTGTATGGGGGCGAGTTTGGGGGGTAATACGAGTCCGTTGTCGTCGGAGTGGACCATGATGAGGGCACCCATCAAGCGGGTGGAGACACCCCATGAGGTGGCCCATACGTACTCGGGCTTGTTCTCCTTGTTCAGGAAGGTAACGTCGAAGCTCTTGGCGAAGTTCTGTCCCAGGAAGTGGGAGGTACCGCTCTGCAGGGCCTTGCCGTCTTGCATCATGGCCTCGATGGTGTAGGTGTCCAGCGCGCCGGCGAATCGCTCGGTCTCGCTCTTCACGCCCTGCAGCACGGGTACGGCCATGTAGTTCTCCACGAAGTCGGCGTAAACGCCCAACATCTTTTGCGCCTCTTGCTCAGCCTCCTGCTTGGTGGCGTGGGCGGTGTGCCCTTCTTGCCACAGAAATTCCGACGTGCGCAGGAAGGGACGTGTGCGCATCTCCCAGCGCATCACGTTGCACCACTGGTTGCAGAGTATGGGCAGGTCACGCCAGGAGTGTATCCAGCCTTTGTAGGTGTTCCAGATGATGGTCTCCGAAGTGGGACGTATGATGAGTTCCTCGTCCAGCTTGGCGGCGGGATCTACGTTCACCTCCTTGCCGTCCTCGCTGGCCTTGAGCCTGTAGTGGGTCACCACGGCGCACTCCTTGGCGAAACCGCTCACGTGCTCTGCCTCGCGTGAGAAGAACGACTTGGGGATGAGCATGGGGAAATAGGCGTTCCTCACGCCTGTTTGCTTGAACATCTTGTCGAGCTGGGCTTGCATTTTCTCCCAGATGGCATATCCGTAAGGTTTTATGATCATGCAGCCACGCACAGGGGACTGCTCAGCCAGGTCTGCCTTGTAGACCAAGTCGTTGTACCACTGGCTGTAATTGTCAGCCCGCTTGGTCAATTCTTTCAGTTCTACTGCCATAATATAATAAGGTATGTGTTATAGTTGAATTGGCTGCAAAATTACAAAAAAATGTTGAAATCATCATGTTATTGCCTAAAAATACGTATCTTTGCCATGTTATTATGGACTTAAAACAAGTAAGGTTTATGAAGACGAGTAGATTTTACGTAGGTGCGTTGGCCGCCCTGATGTTGGTGAGCGGCTGTAGCACGAAGCAAGGCACGGGCTCGCTGATAGGAGCGGGCGGAGGTGCCGTGCTCGGTGGTATAGTTGGCAACCTGATAGGCAAGGACACCAAAGGCACGATGATAGGCGCCGCCATAGGTGGCGTGGTGGGTACCGCCGCTGGAGCGGCTATTGGCAAGCACATGGACAAGGTGCAGGCGGAAGTGGCCCAGGAGGTGGGCAACGCCACGGTGACCCAAGTGACCGATGCCAATGGATTGCAGGCGGTGAAGGTGACTTTTGACAGCGGTTTGCTCTTCAACCTGAATGAGTCTACGCTGAGCAGCTCCAGCAAGAACGACCTGGCCAAGTTCGCCACGGTGTTGAAGGGCAATGGTCAATTGTCCATTGATGTGCGGGGATACACGGACCGCTCGGGCGGTGATGGCATCAATGTGCCATTGAGCCAGAAGCGCGCCAACGCCGTGGCCGACTACTTGAAGAGCTGTGGCGTGAGTGCCGCGCAATTCAAGAACGTGATGGGCTATGGCAGCCAGAACGAGATAGAGGACAAGAAAGTGTCACAGGCCAACCGCCGCGTGGAGGTTTACCTGTATGCCAGCGAGGAGATGATTAACGCCGCCAACGCTGGCCAGCTGGGATAACATGGTGTTGTTTAAATGGGTCTTAAAGGCCATTAGATGGATGGTGGTGCTCTTTTTCTGTACCACCATCCTTGCTGTTGTGGCCTATCGGTTTGTTCCCGTTTACGCCACGCCCCTGATGTTCATACGTTGCTTCCAGCAGATTTCGGCAGGCGAGTCTCCCAGGTGGCATCACAAGTGGGTACCGCTGGAGAAAATTTCCCGCCACATGCCCGTGGCCGTAATGGCCAGTGAGGACGCACGCTTCCTGAAACACCACGGCTTTGATTTCGATGCCATACAGAAAGCCGCCGCCCACAACATGAAGGGTGGCACTATGCACGGGGCGAGCACTATCTCGCAACAGACGGCCAAGAACGTTTTCCTTTGGCCGGGACGCTCGTGGATAAGGAAAGGCCTGGAGGCATACTTCACGTTCCTCATAGAAATGATGTGGAGCAAGCAGCGCATTATGGAGGTGTACCTTAACAGTATCGAGATGGGTGACGGCATCTATGGCGTGGAGAGCGTGGCCAGGCGACATTTTGACAAGAAGGCCGCGGATCTCTTCCGCAGCGAATGCGCCCTGATAGCCGCCACGCTGCCCAATCCTTTGCGCTACGATTCCGCCAATCCCAGCGCCTACATGAGGAAACGGCAGCGGCAGATAGAGCGCGAGATGAAATTCATTCCCAGTTTCCCAAAAGAGGGGGAGGACGTAGACCCCAGCACCGCCTTGGGTTGGAGAAACCATTGAGAAATGGTGGAGCGAATAGAGAGACTTTGAGAAGATGGACTTGACAAGAGAACTGAACGACTCGCAGCGAGAGGCCGTGGAGTATATAGACGGTCCCTCGCTGGTGATAGCTGGGGCAGGCTCGGGCAAGACCCGAGTGCTGACCTACAAGATAGCTTACCTTTTGGAGAAGGGCGTTCATCCTTGGCGCATATTGGCTCTTACCTTTACCAACAAGGCCGCCAAGGAAATGAAGGAGCGTATTGCCCACTTGGTGGGCGAAGACTTGGCCTCCAAGTTGCGGATGGGCACCTTCCATTCCGTGTTCGCCCGTATCTTGAGGGCTGAGGCGGAGTGCTTGGGTTTCCATTCCAACTTCACCATTTATGACGAGAGCGATAGCCGTTCGCTCGTGAAGACCATCGTGAAGGAGATGGGACTGGACGACAAGGTGTATAAGCCTGCCAGCGTGATGGCGCGCATGTCACTGGCCAAGAACCGCCTGGTGACCGCTGGACAATATGCCGATGACCGTGACGAGATGGAGCGAGACCGTGTCGCGCGGATGCCCGAGGTAGCTAACATCTTCAAGGAGTATGAGCGACGATGCCTGCAGGCCAACGCCATGGACTTTGACGACCTGTTGTGCCACACCTTCCGCCTCTTCAGAGACCATCGGGACGTGAGGCGGAAGTATGTCGACCTTTTCGATTTCGTGCTTGTGGATGAGTACCAGGACACCAACTACGCTCAGCAACAAATCGTCTGGCAACTCACGGAGGAGAAAAAGCGTGTTTGCGTGGTGGGCGATGACTCGCAAAGCATCTATGCCTTCCGTGGCGCCAATATCGACAATATACTCAACTTCACCCACGCTTACGAAGGCGCCAGGCTCTTCAAGTTGGAACGCAACTATCGCAGCACGCAGCGCATAGTGGAAGCCGCCAACAGTCTTATCACCCACAACGCCAGGCAGATACCCAAACAGGTATATAGCGAGAAGGAACAGGGCGACCGGTTGCGCTATTTCCCCACCTACAGCGACAAGGAGGAGGCTTCCGTGGTATGCCGGGAGATTAAGCGGTGGCGCAAAAAGGAACGAATACGCTGGACGGACTTCGCCATCCTCTACCGCACCAACGCCCAAAGCCGTGGCTTCGAGGAGGAGATGCGCCGCCAGGGCATCCCTTACCGCATATATGGCGGATTGAGTTTTTACCAACGCAAGGAGATAAAAGACGTAGTGGCCTATTTCCGCTTGGTCGCCAATCCCAATGACGAGGAAGCTTTCAAGCGCATCATCAATTACCCTACCCGGGGTATCGGCGTAACGACACTGGCGAAGATCGCGGATTGCGCTCGGGCACATAATACCAGTCTTTGGGAGGTCATTTGCGCCCCCGAGAGTCACGGACTTTTTGTCAACAAGGGGACGCTTTCGAAACTCGAAGGCTTCCGTCAGATGATCATGGGCTTCATGGAACGCGTGGTTACCACCGATGTTTACGAGTTGGGGCATGACATCATAGAGCGTGCGGGCATCGCCAAAGACCTTTATGAGGGGCGTGATCCCGAGTCGCTCGCTCGCCAGGAGAACCTGGAGGAACTGCTGGGTGCCATGCGTTCATTTGTGGATGAGCGAAAGGAGGAAGGGCGTGAGGATGAAACAGGCTTGGCGGACTACCTGCAAGACGTGGCTCTCTTGACTGACCTGGACAGCGATGACGGTGAGGAAGACGACCGAGTGCGCCTGATGACCATTCATGTCGCCAAGGGTTTGGAGTTCCCCGTGGTTTTCGTGGTGGGCATGGAGGAGAACATCTTCCCCAGCCAGCGGTCTGCGGGGAGCATGAGGGAACTGGAGGAAGAGCGTCGCCTCTTCTACGTCGCCCTGACCCGGGCCGAGCGTCATTGCGTGCTCACCAGTGCCAAGAACCGTTGGCAGTATGGGAAGATGGAATTCGCCAATCCCAGCCGTTTCCTGCGTGAGATAGACCCTCTGCTCGTGGAGGTGATAGAGGAGGGGAGCGAGGCTTCCTCGCTTCCGCCATGGGAGAGCCAGCGTCGTGCCCCCCGTTCCCTCTTTGGCGAAGATACGCCCCGTTTCCCTTCCCGTGAGCAGAACTCTAGGCCCGTGGCTACGCAGTTTATGGCTGACCGTCAGGAGAAAATCACGGGCCACCACCTTAAGCCTTTGCGCAAGGTGTCTATTATGCCCGCGCCCCAGCCTGGAAACGATGGAGACACTGTTCGCTCCGTGATGGGATTGACGGTGGGCGACCACATACAGCACGAGCGATTTGGGCGTGGCGAGGTGAAGAGGCTGGAAGGTGAGGGCGAGAACGCCAAGGCCACCATCGAGTTTGTCAATTGCGGGCGCAAGCAATTGCTCTTGAAGTTTGCCCGCTTCAAGAAGTTGTGACATCCCTTCGGGCTATTCTAGATCTTGTGGAACGTGAGTTCGACGAAAACTTGTAGAGACGCATTCTTGCGTCTCGGCAAGCAAG
>OLPS01002812.1_pt1 | contig 14845 bp, 16 predicted proteins | sample 1673071 | NCBI WGS metagenome assembly OLPS01 (sample SAMEA3136752, study PRJEB25190) | human gut metagenome | reverse complement strand
TGCATTGTCAATCGTGTGAATCTGTATCGTGTGCACGAGGTTCAGAAAAGCCTGTACCGTAGCGTGCCGACATGGTGGGTGCCACATCACCCATCTGCCGGTAGCGGGCATCTATGCCGTGGTTCTCGAATATCAGCGGCTGGTGGTTGTCCATCTGCGCCCGAAGCGTGGCGGTTTTATCTACCGTCACGTCCATACGCTCGCCACCCTGATCGTTGATGCACAGGACGGTTGGCATACTGTTTCCGCTGCCGCCGGCCTTCAGTGTCGGCGCAACGCCCTCGCGGTAACCGATGCCGCCCGCACTGGCTCCTGCACCAGCGGAGAAGCCGGCGACAAACGTTTGCTGCTTCATCCCCGGCTGCGCACCCAACGCGCCGGCTTTATCGCCCAGATCACGGACTTCATCCCGCTGGTTTGCCGCAAAAGCCACCGAAGTGCCCGCCACGAACGTCTGCATCTGCAAATTGGAGGTCGCCATCAGCGCCCCCGCCGTATCGCCCAGGTCGATACCCTCGTTCCTCTGGTTGATATGGTACGCCTTGATAAGCCCCATCTGCGCCAATATTACCAAATCGATCATCCGCAGGCCGCTCTGCATTTCCAACGCCAACTTCAGCGTTGCAGGCAACTCCTTCCCGCGCTTCCGTGCTCTACGGAGAATGCTCAGGCAGGCTTTCCGGCTCAAATAGTATTTGCGCTGAGGATGGGGCTCCAAGATCTGCCACAAGGAAGATCCTCTTACGACTCTGGGGCACACCCCAGTATTGAGCGTCGAGGACTCGCCAACATAGGGAGACAAAATCTCCCAATATGGCTGCCCCAGAATATCGCCATCCCCAAGGGTGATTTTCAGGAACATGAATTCCTGATACACCAATTCCGAGTGTTTCCTCCAGGACGACCCGGAAGTCATCTCCCTTTTGCTGCCCGCTGGAGAATGCGCCGGGGACATTTTCCCAGCACATGAATCGGGGGCGAACATGGATACCTGTTCGTCCTCGTAAAACATCTGCATCTCGCATCTCCTTTATGATCCTGATTTGTTCCATAAATAGACCGGAACGCTCACCGGCAAGTCCCGCCCTCGCTCCAGCCACGGACAAGTCCTGACAGGGGCTGCCGCCGCAGATAATGTCCACGGGCGGCAGCTCGTCCCCACGCAGCTTCGTGATATCCCCGTAGTGCAGCATTCCCGGCAGTCGTTCCCGTGTGACGCGGATGGGAAACGGTTCGATCTCACTGGCCCACAGGGGCACAACGCCGTTATGGATGGCCGCCAGCGGGAAGCCTCCTATTCCATCGAAAAGACTTCCCATGGTGATAACTCTCATTTCGCCGCGGCCACCACCGTCCGCGCCATACTGACCGCGCTCTGCGCTGTGTAGACAGCCGAGGAGATATTGGCTCGCGTGGTGGTATCCAGTCCGAACGCACCGGCGATACGGGGGATCTCTCCGGCAGAGAGCATCAACCCCAGGCCCAGCAGTGCGTGATCCTTAAACACCATCAAGCCAGCTACGAGGATGGTGGCCTGCAAAAAAGCCGTGAGACACAGCCCCACGACCTGCTTGCACCACTGTATGAATCCGTCGCCATAGCCGCGCGGTACAGAGAACATATACAGACTGCCCACCGCGATCTGAATGATCAAAATGCCGCCGCGCTTAAGGTTGGCGAAGAAGACCTTAATGACTGCGTAGGCCATCAGCGCAAGGCAGAAGATGACCATAAGTCCGCTGGTCACCGGGCCAAAGCCCCGCAAAATGATTTGTCCGGAAGATGTCAGGCTCTCCACGGCGTTGAAATCCTCCAGCGCCGCTTTTGCTGCGTCCCCGATGCTGGTCGTCCCAAAGCCGGTGATGCCTGCCGTCAGGTCGGCCTGCAGCGATACCGCCAGCTCATACAAACGCACCGGCACCTGCGAAAAAAGGGAGGCCGCCAGAAAACCTTTCATGGCATTCAAAGCCGTTTCCTTAACATTGCCGCGGCCACCGGAATATTCCACGCCGCACTCGAAGCAGGCTACCACCAGTCCTATGGCAAACAGCGCCCAGCCCAGATAGGAGAAAAACAACACCACGCTCTGTACCCAGCTCATGGCAAAGAGCTCGGCGCCCATGTTTCCCATCTCCGAAAAGAAATTGCCGAGAAAGCCCACGATCTGACCGTAGAACCAGTCCACGATCTGACCCAGCACCGTATCGGCTACAAAGTCCCAAATAAAAATAAGCTCTCACCTCCATAAACGCAGGAAGCACTCTGCCGTCAGCAGAGTGCTTCCTGTTATCGTATTATGTTGCAGGTCACAGCTCCATCTTAAAGCCGTAGTCCTGCGCCCTGTCCTGTTCCACATCCTGTGCCACGTCATCCTCCTGCCGCTGCACCTTCGCCAAGACCATCAGCTGTCCAAGCCGGGAGGAGAATGCAGAGATGATCGCAGCCTTACGGCTCTCGTCCACATACTCACCGGCCTGATCCAAGATGTCCCGGATATCCTGCCCGATGCCTTTCAGCCTATCAAAGTCGATCCAGCCGAAGGAGGTCACCAGCTTGAGCTGTTCATGGTGCGTTTTTTTGAATGGTTTACACTCAATGGCACGGGCGGAGAGGATCTGAGGTGTCAGCTTATCGTACCCCAAGGAGGAGCCGCTATCGAAGATAGGTGCGGTGCCCAACCATTCCAGTGTATCTGCACTGCGGAGTAGTCCGAAGTTGTTCTGATGCCTGTCCTCATTGGCGATAAGGTAGTCCAGCACGATCATCTGATCCACCGCGTGTTCCATACCCTCCACACCAAACGCCTCGCAGCAGTTCAGATAGTGGCGGTAGACCGATGTGTTGTTGTCTTTCCTCATGGACTGCATCACGCGCCACGCGCTGACAAGCTCCGTGTCCGGCGTAACGAAATCCTCACAGACGCTGTAAGGGACGCCGTCATCCCAGAGCAGTGTATAGGGGACGTGGGGAATGCCCAGTTTCTCCGCCACCAGTGATGCGATTACCTCGTTGAACGGCTGCTGCATAAAGGGGTTACTACCTGCCTTCAGTAGACACCGTTTTCCGTCTATGATCTTCCACCGTTTTTTCAGGTAGCCATCAGACGTATTATCCGGGGAGCTGAAATCAAAACCTACCGTTTCTTTGGCTTTGCCTAAGAGTACATCACCGATGTCCTTCGAGAAGGGATTCTCGAAGAAGTTGATGCGCTCCCACCGGAGGTCACTGCCGTGGGGTCTGACCCAATACTGATCTGAAAGGCTCAAACCGAAGCAGCGCGTCAGCAGCACCTGCGTATTTGGCAGCTCCAGCGTTTCCAGTGCCTTTCGCACACCGGAGCGGCTGGCGGGGATGCAGCGGTCGATCCACCATGCATTCAGCGCGGCACGATCCACGCCGTCCCTTTTTGATGCCGTAGCCACCGGAAGATGCTCCGGACGGTACACCGCATCGATACGCTGGATAGAGCTTGTCGCCTCATCCAGCTCCATATCGGCAACCGCGATATTCTTGTGCATCAGCGTATACTGCATCGTGCCACCTCTTTTCTCTGTCATTTCCATGTTATTTTACCACGCTTCCCGCAAAAAGCCAACCGAAAATTGAACATAGGCACGCTCACACACCCACGATGTCCCAGATGTACAGCGGTGCGGTCAGGGTAAAAACCAGACACGCGAACAGAATAGCCGGTGCGGTCCATTCAAACTGACCCGTCTTTCGATAGTCGAAGTAGGCGGTACCCAGCTTCACAAAGAAGAAAATGGCGAGGATCATATCGATGGCAGGGAATACCACATTGTTGACAACGGTCTTGATCTGCCCTGATGCCGCCGCCCATGTACTTTCCACCGCACCGGCAACATCGCCGCTGCCGGTGGCGTAAGCCGCCACGGAAAACAGCCAGCAGAGCAGTGCCGCTGCGCCGCAGACCAGCACTGCACGTTTCACATATCTCATAGCTTCCTCCTTCACATCGTCATTTCGCCCATAGTGGGTGCGTCCTGGTTCTGCCGCAGCCTTGCCAGCTTCTCCGCCGCCCAATCAGGGAGACACTCATCGCGGATGATGCCCAGGAACTCAGAGCGATTCCATCTCGTTGTCTCGCCGTCGCCCAGACAGGTGCAGAGCACCGAGCGGCCACGGGCATGGGGGCGGCAGCCGAAGCCGCTGAAGGCCAGCCACAGCTGGTTCTCCGGCTGCCAGCAGGATTCCCGCAGCGTGTCCGATGACAGCACCAGCACGCGACCGGTGAAATCCTGTTCACCGGAATTGGGTTCGCAATGCTCCACGCCGAACAGATGCAGCCTTGCCAGCTCCGCTCGGTAGTCACGGACGAAGCCATCCAGCACAGCGGGGTGACTGCCAATGAGGAAGGTATGGCGGTGTCCACCGTCCTCGGGCACGAAGATGGTTCTGCTCCATCTCTTATTGGTCTCATGGTAGCGTCCGTCATAGGCGTGCAGCTGCAAGGTGTTGGCCAGCACATACCCTACACGCCTATAGCCGTACTGGTCAATGACACTTTTGGCGCAGCCGTCCTTGAGATGCATTCCGTCAAAGTCCCGATGGATCGCCAGCTCTATCGCCCCGGCACAGGCACAGTTGGTGCGAAAATTGGCACGCCACACCTCCAGCTCGCCCCTGTCCCTTGCCTCCTTCGCCGTGTAGGGGTACATTGCCTCATTCGGCAGCATAGACCACATCTCCCTCCTCCAGATAGCATTCCAGCAGGGCCGGGCAGCAGCCGCTATCCAGCAGCAGCTTCCGGATCGGCGCAGGCACGGCATCGAGGTCAAATTTCCTCACGTCCGAATCGCAGTTCTTGCAGCAGGGCATACGACAGGCGTCCAGCAGGGCAGACACAAGCTGCGATGCCGCGTCAAACAATCCGGCCAGTGCGTCTGCCGTTTGTAACGCTGTCATCTCACGAGGCATAAGCAGCAGAAGGCTGTGCGTCATCTGGGCAGACAGATCTACGCCCGCCATGCCGCATTCTGCCAGCTCACTGCCGGGGATGGTCAGGCCGGTCTTGTCCAGTGTCATTTCGTTCTTCATGATAGATCCTCCTCAAGTTCTCAAAGGTCGTTCCGGGATATGCACCAGTCGGCATATCTTCCCATTGCTGCTGTAATCGCCGAATATCGTCATCTGCGATGCAAAAACACGAGGGTCATAGTTGGTCATGATGTATTCCCGGTATATGTCATTTTTCTTCTTGGATTGGCTGTTGGGACGCTCCACTTCATAAATGAAAAAGTCCTCGTAGAGCCTGCGAATATAGTCGCAGTTGTTATAGGACACCATGGCGAAGCCCCTGTGCTGCGCCAGTACGTCATGGAGCCGTTGATGATCACTGCGGGGAAACTCCACCGCGTAACGCTCCGCCTCATAATAGGGCGGGTCACAGTAGACCGTGGTCTGCGGGTCATTATGGGTGGTGATGATGCTCTCGAAATCCTTATTCTCCAGCGCTACATCCTTCAGGCGGTGAGAGCACTCCCAAATATCCCGAAAAAAACGCTGTATATCGCAGGAGCTCACACCATAGCTGTCACCGTTGCCGTTATAGCTGTATCGCTGCAGCTTGTAGATAGCGGCGGCGCGGCGCACATCCGACAGCTCCGCACGGCTTTGCAGCAGCCGCTTGACCTCCTCCGCCTCCGGCGGTGGGAACATCTGCTCTGCCAGCTGCAGCTCCTCATCCAGATACAGCTGTGTGAAGTCCTCGCCCTGCAGCTGTCTGCGCAGCACATCAAATTCATCACGGGCATTGATGGGGAGAAAGCTCAGTTCTTTCGTCAGGGCCATAGGGCGGTGCTTGACGCAGAAAAGCAGGTTATACAGGTCGTGGTTCAGGTCGTTATATATTTGCAGGCACCCCTTCGGCACGGCGGTATTCAGCGTGATGATACCGCTGCCGCCAAACACATCCACCAGTGTTTTATAATGGATGGGCAGGAGCATCTGTATGGCCCACATAAGCTGTCCCTTACCGCCCATCCAAGGCATGAGCTTTATCAGGCTGTCACGCATCAAATTTCTCCAACGCACGCTCCAGCCCGGAGATAGCCGCGTCCAGTCCGCTGCGCATTTTCTGCAAGCCGCGGATGGTATCATAGACCTCCGCCGCCGTTTCCGCGAAGTAGTAGCCCCGCTGGTCTGCCGCGATGGGTACGGTGTCCTGCCGCAGACGGTTGACGCGCCGCCGCAGCTCGTTCCCGCTGATGCCCAACACACGCTCCAATTCCCGGCTGCTGATCACATTTCTGCGCCCCTTAAATCCATTTTCCAGATACAGGGCAAAGGTTTCCTTCGTCATTCTTGCACTCCCTTCCGGTGACCGTTCACCGAAAAGGACGCAAAAGAGGGATCGCCGTCCCTTTTCGGAAAGCGGTCCCATTGTTGTTTAATTTTACTGCATGGTCATGTCCACGCCTTGCCGCGGTACATGCAGCGGCTGTCCGTCTGGGCGGCAGATATAGCCATAGTCACTGAAAAGCCCCTGATCTCGCCACAACAGGTCTGCGCCGTAGGCCTCCATGTTCAGATGCCGCGTCAGCAGGTCACGATCCGGATCGCTCACGATGACGGAGAGCTCCTCCCTCGCCAATTCCTCCAGAGAATGGAGCCCCGGCTCAAGGGCATATTCGCTCAGATGCTCTGCCAGTGCAAGCGCATCGTCCAGGCTTCTGATGTCCAGCTGACCGGCCACAGCCTTGAACTTTATCAGTTCGTTATTTCTGTCCAGTTCCTCCAGGCACTGTGCAAATCGGTTGATCTGCTCCATGCCGTCATAGGCCATATCCGTGAAGCGCCACATCTCCGGCATGGCGGCGTCGCACTCCTCCAGCCGCACCTCCTGCCAGCTGTCCACCTCCAGGCAGTCCAGCACGGCGTCCAGCTCCGCCTGCTTTGCGGGCAGGTACAGCTGTACGGCGCGGGCATCACTGACGCAGAGGAAACAGATCATATACGGCGGCTTTCGTGGCGGCCTGCCCAAGTTGGACGGGGCCTGCCGCAGCTCGGACTCCTGCATCACATAGCCGTGGGGCGTAAGTACGCCGCCCTCACCCTCACGCATCGATCTGCCGATCTTCTCGTAGTCCAGCATTTCCAATACGCTGTCCGGCACCTTTTCCAGCTCCGGCAAGAAGTCATTTTCTACATAGAATTTCCCCAACGCCGCGTCGTCCCTGACCTCCGGTACCACATGGCAGCAATCCACGCTGTATGCCAGATCCAGTACCCGCCGGAGCGTCAGATCACCGCCGTTGTTCTGATACAGATTGTTAAGCTCTATCTGCACCAGACCCTCGAAAGCCACGGCATCCACATCACCGAATGTACGGAGCTTCTCTGCCAGTGCGTTAAACTGGTACAAATCGTACCCATCAAGATGTGGGGCGAGAAATTCATATCGGCCCATGTCCTCCACCTGCCAATAGGGTTCCTGTCCCTCTGACAGACGCAGTCTGTCCATGGCATCCACCATTTCCCATGGCGTAGCGGGCAGCTCCAGCTCCGCGTGATTGCTGTTGTCGGGATTGCCCATGTATATGGAGATAATCTTTTTATCCAAGCTCCATCCCCCCGCGGCGCTGTACGATGTCCTCACAGTTGTCCGGGTCTGCACCGGGTACATCCCAGCCGCACATGCTGCCGATCTTCATAGCCTCCTCCTGTGCAGGCGTCACGCCCCTCTTTCTGTTCTGCTCATCCGCGATACGGCGGTTTTCGTGGGCGTCACCGGTAGACCAATCGCTGGGGTAGTACCCGCTTTCGCCGCGCTTGATGCAGATGAGCTGTCCCGTGCCCGGCAGCAGCGTGAAGCACATCTCCGGCAGCTTATCAAAGTGGGCGCAGAAGCGTTCCCGCTCCGTCTGGATGCTCCAACCGTGATCCTGCCACAGATGCACATACAGCTCGCTGCCACGTCCAATGGCGATCTCATGCTGCTCGAAACCCTCGCCCCAGCCGTCCGACGCCTGTCCTTCAATATATTCCTTCAGCGTGGTCAGCTCTGCCGCCGACAACTCGCCGCTGATCTGACATTCCGCGATACCCCACAGCTTGCCGTTTCGCCGCTCCACGTCGAAGGTGACGGAACGCACCTTGTCGTTCACACTGTCCGCCGCGTCGTACCAGTGCATGATGCCGCGGTTGACCTCCTCCGGCATCCGATACTTCACCAGTGCGCTGCGGATATGATCCTCATACGCGGTCAGGTCGTGTCCGGTCAGCAACTCCGGTTCTTCCTGCATATTGCCATACACATCCGGCTCATAAAGCTCGGCGGTAAGCGGCATATACAGCTTCGTCATGCTGAGTTCGGGCGGTAAAACGGTAAAGCTGTCCACGCCGGGGATGAGCGCCAGCGTCCGTCCGTTGTCCCATTTCATATGAAACTGCCCGGCGTCGTCGATGTAGTCCAGTTTCCCCGTCGTGCCAGCTTCCACCGGTGCGTACGGATCCTGCATGGAGTCCAGCCGGATGCGTGTACCCGCAGGGTACTGCTTCCGCAGGAACGCCAGCAGCTCCCGATTTACGTTCATACTAAATTCCTCCCATCGTCTGTGTGTAGTCTTCCTCCTCGCAGGGTTTTTCCACGTCAAAGAAGTCGAACAGGATGTCTTTTACCGCCTTGCGGACGGTGGGATCGTCTGTCAGGACTTCATAGCGAAATCCTGTGGTGTCCCGATAGGGCAGTTCCTCCCGAATGCAGTCCAGGAAGGCGTCTGCATCGTCATAGAGGATGTCATCGTCCCCCACAAAGGTCACTTTGCCTACAAGAGCCACCGCTATCTCACCTCCGTTCTCTCACAGTACACCACATACCTTTGCCGTCCACCGCTGGCGTAGGGGTGGCAGGTCAGCATTGTCAGCAGGTCGCGGCCTTGCTGTATCTTGATCTTATTTACCTCGTGCGGCTGGATGATCTGGATGTCGGCCACGGTGTAGGTCAACGTTTCCCATAGGTTCGTCAGCGTAACGGTATCGCCAATCTGTAAGCGGTCAATATGCCGGAAGTAGTCCGCACCGCGCCAGCCCCGGTGTCCGGCAATGACGCAGTTGGTGTTATCCCCACCGATGGGTGCGGACGTGTTGCCCAGTACTGCCGCGCCCGCGGCGAGGTGAGCGTCGGACGCACCCAGATAGACGGGCATGGTCAATTCCATAGCGGGTATCTCTAAGACGCCTATGATCTCGTCAGCTACGCCGTAGGTGGTCAGGTCGGCGGCAGGCTCCTCACAGGCTTCGAGGTCGGTGAGATTACACTGCTTTTCCTTATAAAGCTGTCGGTTGTACTCCTGTAGAGCCGCCAACAGCTCAGGGTACTGCTGCTCCGGCTTTCGTTCTTCAAGGAAGCTCTGCACGGCCTCATCTGTGTCGGCTTGCAGCCTTTGCCCCGTGAACACCGGCCATAGCATCACACACATGCCCGCCACGGCCAACAGTGCTGCCAGTAAAAGAGCGGTCTTACGCATGGCGATGCCTCCTCACTAAAAAGTATCCGCCGCCGCCTGCAACAGCTACCGCGCCAAGACCGATGCCCAGCCCGGTAAGGTAGTGCCGCGTCCACGAGGATGCGGCTGGTTTTTCTGCGGCGGCAGTCGCTTCCTGCTCCGGCACATACGGCACCCGATGGCCTCGCACCAGCAATCGGTGGGTATTGACCCCGAACGGGGTGCAGGTCACCAACGTTACATAGTCCTTGCCATCCGCAATTTGCAGCAGACTCGTGTCCGTGGGCAATACCGTGTGGATGGCGTCTACCTTGTATGCCAGCACCTCACCCAGCACATGGATATAGAACATATCGCCCACTGCAAGCTGGTCGATGTCCGAAAACAGCTTGGAACTTGCCATGCCGCTGTGCGCCGACAGCACCGCATGGGTGCTTTCTCCGCCTACCGGCAGTGATGTGCCCACCACATGGCCAACTGACTTTTCCAGCGTGTCTGCGTCCGTGCCGTGCTGCACCGGCAGATATGCACCGATTTTGGGAATGTCCACATAGGCCATGACGCCGCCCACCGTGAGCTGCTGGGTATACGCCAAGGGAGGGGCAGATGCCCCTCCCTCTGTAATGGTCGCCGCGCCGGACAGCATGGCGTTGTACTGCTCTGCGGCTTCACGCTGGGCGGTCAGCTCGGCGTCATCGGTGTCCGCGATAACTGCGGTGTAGGTGGTTTCCACATCGGAATGATACTTTTCATTCAAGAGTTCTCCCACCAATGGGTAAAACAGAAGCCCCAACGCCGCAACACCGCAAGCCGCCGCCAGTAACCAGCGGTTCACTGCTCGTTCTTGTGCTTACGGCTGCGGATCACGATGAAAGCCGCCGCGCCCAACAGAGCCATGCCACCGATAGTGAACATCCACGTGCCATAGCCGCCGGTCTTGGGCAGGTCGAAGCCGGGGTTGTTGACCACAGTCAGAGGCACAATGGCGTTGCCATCCGTCATGGTGACATCCTTGCCGTTGACGGTGGCGGAGGCGGTCAGCAGGGCTGCACCGCACCGTTCACAGGCACCATCCTCTTTGGTGATGACCACGATCTTCACGGGATCGCGGAGCAGCACATAGCCCTTATCGGTGGCAACCTCGGTCAGTGTGTAGGTATCGTCCTCAATACCGCAGAGAATAATGTGGCCCTTGAGGTTGGGGATAAAGGTCGTGGCATCAGACTTTTTGCTGGTGATACCCTTGGCGTAGTAGATGCCATCCTTCAGGTCTGCGATGATATAGCAGTCGTCTGTATCGTTATGCAGCCGGAACTTGACATTCTTCATATTTCCGCCGTTATCAGAAAACCGCTTGAGTACGTCAACACCGTAGGTATAGACATGGCAGCAGTCCTTGAGGGTATCAAAGTAGGTGTTATTCGTTCTGCGCCACGTCAGTACGACCTCGTTGGGATTGTCGGTATCGCCCATCTTGGCGTCGGCAGTTAGGGTGGCGGCGTAGGAGATACGCATGGTGCAATCGCTGTAGCCACGCTTCACGCTGTCGGTATACACGGTAGCCGCCTCATTGATCTCGCTCAGGCCGGATTCGGTCATGCGGATGGCCATAGTGTTGGCCGCGTCATCGTAAGCCACGGCGAATTTGCCGGAGCTTTCATCCCAAGTGGTGATCTTATCGGTGCAGCCAGTATCGCGGAAAAACTCGATAACCACATCGTTCTTGTTGTGGCGGATGCCCTTGGACATGGTATCAACATAAGTATATTCGCTGAGAGAAGACGCCTTGGAGGTGATCGTGGGCAGTGTACTGATGATCTGATAGTCCACCACATCGCCCGCGGATGCGGTGGCAGTGTGAGCGTACCCATCGGTGATGTCAGTCAGGCTGCCGGTGTTCTTGCCGGTGGAGTTCTTGGCCTCACGCACGGTCTTTTCGAGGTCGGGGTCGCCGGTCTGGTTCTTGGGATAAACAGTGACATCGTAGTTCCACGCCGCACCGTCGATGGTAGTCATGGGCAGAGATACGAAGAAAGGATTGCAGGTGGAAGTCACATTTTCAGGGACGCGAGTCTCCACAACGAGATACAAGCCCTGCTCCATATTGGAAGCAGAAGTGTGGCCGGTGGCGTCCGTTTCGGTCATGGCAACACCGCCGTTCTTGACAGCGGCCTCCAGCGCATTTTTCACGGTGGTGGCATTGGCAGCCAACGTAGCGGCCAGCTTATTATTAAGCACATCGCTGGTGAAGTAGTTGATACCGCCCTCAGTCTTGTGAGTGTCTGCGCCGGTCAGACCGATGGCAGACAGCACGGCGGAGCTGCGATCACTGTTGTCGAAGCCATACAGCACACCCACATGACGCTGACCATCCAGCAGTTCATTGTTCATGGCGATGTCGGCAACACGGAGGTAAGTAAACTCCACGCCTTGGATGGCGTATTTTGCCAACTTATCCACGACGGCGGCATCATGTAGGCCGGTAGAAGCGTAGGACTCAGCATCCCACGCGCCGTCGCTGTTGGCCGTGGTGATATCGTATTTGTAGATGCTCAGGGACGTTTTTTTGCTGGTGTCAATGGTCGGCTCGGCAAATGCCGTGGTGATGAGGCTCAGAGCCATGATAGCGACCAAGAGCATGGCCCATACGCGATGGATCTTTTTCATTTGGTTTTCTCCTTCATAAAATCAGATTTTTTGCAAAAATAAACACCCGCCATGAGAGCGAGTGCTGCAAACAGAAAATAGGTTGTAAATCCCATACCGCCCGTGAAGGGCAGCACGAAGCCCGCATTGTTGCAAGCGGTGATGGTAATATCACAGTTGCTGCTGTCCAACGTTCCTGTGAACAACGGCTCGGTCAGCAGCGTGTACCCTGTGGGAGCTTTGGTTTCGGTAATGCGGTACTTCGCCCCGAGTGTGAGTTCCTCCCACTTGGCTGCACCGGTGCTGTCAGTGGTCACTCTGCCCACCTCCGTCCACGTCTTGCCGTCCGTGGAAGTTTCCAACATCAGCTCCGCGCCAGCAAGCGGGCTGCCCGTCGCATCCACCTTGTGGACGGTGATGCTGCCCTTCTCTTCCACGGCTTTGATTTTAATGTACGCCTTCACGGGGTCGCGCCCCACGCCGGTGTAACCGGCCATCGCCTGATACCGTCCCGTCCGGTCGTACCAGCAGATCACCGCTCGATCCGGATCGATCTCATAGGCACTGCCGGTGGCCGAGTAGGTTTTCTCGGTGTCGAGGTTCTTGGCCGCCGCTGCCGTGGCCGTGATGGTCAGGGCGTTGCCCTTCCGCGAGAAAGTAATACCGCTCCCGCTGTTGGCGGCGAAATTGTAGGCACTCAGCACGCCATTGGTATCGGTGACCGTAGCCGTATAGCTGCCCGCCGCGTTCCTCCTCAGCTCGATGGTGTCGCACCAGCGCGGTGCGTACTCTGCAAAGCTGGGGATCATCGTGGCGTTCTGCATCGCCGCCGCGATCTTGTCATACCACAGCTCGAAGGTCGGGTAGCGGCTCGTGTCTACGCAGCCATAGAACGGGCTGTATCCCCAATCGTCGTAGGTATAAGCGTTGCGGTATTCGCAGATCAGCTCCCAGATGATGGCCTGTGTTGCGGCCCACTTTTCGGCGTTCACGATGTCGCTGCTGTTGCTGTCTCCATAGGCTGCGCCATACTCGGCACCGGGATAGCCCAGGGACATCGCCAGTGCGATACCGCTCTGCACAGAAGCGGGCAGGTTATACCAGCTGGCACTGGATCCCTCCTTGTAGGTGCCGCTGTCATCGGAGTGAACACCCGGCTCGATGCAGTAAGCCACCGCGCCATCCGCATATTTCATGTGGTAGAGGGCACTGCCGCTGCCGAGGCTGCTGGTAGCCGAGATGGTCAGATTTGTAATGGACGGCGTTGTGCTTTGGCTATAATCATACTGATGAAATGTGATCTCGTCAGAATAGACGTAGACCCTGTACTTGACCGTCACGCTGGCAGCATAGGCGGTCACCGCCAGTGCTGCCGCCATGACCAACGCCAGCACAAAGGCTGTCATGTGTTTAAATGCTTTCAAATGGCTTCCTCCTCTACAAAAGATAAGACCTCTCTGTTTTCAGAGAGGTCTTGCGTATTGTTTTTTCTCAGCCTGCATAGAGAACATAGATGAGCAGGCTTGCGCCATCCTCCACGATGCAGACGTTGCAGCGGATACCTGCGTCGGCCAGCGTGTCCGCACCCGCCTGCATCATGAGCTGCCGGAAGGTGTAGTCCACCATGTCCCGCGCCTTGGCCTCCAGCGCTTCCTGCGAGGCGTCCACCGACACCGATGCAGGGAAGCGGTAGGCGCTGTTGTCCAGCATCAGACTGCCGTCTGTGATGACGCCGTACTGCGTTACCGCGTAGGCATTGGCGGCGCTAACAGCCGCCCAGCGGTCTGCCGGTTCGGGTTTCGGCTCAGGTGCAGGGACAGGTTCGGGCGTAGGCGCAGGTTCTTCCTCCTGTTTCTCTGCCGGCTTCTGTGTAGGTGCCGGTGTGGGTGCGGGAGCAGGTGTATCCTCCGGTGCAGGCGTCACCGGCTGTTTGGGTGCAGCAGGCGGCGACGGCGCGTCGGACTGTCCCTCACCGGCGGGCGTAGTCGAAGTTTCCTCCGTCTTGGCAGAAGGTGTATCCGTGTCCTCGGCGGGGTTCGGAGTTTCCTTGTCATCTGCGCCCTTGACCTCCTCGACGCCCTCCTCAGCGGGCAGGCTGTCGACATCTTCCTGCGTCTTGTCCTCCATGGGCGCGATGGCCTGTGCTGCGCTCTGCACCGCCGCCACTGGCAGCATCGTCGATGCGGAATTGCTCCCCGTCTGCCCACAGGCCGTGAGCAGCAGGAGCGCCCCCATCATCAGGGACATAATCTTCTTTCTCATGTGCGTTTCTCCTTTCTATGTTTTTGGTAGCACAAACAACTACCACACAACCATCCGTAAGTCAACGGAAGAATTTAGAATGGTCTGACAGTGCGGGAGGCCCTCTGACACAAGCCGTTCCCATGCTCATATCATGCCCCCTATTTCCATGTGAGGCACTTCCTTCTGTGCCATGTTCTGCCGCTGGACATCCAGATCATAGGCCGTACAGTAGCAGTTGTAATCTCCGGGGGACGGATTGCACCGCAGGCAGTAGCGGTAATGCTCGGTTTCCACGATGTAACCGTAGTTTTGTGTCCAGCCGCCGCTGATTTTGCCGCCGTGTTCATAGCAAAAACGCTCCATAGCAAAGCGGCTTTTCAGCACACTCTCCCGCAGCGTGTCCACGACCTCCTGCAGCTCCAGCTTGAACGTGGGGCTGTTCAGCTCCTCCGGGCCACGGGGCCACCATGTATGCCAGAACTCGTTGC
>OLPS01002805.1_pt1 | contig 14895 bp, 15 predicted proteins | sample 1673071 | NCBI WGS metagenome assembly OLPS01 (sample SAMEA3136752, study PRJEB25190) | human gut metagenome | reverse complement strand
TTCTTTTCATAAACCTATAAAATCACGACTTGTGAGAGGACGCTTATATCTGCCCCTCACAACCTATAAAAGCACCACAAATCTGCTGCTCTATGGTAAGTGAAACTCCGGTTATGCAATCGAAATTTTTCCTTCATGGATGAGTTCCACAAATTTTTTGACAAGCACAGGATCAAATTGCGTACCGCTGTTTTTTTCAAGTTCATTGACAGCGTATTCCACAGAAAGCGCCTGCTTATAAGGACGTTTGGCGGTCATTGCATCAAAACAGTCTGCAATCGTGAGAATCCTTGCCATATAAGGAATATTCTGGCCGGCGAGTCCGCGGGGATAACCGGTGCCGTCATAACGCTCATGGTGACCGACAACGGCAGGGATCACGTAATCCATGTCAGGCAGATAGCGGATCATCTTTGTGGAATTTTCCACATGCGTTTTCATAATAGCATATTCCTCGTCAGTAAGCTTTGAGGTTTTCTGCAGGATGCGTTCCGGGATACTGATTTTTCCGATGTCGTGTAAAAGACCGGCATCGCGGATGATCTCAATGTCGTTGGAATTCATTCCGAGTGCTTCTGCAAGTATAACGGCATATTTGGAAACATTCATGGAGTGGATGAAAGTGTAACTGTCCTTGGCATCAATGGCAGCGGTAAGTGCATAAATGGTTGGGGCAACACGCTCATATGCGGCACGGATATCCGGATCGTGGGAGCGTTCATCTATTCCAGGGCGGTAAACTTCAATATTTCCTTTTCCAGCCTGCTTTCCATAATAGATGGCCTGTTCTGCGTTGTGCAGAAAGGAAGCAGCATCAGTGGAAATATCAGGGAATACAGATATTCCGCAGGTGATCGTGATATCCCAGACGGTGTTGGCAGGAGTGGCATCCGTGATGGCGTCCACTATACGTTTGCAGCAGCTGCAGGCTTCATCTATATCCGTTCCCGCTTTTAAAATCAGAAATTCATCCGCACCAAAACGGAAACCGATGTCTTTTGATGAAATTTCCTGAAGAATGACCTGCGCAAAGCGGTGGATCAGGTTATCGCTTTCCTGTGCACCATACAATTCGTTATACAGTTTGAAATCATCAATATCGAGCACGATCAGTGTGGATGGCTTCTGATGCTGGCATACGTTGTCAATACATTCAAAGGCATGTTTGCGGTTGTACAAAGAAGTCAGGTCATCTGTAATAGACGCGCGGTATGCATTCTGATAGAGGTTGGCATTGCGCAGTGCGTAGGAGGAATAATAACATATTTTTTCCAGATATTTGATTTCTTCTGGAGTAAGGTCCTGCCCATCATGGGTTGCAATATAGAGGAATCCGATAATGACCTGGTTGTATTTGAGGGTGTAAATAGCAGTAATATTTTCTATGTTCAGCCATTCACGCTGTCTTGGAGTCATAAGGGCAAGGATGTGTTTTCCGGAATCATCGAGCATGGTCAGATTTGGGGCATCTTTCAGTTCCTGCAACATAGAGTCGGTGGGAACACTGTAGGATTTTGTATAGGCAATATCGCCATAGTTACGGATGACGGAAAAAACGTGGCGTGTGTTCTGGTTCATCATCAGTAAAAGTCCGTCCGGCTGCAGGATATCCTGCAATGCTTCGATTGCGGCATCGTAAATCTCATCTGCGTTTAAGGTGTTAATGACTGCAGTGATAAAGTGGTCGAAAACTTCTTCTCTTTCTCTCATAAGGCTCCTTGTGTGCGTAAGTATTTTATGTAAATTAATCCTTTTAACTTGTGAATGTTCTTTTATTATACTATAATATTATATGAATGACACGTAAAAATTTTGTGTCTGTTGGAGGCAGGGCATGAGGCAGGAAGAATTTAAAATGGAACGCACAGGTCTGGTAGAAATAGGACAGGTAATCCCGATCACAGAGGGAAAACTGCCAAACTCTTATTATTACACATTGGGAAAAGCATATGCGATGTCTGCAAATTATCCTGTTGGAAACAGGATCAGATCCGGAGAGGGAAAAGTTGTAGATGTAAAAGAAACGGAAAAGGGATATTTTGTAACAGTTGAATTTGATGAATAAATGAGTTAATATAGAAATATTCTTTTTTTAAAATTGAAAGGAAACATATATGCGTTATTTACCAACGAGTAAACTGACGCCTGGAATGGCTCTTGGTCAGGATATTTACGATGGAGCGGGAAGACTGTTACTTGCAAAACACCTGCTTCTCTCGGAAGAATATATTTCCAATCTTGAATTTTTAGGGTTTCCAGGGATATACATTGATGATGAATTTACGCAGGGCATAGAGATCCAGCAGGTTTTAAATCCGCAGGTGAGGAGTCAGGCACTGAAAGTAGTGCATGACATGTTTGCATTTGATGCGGCCTCAGATGCAGAAGAAGATATGCCGGTCAGTGAAATTAAAATACAAAAGACGATTGAGCGCATTGTGGAGAACATTTTGAGCAATGGAGACATTATGTGCAATGTGTTAGATATCAAGAATTATGATGATTACATTTATTACCATTCCATTAATGTCGCCATGATGTCAGTGCTGCTCGGAGCGAATTACGGAATGAATGAAGAATCATTGTATCAGCTTACGACGGCGGCGATTCTTCATGATATAGGAAAGAAGTTCCTTGACATAGGGATCATCAATGCAGATCATGCATTGACAGAAGAGGAGACACAGCTTTTGCGGAAACATCCGGAGCTGGGAGCAGATTATTTAAAAGGTAACTATCATTTTTCTACACTCGTATATGCGGGTGTCATGCAGCATCATGAAAATTACGATGGAACCGGCTACCCGCTGGGAAAGAGTGGAGAGCATATTCCGTTGTATGCAAGGATCATCCGGCTTGTGGAACAATATGACGATATGGTATCACTTCATCGCGGAAGGGAAAATCTGTCACCTTCAGATGCAATGGAATACCTGATGGCAGGATCAGGCAGCTTATTTGATCCGAAGCTTGTAGAATTGTTTGTAGAGAAAATCGCAGTGTACCCGGTAGGATGTGAAGTTGAATTGTCCAATGGGATGCATGGCGTGGTTGCGAAGAATTTTGAACGGTTTTTCTTAAGACCGGTTGTCAAGGTAGTAGAAACAGGCGAGATGCTGAATCTTCGCGATGATCCGGATACAAGAAGCATTATTATTACAAAAATGGTAATACATTAGGCATGAGGTAATTATGACAGGACAGGGAAAGAGTGCAATTGATACACTCTTGGCGGAAAGCTTTAAGGAACTTGCCAAGAAGCATCCAATTGAGAAGATTACAATTAAAGAGATCACTGATCTGGCGGGTGTTATACGGCCGACCTTTTATAATCATTTTCAGGATAAGTATGAATTGTTAGAGTGGATCATTACGACAGATCTGCTCGATCCGATCGAACCGCTGATCCAGAATGGGATGATCAGTGAGGGACTGGTACTTCTTTTTACAAACATCGAAAAAGACAGTGAATTTTATTCGCGCGCGATAAAGCTGGAGGGACAGAACTCGTTCGGTGAGATTGCGCAGAGCTGTGTGGAGAAGATTCTTTTGAATGTGATAGACCGTGCCAACACTGGTAAGAAACAGAAGTATTCCTGGTTGACACCAAAGCGGATTGCAGAGTATTATGCCCAGTCCATGTGCTATGTTGTAATTACATGGATCCAATCGGGAATGACGATTTCTCCAAAGGAGCTTGCAGAGATTTATGATTATATCATCAAACGTTCTATGGATGATATTATCGCAGAGATGTAGGAGATGAAGAAAGTATATGTGCTGCACGTGATGTGTGGCACTTTTTAGGTTAATCAGCATTTTTCCATGAAAAAAAGAAAGAAACATATCTTTGTTTTTCTGTAAAAACAACATACAATCATCAGGCATTGTCTATGGAAAAAAAGCCGAAACAGGGTATAATAGTGATTAGAAAGGTTATTAGGACAAGTCTGTCGATCGCAGCAGCAGGCAGAAGCGGGAGGATTCATGAACTGGATAGAAAATCTATTGATCCTGGTAGGCATATCGCTGGATATTTTTGCCGGTATGGAGTGTCAGGGATCACTTGTAGCGAAAATAGATAAAAAACATCTGACATTAGTATGCGGACTCATTGCCATCTGGCAGTTGGCAGCACTTTATATTGGTAATGTTCTGGCGGGATTACTTTATATCAATGATCTTGCCAGAAATGAGCGTTTTATTGGAACTGTCATTGCAGCGGTTATTTTCTTCTGCCTGGGTGTCAGACTGATTGTAAAAGCAATCAAGAATGAGCGTGTGAATGAGCATAGAGAGGAGAATCTCGGTTTTAAACGTTTCTGGCGTATGGCAGCAGTGACAAGCATTTACACACTCCTTACAGGAATTGCATTTGGTTTTCTGGGCACCAATCTGACGGTGATACTGATCATGATCGTCTGCCTGACCATTGCAGTTGTCATTATGGGTACTTATACCGGATATCATTTCGGGTTTGAACATAAGAGAAAAGCTTATGTGGGTGGTGCTATTTTACTCTGGATTGCAGGATTTGATGTAGTATTCCGCTACGCAATGATGTAGGACAGGTTTTGAAAAAAGATAATAGGTGAAATACAAATGCGGAGTAGTCTCAGAAGAGGTTGAGAACTACTCCGTTTTGTCTTATAATGAGCATAATCATTTTACAGAAAGAGACAGGACATGAAAATATTTTTAACAGCGATCAACGCAAAATATATTCATTCCAATCTGGCGGTTTACAGTTTGAGAGCCTATGCAAAAGACTATCAGGATCAGATTGTGATTGGTGAGTATACGATCAATAACAGGGTGGATTATATTTTAGAACAGATTTATAAAGCAAAACCGGATGTGCTGTGCTTTTCCTGCTATATCTGGAATATGGATTATGTGGAGGAGCTGATCACAGAGTATCATAAGCTGTGCCCGGAAGTACCAATCTGGGTAGGTGGCCCGGAAGTTTCCTATGAGGTGGAAACTTTTTTAGCGGAACATCCACAAGTGACGGGTGTGATGATCGGAGAGGGTGAGCGCACATTTAAACAACTGTGCAAATATTATGTAAACCGAGCGGGCTCCCTGGAGGAAATCAGGGGAATTGCGTTTCGGGATCAGGACAGTGGGAAAACTATTTTCACACCGGTGCAGGAACCGATGAATATGTCCGATATTCCGTTTTGCTACGATCACATTGAAAACTTTGAAAACCGCATTATTTACTATGAATCAAGCCGTGGCTGTCCGTTTAACTGCAGTTACTGCCTGTCATCCATAGACAAAAAACTGCGTTTCCGGGATATTGAACTGGTGAAAAAGGAACTGGCATTTTTTATTGAGAAAAAGGTGCCACAGGTGAAGTTTGTAGACCGTACTTTTAACTGCAGACACGATCATGCCATGGAAATCTGGCGATTCGTAAAAGAACACGACAATGGGATTACGAACTTCCATTTCGAGATTTCTGCCGACCTTTTAAATGAGGAGGAACTGGCGCTGATCCATGATATGCGTCCGGGTCTGATCCAGTTGGAGATTGGCGTACAGTCCACGAATGAGACAACCATCCGGGAAATCCACCGGACAATGAAACTGGAACTTTTAAAGGATATTGTTCGAAAAATCCAGAGCGGTGAAAATATCCACGAACATCTCGATCTGATCGCAGGGCTTCCTTATGAGGACTACGCAACTTTTGCAAAATCGTTTGATGAAATTTATGCACTGAAGCCGAACCAGTTACAGCTTGGATTTTTAAAAGTGTTGAAGGGCTCTTACATGTACGAGCATGCGGCAGAATACGAGATTGTTTACCATGCGAAAACACCGTATGAAGTGATGAAAACGAAGTGGCTTAGTTTTGATGATGTGTTGAAGATCAAACAGGTAGAAGAAATGCTGGAGGTCTATTACAACAGCGGACAGTTTGAAATTACAATGAAAGTGATGGAACCATTGTTTGAAAGTGCCTTTGCAATGTTTCAGGGGTTTGGAGCTTTTTATGAGGAAAAAGGATATTTCGGCATGAGCCATTCAAGAATCCGCAGAGCAGAGATATTACTGGAGTTTATGCGGGAGCAAAAGAGCGGGGATGCAGTACTGCAAATGCTCGAAGAGAGTCTGACATTTGATCTTTACTACCGTGAAAACTGTAAGAGCAGACCGTTCTGGGCACCGTCACCGGCAGAGTTTAAGGAGCAGACGAGATATTACTGCAAAAACGGTGTGAAATCCCATGTGGAACCATTCCATTACCGTTTCCCGGAAAAGAGTAAAAAAGCACTGAATGAAATTCCGACGCGCCTGAAACAACCGGTTTATATGCTGTTTGACTATGAAAACCGTGATCCGCTGGATCATCAGGCGCATGTGACAGAGGTGGCGGCAGCCAGCATGACTGAGGGGGCAGAAAATGTCGGAAAGGCGAAGTTATGTTAACTGATTACGTGGTGATCGATCTGGAAATGACAGGGCTGAACGCAAAGACAGACCGTATTCTGGAGGCTGGAGCTGCAAGGGTGCGCGGAAATGTCGTGACGGCTACTTTTTCGGAGATCATCAATCCAAAGCGGGAGTTATCGGAAAAAGTAATTTCATTGACAGGCATTACAAATGAGATGGCTGTGCAGGGAAAAGAGATGGATGCGACGCTTATGGCATTTTTAGATTTTATCGGAGAGGATATTCTGGTGGGACAGAATGTGATTTTTGACTACAGTTTTTTGAAGCAGTGGGCGGTGAATCACAAGCGTACTTTTGAGCGGAATGCAGTAGATACATTAAAACTGGCAAGAAAATTTCTGCCACAGGAACAGAAAAAAGACCTTGCAAGTCTGTGCAGCTATTTTGGGATCGAGCGTGTTCATGCACACCGTGCACTGGATGATGTGATGGAAACGCAGCAGATTTTTGAACAACTGCAAAAAATGTATGAGGCAGGAGCACCGGAGGCGTTTCGACCATATCCGTTGCAATATAAAGTGAAAAAGCAGTCCCCGGCAACGCCGCAGCAGATGAAATATCTGAAGCAGTTTGTGGAATTTCACGGAATCCCAATGCCGGAAATTTATGAGGATGCGTCGCGAAGTGAAATCTCAAGGCTTACCGATCAGCTTATTGCACAATATGGAAAAATGAAAAAAGAACCATCCCTGTAAAATCAGGCATTCTGTAAAGTGTGCAGCTGCTCTAAGATGGCAGATCTCATCATAGAATCAAGTGAAGCTGCCTTATCAATCAGCTCCTGGATTTTTGACGCATTTCCCTGTTCCTTGTAAAGTTCTGCGAGGAGCGTATAATTGGCGCGGATGTCGGAATCAATGGAGATGCCGAATTCCAGAACCGGAACGGCTTCTGCTTTAAATCCGTTTTTGATCAGACAGTCTGCGTAGGCGACAAGATTTCGTAAAAGGGTGGTATAATTCTGGTCATATTCTGACAAAGCAGGAAGATTCGCAGGACCATAGGCAAGCTTTAAGTCAGTATTGCTCTGATGGCTCAGATTTAGAATTTTCCGGGAGGCAAGGGTTTTCAGATCGTTTTCGTAATCTGTTAATTCTTCATCATCAGAGATACCTATTGGAAATTTTTCCAAGGGTATGGTAATATAGGGAAGATTGCTGATATCCTTGCGGCGGATCTGGTTCGCCTGATCTTCACGGTTCCAAAAATCTTCCGTCACTTTCTTTTGCTGGGCAGTCGCACGCTTGCGATAATAGGCAGCAACCGAAAGAAAGATAATAAAGAGTCCTAAGAATGGAAATGCCATGTTGTATGTCCTTTCTTTTGTATAAATTCAAGATAGAAAGAGGTAGTTCTATGTATAATTTTGGTAAGAAAAAAAATCAAAAATTAATGGCTGCAATTGTGATCATTGTAGTCGCTGCAATGCTTATTACAACCGTGCTTGCCGCTTTCATGTAAAATATACTAAAATTCCGGAGGGCAGTCAATCATATTCGTGGTTATGCACCTTGAAAATCAGCCGGACAATAGGGTAAAATGTACGCGTAGGCAAAAGTGAGCATGAATGATAGGGCGAATGCCCGTCAGCCCGAAAAATCTGTGATTTGTCGGGCTTGCACTGCGGTGTAAAGAAAAGAGAAAGAGATCAGCTATGAATAATATTTCAAAAAAATGGATGAAATGGATTCCGCTGTTTACGCTGGCTGCATTATGTATCGGTTTTGCAGGAGGCAGAGCAGCCACAAAAGCAGAGACAGCAGAGAATCACAAAATTGCAGATGGCGTTTATATCGGAAATGTCTATGTTGGCGGCATGACAGAGGAAGAGGCAGTGGATGCCATCAGTGCGTATGCACAGAGCGTGGACGATGCTGTTTTGACACTGAATGCCAATGGAAAAAGTGTGGAAGTAAGTGCACAGGAGCTTGGCATCACGTTTCAGAATACCAATGCAGTGCAGGAAGCACTTGCGGTTGGACGAAATGGCAATCTGATCAAACGATATAAAGATAAAAAAGATCTGGAACATGGAAGCAAAGTATTTGAACTTCCGTTAGGATTAAATGAGACAGCAGCAAGGGAAGTATTGACTGCAAAAGCAGAAAAACTGAACAATGAAGCGGTTGACAACGGACTGATCCGTGAGAATGGGCAGTTTCAGTTTATTGAGGGAAGTTCCGGCGTTGAAGTGAATGTGGAAAAATCCCTGATGACAATCGAAGATTACTTAAAAAACAACTGGGATGGCACGGATGCTTCGATTGACCTTGTGGCAGAGGTTGTGGAGCCGGAAGGCACGAAGGAAGAACTGGCAAAGGTAAAAGATCTGCTTGGCAGTTACACGACCAATTACAGTACCTCATCTGCCGGAAGATGTGCGAATATCAGTGTGGCAGCAGGCAAGATCAATGGAACCGTATTATATCCGGGAGAGGAGTTCTCCGTTGGACAGACGATCGGACCATTGACGGCAGCGGGCGGTTATGAACTTGCAGGTGCTTACGAGAATGGACAGACCGTGCAGTCTTATGGCGGCGGTGTATGTCAGGTGTCAACAACGTTATACAATGCAGTATTAAAGGCGGAACTTGAGGTGACACAGCGCTCAAACCATTCCATGATCGTAACCTATGTAAAACCATCTATGGATGCTGCAATTGCAGGAGATTACAAGGATTTAAAATTTGTCAATAATCTGGACGCACCGATTTATATCGAGGGGTATACGGTTGGAAAAGACATTTATTTTAACATATACGGACAGGAGACCAGACCTTCCAACCGCAAGGTAACATATGAGAGCGAGGTCGTTTCTGAGGAAGATCCTGGCACACAGTTTGTGGCAACCGGGGATGCGGTCGGTTCTATTTCTACAACTCAGGGCAAACATATGGGATATGTGGCAAGGCTCTGGAAAATCGTGACAGTCGATGGCGTTGAGCAGAGCAGGGATGCGATCAATAAGAGCACTTACAAATCATCTCCTAAGATCGTGAATGTAGGAACTGCATCTGCGGATCCGAATGCAACGGCAGCGGTCAATGCAGCATTGGCAACCGGCGATGAGGCGACCATTTATGCAACGGTAGCCCAGTATAGCGGAGCAGGACAGACACCGGCAGAAACTCCGGCAGAGACACCGGCGGATGGCTCTGCAGAAGCAGCGGCAATTCTTGGAACCGTGGATGAGAGCCAGATTACAGAAAATACCACAACAGAAGGACAGTAGATAAAACATTATGAAAGTTGGAAAAGTACCGGAGAACGTACTGAAACGTTCTGTTTTTAAACAAATTCATACCATGAGACCGGAAGTGGTTTTAGGAGCCGGAGTCGGAGAGGACTGCGCAGCAGTACAGCTTGCGGAGGATGAGACACTTGTGATGTCGACTGATCCGATTACCGGAACAGCAAAGGATATCGGAACGCTTGCAATCCAAATTACGGTGAATGATCTTGCGAGTGCAGGGGCGGAACCAGTTGGAGTACTTCTTACCGTACTTTTACCAACTTCTGTCTGCGAGCAGGATCTGTGTCTGATGATGAAGCAGGTGGAGGAAGCCTGTGCAAAAGCAAATGTGCAGGTTATGGGCGGACATACTGAGGTTACAAGAGTGGTAAACCAGCCAGTCATCAGTGTCTGTGGCGTTGGAAAAGTGAAAAAAGGACATCTGATCTCCACGGCAGGTGCAAGACCGGGCATGGATATTTTGGTCAGCAAATGGATTGGAATTGAAGGCACTTCCATTATCGCAAAAGAAAAAGAAGAAGAATTAAAAACGCATTTTGCAGTTCCTTTTATCGAGAAAGCAAAAGCGTTGGATGCATATATTTCTGTACAGTCTGAGGCCGCAGTCGCCGTGACGTCTGGCGTTAGTGCGATGCATGATGTGACAGAGGGCGGAATTTTCGGAGCTCTGTGGGAAATGGCAGAAGCATCTGGCGTCGGACTGGAAATCGACTTAAAGAAGATACCAATTCGTCAGGAAACAGTAGAGGTTTGTGAATTTTTCGGAGTGAATCCTTATCTTTTGATCTCCAGCGGGTGTATGCTGATGGCGGCACAGGATGGAAATCATCTGGTACGTGAACTGGAAAAAGCAGGGATCAAAGCGACAATCATCGGAAAAGCTACCGCGGGAAATGACCGTGTCCTGCTGAATGAGGATGAACGAAGATTTTTAGAGCCACCAAAGACGGATGAGTTATATAAAGTGATCGGGAGATAATTACTACAAATGTAAAAAAATATTTGATCCTATGAAGTAGTGTATGTGGAATGAGAGAAAGGAATTTGTGATTATGCGTGAAAAGATTTTAACTTTTATAGAGAAAAACAGTAGAATTGATTTAAAAGAACTTGCAATTATTTTAGGTGTGGATGAGGCATCTGTTGTCAATGAACTTCAGAAGATGGAAGAGGAACACATTATCTGCGGTTATCATACATTGATTGACTGGGACAAAGCCGGAATTGAAAAAGTAACAGCCTTGATCGAGGTTCGTGTTACTCCACAGCGCGGTATGGGATTTGACAAAGTGGCTGAGCGTATCTACAACTATCCGGAAGTGAATTCTGTATATCTGATCTCCGGAGGATTTGATTTCATGGTAACAATCGAAGGAAAAACACTTCGTGAAGTTTCACAGTTTGTTTCTGATAAATTATCCCCATTGGATTCTGTTTTAAGCACTAAGACAAACTTTATTTTAAAGAAATATAAAGATCATGGAACCGTTATGGCAGAACAGGCAAAAGACGAAAGGATAGAGATGTAATATGAGGAATCCGTTAAGTAAAACAATCACAACGATTCAGCCATCCGGTATCCGTAAGTTTTTTGATATTGTTCATGAGATGAAAGATGCTATCTCGCTTGGTGTTGGTGAACCTGATTTTGACACACCATGGCATATCCGTGACGAGGGTATCTATTCGCTGGAAAAGGGAAGAACTTTTTATACTTCCAATGCAGGACTGAAAGAATTAAAAATTGAAATTGATAAATATCTGAAAAGACGTTTTGGTGTATCTTATGACTACAACAATGAGATTATGGTGACTGTAGGAGGCAGTGAGGCAATTGATATTGCGATGCGTGCCATGCTTGATCCGGGAGATGAGGTTCTGATTCCACAGCCGAGTTATGTGTCCTATCTTCCATGCTGTGTGCTTGCCAATGGAACACCGGTGATCATTGAATTAAAAGCGGAAAATCAGTTCCGCCTGACACCGGAAGAATTAGAGGCGGCTATCACACCAAAGACAAAATTATTAGTGCTTCCATTTCCAAACAATCCAACCGGAGCGATTATGGAGAAGGAAGATCTGGAAAAAATAGCCGAGGTCGTAAAAAAATATGACCTGTTTGTGCTGAGCGATGAAATCTATTCAGAGCTGACTTATACAGGTGATAACCATGTTACCATTGCATCACTTCCGGGAATGAAAGAACGTACCATTTTGATCAATGGATTTTCCAAATCCTATGCGATGACCGGATGGAGATTAGGTTATGCATGTGGACCGGAAGTGATCATTAAGCAGATGTTAAAGATTCATCAGTTTGCGATCATGTGCGCACCGACGACGAGTCAGTATGCGGCAGTTGAAGCACTTCGGAACGGAGATGAAGATGTTGCGAAGATGCGTGAGGAATATAATGGAAGACGCCGTTATCTGATGCACCGCTTTCAGGAAATGGGATTATCCTGTTTTGAACCGTTCGGGGCATTCTATGTTTTTCCATGTATTAAGGAATTTGGCATGACATCGGAAGAATTTGCAACAAAACTGTTGAATTCGCAGAAAGTGGCAGTTGTACCGGGAACCGCATTTGGTGACTGCGGCGAGGGATATCTTCGTATTTCTTATGCATATTCTCTGGAAGATTTAAAGAAGGCATTGGATCGCATGGAGATTTTCATTCAAGAACTGCGTGAGGAGAAAAATTAGTGGCAGAGTTAAATATTGTATTATATGAACCGGAAATACCGGCAAATACAGGAAATATCGGAAGAACCTGTGTTGCGACAGGAACAAAACTTCATCTGATCGAACCGCTTGGTTTCCGACTGGATGAAAAAGCGTTAAAAAGGGCAGGCATGGATTACTGGAAAGATCTGGATGTTACAACTTATGTAAACTGGGATGATTTCTGTGAAAAAAATCCAAATGCGAAGATTTATATGGCAACCACAAAGGGAAGACATGTGTATTCGGACGTGTCCTATGAACCGGACTGTTTCATTATGTTTGGAAAAGAGAGTGCCGGAATCCCGGAAGAAATTTTAAAAGCGAACCCGGATACCTGTGTACGGATTCCGATGATCGGGGAGACAAGGTCGCTGAATCTTTCCAATTCTGTTGCGATTGTTTTGTATGAAGCTCTCAGACAGAATCATTTTGACCATATGAAGTTAGAGGGACAGCTTCACCGATTAAAGTGGGAGGATTAGACGGATGGGAATCATCAAAGCAAAACAGCTCGTTCATGAATATATCCGCCGGGACGAAGAAGGCAATGTGGAATCCATCCAGACAGCATTAGATCATATCGACCTTGATGTGCAGCCGGGGCAGTTTATTGCTATTTTAGGTCATAACGGTTCTGGAAAGTCTACGTTGGCAAAACATATCAATGCGTTACTTGCTCCGACGGAGGGAAGTCTCTGGGTAGACGGAAAAGATGTGACGCAGGAAGAAAATATCCTTCCAGTGCGGAAAACAGCCGGAATGGTATTCCAGAACCCGGATAATCAGATCATTGCCAGCGTGGTAGAGGAGGATGTCGGATTCGGGCCGGAAAACATCGGTGTTCCGACAGACGAAATCTGGGAGCGTGTGGAGGAGAGTTTAAAGGCAGTTGGAATGTTGAAGTTCCGCAGTCATTCTCCGAACAAGCTGTCGGGAGGACAGAAACAGCGAGTTGCAATTGCCGGAGTTATGGCAATGCAGCCGGAGTGCATTATTTTTGATGAACCTACGGCAATGCTTGACCCGAATGGGCGAAAAGAAGTATTGCAGGCGGCACATCTGCTCAACCAAAAAAAAGGTGTGACGGTGATCCTGATCACACACTATATGGAAGAAGTTGTGGATGCTGACCGGGTATTTGTCATGGATAAGGGCAAGGTCGTGATGCAGGGAACTCCGCGTGAGATTTTTTCACAGGTGGATGAATTAAAACGTCACAGACTGGATGTTCCGCAGATCACGCTCTTAGCAGACGAACTCAGAAAATCCGGGCTTCCAATCCCGGCGGGAATCCTGACAAGAGCAGAACTGGTGCAGGAATTGTGCAAATTAGGACACAGGTGAGTGAAATGTCAATTATTGTAGATAAAGTGAATTATGTATACAGTCAGGGGACTGCATATGAGATTCAGGCTTTGAAAAATATTAATCTGAAAATAGAAGACGGAGAATTTATCGGTATCATCGGACATACCGGTTCCGGAAAATCGACACTGATCCAGCATTTAAACGGTCTGACAAAGGCTACTTCCGGTGCAATATATTACAACGGAGCCGATATTTATGATGAAGGTTATAATTTAAAGGAGCTTCGCAGTAAGGTCGGACTGGTCTTTCAGTATCCGGAGCACCAGTTGTTTGAGACTACGATTTTTGAAGATGTCTGTTTTGGACCGAAAAATCAGGGATTGACAAAAGAAGAGGCAGAGCTTCGTGCTTTTGCGGCATTAAAAAGTGTAGGGTTGCCGGAAGAGGTGTATTATCATTCCCCGTTTGATTTGTCAGGCGGTCAGAAACGCCGTGTGGCCATTGCAGGTGTTCTGGCGATGCAGCCGGAAGTGTTGATTCTTGATGAACCGGCGGCTGGATTAGACCCGGGAAGTCGTAAAGAGATCCTGGATACGATTGTGCATTTATACAGAGAAACCGGGATGACGGTTATATTATCTTCGCATTCTATGGAGGATATGGCGGAATACGCTGAGAGATTGCTTGTAATGAATCAGGGAGAACTGGTCATGGACGGCTTACCGCATGAAATTTTTGGTCGTTATAAGGAATTAGAGAAAATGGGACTTTCTGCGCCGAAGATGACCTATCTTATGCACAGTCTTGCGGGAAAAGGTTATGACTTATCCACAGATATCTTAACTGTATCCGATGCAGCAGAGGAAATTCTGAATTTATGGAGGAAGACGAGAATGGAGGACGGCGAGAAATGATACGAGACATAACCATTGGACAATATTATCCCCAGTCTTCCGTGATCCATCGTCTGGACCCGAGAGTAAAACTGCTTGGAACGGTTTTGTTTGTCATATCTGTTTTTTTGATTCACAGTGTTCCGGCTTTTATCATTGTGACGGCAGCGATGGTAGCTTTGATTGCGCTGTCAAAAGTACCGGTGAGCTTTATGCTGAAAGGGTTAAAATCCATTTTTATGATTATTC
>OLPS01002803.1_pt1 | contig 14900 bp, 3 predicted proteins | sample 1673071 | NCBI WGS metagenome assembly OLPS01 (sample SAMEA3136752, study PRJEB25190) | human gut metagenome | reverse complement strand
GCAAACTATACAGATCCTGCACAGAATCCTACAAAAACAAATTATGTATTTATAGGATGGAATACTAAACCTAACGGAGCAGGTAATTTTGTTACTTCAGCAAAATATCCTACATTGAATGATGTTTCTCTTGCAGCACAAGGCAGTGAGGCATCAGCTCCTACAACAGTAACATTATACGCATATTGGGCAGCTGCAAATGTAAATCCGGGAGGAAATGTTATTCCGGATGATATTCCTAAGAACAATGGTGTAAAGGTTACATTTGACAGTAATGTTACAGGAAACAAAACAAATGCAGCAGTGACAGATGCAAATCCAAAGTATGTATATCCATATCTTGGTGATGCACTTGGCAATATGATGCCAAATGAACCAACAAGAACACATTATGTATTCAAAGGTTGGAACACAAAAGCTGATGGCAGCGGTGTAACTGTTGATTCGACAACAAAAATAGACCAAGCGACACTTAAGGATGCACTAAAGGAAATTGCAGGTACAAAGACTGCATATGAAACAACATTGTATGCACAATGGGATATAGATCCTTCAGTTCCGACATCTGACAAAGTTAATGTTACATTTAACAAGAACTTGGATCTTAAGGGTAATGACACATCTCCTCGTGTAGTTACTCTATACAAAGGTGATTCAATCGGATACGATATAACAGAACCAACAAACGGTACATTTGAATTTGACGGCTGGAATACAGAGTTTAACGGTACCGGTACTAAGTTTAATAAGGATACAAAAATAGACGCTGATAAAACTTATTATGCAACATGGTTTAAGTATTTGAAGATTGAGCTTGTAAATGCAAATGCTGAATATACAGGACAAGTTATTTCGCCTAAGTACAATATTTATCAAATTAAATATGATGATGCAAGCAAAACTACATATACAAAAGTAGCGAACAGCGATATTGCAAAAGATGCAACGCTTCCGGCAGGCTTTACTGCAACTGTAACAGATAAGGATAATGCTACAACAACAATTCAAAATGTCGGTGTTTATACAATAGCAATTTCTATTGATAATGCCGGAACTTATGCAAACGGTTATAAAATCGGTGTACAGGATTCAACATTTGAAGTAACATCAGCAAAACTTACAGTAAATGTAGATCCTGATACTCAAAAACAAAAAGCAGGTTCATCTCGTAAGGACCCTGTTGTCACTGTAGTTGATGCTACAGACAATACAGTCGGAAAAAGCGAATATGATATTAAGTATTACACATGGACCGACGCAGGTGCTACTCCTGACGGAAATATTCAGAAGAGTGAATTAAGTGAAGTTACTGACATTACAAAGGTTGGTAAGTATGTAGTTGCTGTTGAATTAAAAGCTAATTCAAACTATGTTATTGATTCGGTTAAGTCAACAACAACAGAAGCGGTATTACTTTATGATGGTAAGACAACAGGCTATGCTGAATATACAGATGCCAAAGTTGGCGGAAACATTGTTTATGAAGTACTTGCAAATGACCCTTCGATTAAAGAAATAAAAGCTAATTCTGTCAAGGGTTCAACAGTTGATTCAACTGCATTACCGTTTAAGGATAGCAAGTATGAGAATGATGTAGCATTTGATAATGCGGAAACTTAAGGATTATTATGTAAGAGTTCCGGATGTTGATGCTGATAGCATTCAGTTTAATGTAACACTTACAAATCCTGATACTACAACAATAACAGCATCAGACGGTACAACTCTTACACCTACAAAGAATGGTGACGGTACATACACAATTAAGGCTCCTCTTACAAATAAGGGACAAACTGAAAATACTATCACTATTACAACAAAAGCAGGTACAGATAATGATGCACCGACTCTAACATATACATTCCATGTTAAACAACTTGTTGAAGCAAAGATTACTTTGAACTATGGTAACTCACCATATGGTGAAATTATGAAAGATTCGGCTATTACTGATAAAGCAAAAGCTAAAGAAGAATTTGATAAGTCGAATAAATATGCTACAGGATATATTCCTGCGAATGCAGCAAGTAAGCAAAATGTAAGTTATCCGTTCCGTGCATGGGTAGATGTTAAAGACTTGGATGGTATTACAGCAGCAGAACAAGCAAAATTGGTTGATCCTGATATAAATATAGATAGAAATGATTATGCTATATTTATCTATAACGGTAGAACGTTTGTAGATCCGGGATTTACAGCAACAGATTCAGAAGGTAAGCCTGTAACAAATCTTACAAGAAAAATTACAGTAAGCAGAATGCAAGTTCAACAAATTGCGGGCTTGTATGATGTAAACCAAAAGGAAGAGCCAATTACAATTCCTGACAAACCATCAAATTATACAATTACAGAAATAACAAAAAAGTATAATTATCAAGATCCAAGTTCATTTAGAATAAGACCTGATGTATATACAATGGAATATTCTTTTAATGATCCAAATCAAGGAACAATAACTGTTGAAAGAAAAGTAGTTGTTCTACAAGATCGTGGTGATACATATTGTGCAGATCTTATAAATGACTCATCTGTAAACCCTGTATATGTATATTTGAAGAATTCATCAACATTTGATGCAATCACAGGTACAGCACACAATATTTACTTATATAGAATTTTGGATACAGACGCATCTAACTTGATAAACGACTCAGATGCTAACCCGGTATATACTTATTTGAAGAATTATGCCAATGATAAGAGTAATCCAAAAAATCCTATTGCTACATTATATGTAGAATTGCCATCAGGAAATTAATACTAAACGGCAATTAAATATTTTATAATAAAATGGAGGAATGTAACATGAAAAAACGAAGTATAGCATTTTTAACAAGTTTAATTATGCTAATCTCAATGTTACCAACGGCTTTTGCGTCTTCAGGAGGAGGCTTAAAGCCCGGAACAGGGAAAATGAAGTTCCAACTCGACTATATGCAGTATACAGAGGCTGCTAAAAAGGCTTTTGAAGATGATCAAGCCGGAGATGCAGAATTCTCAAGTATAGATGATGTTGGAGGAGACAAAGCTTTTTATAAAAAAGGTATTGTTGAAAAGCAAGACAAACCTAAAAAGTCTGCTATTAAAGTAGGCGACGAATTCTTAGTCGGTGTTAAAATGGTTGACTTTGATAACGTTGTTGAATCAAGTGATGGTATTAATAATATGTGTATAACATTAAAGTACGATCCTGATTATATCATTGCAGAAGATACAATTTCAAGTTTGACAGACGATTCAAGAAATCGTTTGGGTGCCCGTACAGGTAATATCTTTACAAAGCATACTCAAAGTATGAAGTATAATGTTTCTTACTCATTCAATTCAAACAGTGGTGATGTAAGAGCGGATGGTACAATTAACCTTCCATTATTGACAAGTAATATGGATGTCAACTCTACATTGACAGGTGAAACCGATGAATATATAGCTGTTTTGAAGTTTAAAGTAAAAGCAATTCCTACTGATGCTAAAAAGGTTATATACTTCCCGGATGATACTTTGTTGGCAAATATTGAAAGATTTACAATTGCTCTTGGTACAAGAGGTGAAAGTGCTACATACAGTGCGGATGTAGCAGAAGTAAATATCAAGTCAATCATGAGCTTGGATGATTCAAATCTTGACATATTCCCGGCTGGTGCAGCAACAAGAACAGGTATTTCTGTTAAGTCAGGTACAATGGCATCAACTCAATTTGTAGGTGATGTATTTAAACCTGGTGTGACTATGCAGTATGACCTTAGTGACGCAAAACATGAAGATCTTGATACAAGTGATACTGTTACATATAAGTATGGTGCAGCAGGTATTACAGCAGCAGACAATGCAGGCTTGACTGCTATTCCTGCAACACTAACAACTGATGTAAACGGTAAGCACATATATGCAATCGTTGGTAACTTTATATGCGACCTTGGTGCATTAACAGTTAGTGAAATTAAGACTACAAAGATTACAGTAAGCGGTGCTCCGACAACTGCTTATGACGGTACAGCAATCGACTTCAAGAATTTGGTTGCTAAGATTGAAAAGAACAATGGTACATCAGTTGGTGATATTAAATTCACAAACAACTATGAAAATGTCAGTAATGACTTGGCAATTTACAAATCTAATGCTGATGGCGACGTTCTTGCACAAGTAACAACTTCAGACACATATACTCACGGCCCAAACTACTTTGTAGTAGCTGTTAAGAGTGATGCAACAGTTAAGAGTACTGTATTTACAGTAACATCAAATTATGATGATATTACAATTTCAGCATCAACAAACAATGCTGCTAAGACATCATACAACAAAGATGATAACTTCGACCCAACAGGTATCGTTGTAAAAGCTAAGAAAGCATCAGAAACAACAGGTGCTGATGTAGCATTTGATAACTTTGACAGCAATTACAAAGTTGTAATTGCAACAAGCGAAACAGAAGCTAAGACAGCAACAGCTGTAACAGCAAGCACAAAGATTACAGAAGCTATGCTTGATGGTAATCACAAGGTTTACGTTGTTTACACAAATGCAGGTAGCAATACACAATCTGTAGTTTCAGTTGCTACACTTGGTGCAAAGAAGATTAAGAGTGCAACAATTAGCGGTGGAAAGACAGATTATACATATGGCGATAAGCTTAAGACAGATGACCTTGAGTTGAATGTTACATATGATGATAACTCAACAGGCAAAATCTCATATGCTGATTTGGCAGCAGCCGGTATTACAGTTAAAATCGGTGAAACAGTAGTTAATGCTGACCCTGTTATCACACTTGATATGAAAGATAAGACAGTTGAATTTATCTATGACGGTAAAACACTTACTTCATCAGCTAAGATTACTGTAGCTGCAAAGACAGTTTACTACACAGTATCAGACGCAACAATTACAAAGGCATATGATGGCGGATTAACTATTCCTGCAGATCAAACACCACCTACAATTTCAATTAAGGATTCAGCTACAGCATTTGTAGGTACTGACTCATACACAGTTACAGGTACATTTGCATATACAGATAAAAATGTAGGCACAGATAAGAAGATTAAACTAACAACTACACTACCGGAAACAAACGGTAAGTACACATTTGCACCGGATACAGATAAGATTAATGCTGACGGTACACTTAAGACAGCTGCAACAATTACAGCAAAGGCTCTTACAGTTAATGCTGATGCTATAAAAGTTCCTGCAGTTAAGGCTAACCCTAATGCTACAGCTGATGTAACTGATGATAGCTCATTGGTACTAACTAAGGATAATTCATCTATAGTTGATGGAGATAACGTAACACTTCCATTTACATATAAATATGCAGCTAATGATGTAAAGACACCGGGTACTCCTGATGTAACAGTTACAGAAAAGGCTCTTACAGGTACAGATGCAGCTAACTATTCATTCACTCCTGCAACAGTAATTGTTAAGGGTAGCGTAACTCAAGACGCTATGTCAGATATCGAAGTAACAGGTCCTGACAATGTAACATACACATATCCTGATTTGAAACCTAACTTTAGCGGTTTGGTAGTTAATGCAGTATATGGTACAGGTGCTTCGGCAACAAAGGCTCCTGTTACAAACTACAAGCTATTGGATAAAGCCGGTAACGAATTTAATGATGAAGCAAAGCTTCCTTATGGAGATACAACAATAACAGTATCATACACAGAAGGCTCAGTAACAAAGACTAAGACAATTACTCTAACAGCAAAGAAAAAACCAATCAAACTTTCAGAAATCCAATTTGAGGCATCAAAAGCATATGGTGATGATAATGTAAATGCATCAGCAACATTACCAACAGGTGCTATTGAAGCAGCTGACGCTGATAAGGTTAAGCTAACATTCAAAGCTGAATTTGCAACACCAGAACAAGTTGGTGACGCTCAAAAGGTAACATTCTCAGACTTTAAGTTCGCTAAGGTCGGAGAAGGTACAGAAGATGTATCAGGCAACTATGTATTGGTTAATGATGAAGGTACAGAAATAGCTGCTGATAAGACAGTTGAAGGAACAGGTAAGATTACTCAAGGTACACAAGTGGCTCCTGTAGCTCCAACAGTAAGTGTTAACCAAAAGACAAACAACATTGTTGTAGCAGGTCCTTTGGGTGATAATATTGAATATTCAATTAACGGAACAGATTGGCAGACAGGAACAACATTTACAGGTCTTGAAAATGGTAAGGCATATACTGTTTCTGCAAGATATAAGGCTACAGAAACACTTGCAGCATCTCCTGCATCAACAGCAGACGCTACAACATACAAGAACCACCTTGTAGTTTACAAAGTAAATACTTCAACAAGCCCACTTGCTGAAATCTATACAAACGAGACATCAGCAACAAGTGATAACGATATTAATACAAAGATTCTTACAGCTAAGCCAAGCAAGTTCAAGGCATACTTCACAGATCTTGCAGGTAAGACAGCTATTACATATCCATTCACACTTTCAACAGAAACTACACTTTATATGTCTCAAACAGCCGGCGGCGGTGGCGGCGGCGGCGGACGCAGCGTATCAATTAAACTTGATAAGGATACTGTTTCCGGTGTTGTAGGTGATAAGATTAAAGTTACAGCTACTGTAACAGGCTCAACAGCTAAACCAACATGGACATCATCAAATGAAGATGTAGCAACTGTTGACGAAAACGGTAACATCACATTTGTTGGTAAGGGTACAGCAACTGTTAAGGTTAAGGTCAACGGCGTAGTTAAGAATATTCCTGTAACTGTTAAAGAAGCTACAGCAACACCAACACCTGTACCAACAGTTAAGCCGACAGAAGCACCTGTAATCAACACAGAATATACAAAGCCATACGCTTCAGGTTATGATGACGGTTCATTCCTACCAAATAACAACATCACAAGAGGCGAACTTGCAGCTATGATTGCAAGACTAAGCTATGGTGACGATCTACCTGACGGTATGTATCAAGCATCATTCCCTGACGTTGATTCAGACGCTTGGTTCAACAAGTACATCGGTTATCTTGAAGATAAGGATGTATTAAGCGGTTATGAAGACGGTACATTCAGACCTATGGATACAATCACAAGAGGCGAAATCAGTGCAGTTATCGCAAGAGCTCAAAGATATGATTTGATTTCATACAATGGCATCTTCACAGATGTAACTGAAAATGATTGGGCTAAGGATTACATTGAAACTCTTGCTGACAAGAATATCGTTTCAGGTTATGAAGACGGTACATTCGGTCCATATTCACCGCTAACAAGAGCTGAAGCTGTTGCAATTATCAACAGAGTTCTTGTAGAATCAACACCAATCGTAACATTTACTCCTAATGACATTGCAGGTCACTGGGCAGAGGCAGACATTCTTCTTGCAGTAAATGAAAGAATGGTTGGCGCAAATGCAGTAGTTCCTACAGTAAAACCGGAAGAAACAGCAGCTCCTGAAGAAACTGTTGCTCCTGAAAAGACAACAGCTCCTGAAGCAACTCCTGCTGCTTAATAAATATCGAATTATAATAAATGCGATAAATAAAGCAATGTAATGACACAGGGCGGTTATCGCCCTGTGTTATTGCATTTCCAATGGCATTGTCCGTATCTTTGGACAATGCTTTCGGAAATGCAATAACAATTAAAATAATAAGCTGTGTAATTGATTTAACGGAAAAGAGGTGTAATAAATGAAAAAAATATCTGCATTTTTGATTATAATGATAGCAATGCTTATGGTAGGTGTATGTGCTCATGCGGCTGACTTTAGTGTAGATACAACGTCGCTTCCTATGGGTGAGGCATATAAGCCGTACTCAGCACAAATAACAATGAGCGGCGGAAGCAATGACGGATATAGTTTTGAATTTATATCGGGTTTTAAACCAACAGGTCTTACTGTCAACGAGGACGGTTCAATAACGGGTACTCCGACAAGTGCCGGATATTATGCTAATATGAATATCCGTATAAGTAATGTAGACGGTACATACAGAGATGTTACATTTAAGATTAATATAAGAGCGAGATCTATCAAGATTAATGTAACTGCTCCCAAGAATATTATATATGACGGAAACAGTTATACAGCGACAGTTAAATGTTATGATATGAACGGTGGCGAACTGACAGACGCTGTACCGATTATAAGATACGGTAAAGATAATCTTTCGTCTGTAACAGATGCCGGAACATATTATATTGATGTTTATGTATCGGGTTGTATTATATCGGAACGTGAGGGTGATACGCATATTCAAATTGAACGTCAAGGTGCGTCAATTTCATTAAGCGGTGACAAAGAATATCAATATGACCAATTACCTCACCCGCTTACGGCAGCTGACGTAACGGTAACACCGCCTGCGGCAGGATATGTTATTGAGTATAGCAGAAACGGCGGTGAATACACAACCGATGTGCCTGTTTCAAGCGGTATATATACTGCAAGGGTGCATACAACAAACCCTAACTATGAAACGGTATATGACGAATGTACAATTAAAATCATAGGTGAAAATGTAAACTTTACGGTAACAAATACATCGTTTACATATGACGGAAACAGTCATAAGGCAACTGTTTCTTCCGATCCCGCAGATGTTGGATATAAAGTTACATATACTAATTCAAAGGGTGAAACTGTAGAAAATCCGACCAATGCAGATGTTTATACGATAAAAATTACACTTGATAATGATAAAGTGTATTCAATCGGAAATGATTATGATAATAAACTTACAATAAGTCCGCAATCGGGTCACTTTACAACGGATGAAAGCTGGGTATATGACGGAAAGACGCACAAACCGAATATGACGGTTGACGCACCGTATGATGAAAGTAAATATACAATAACATACCGTAAGCAAGGTACAGAAACTGACTTGACTGAAATTACGGATGCCGGTGTATATGATATAATAATTACTTTCCCGAACGGCAACTATATTGCAGATGAAACATCATCGAAAACAATAACGGTTACGCCGAAAACAGTTAATTTTACGGTTACAGACAATGTAGTTGATTATGACGGTAACGAACATACCGCAAAGGTTACACCGACTGAAGCTTTGGCATCGGATTTGTATTCCGTAAAATACGTTAAACGTGATACAGAAACAAAGTTTAACAGTGTTATAAATGCAGGTGTGTATGATATAGTAATTGAGCTTGCAAACAGCAACTATACTTTAGACAATTCTTTCAGTGCAACAATGACTGTTAATGTTACATATACATTTAATTTGGGTAATTCACCGGCTGCTATGATTTATAAGGATACGACGCATGATGCGGAATGGCAGAAAGAAGCGTTGGATTACCTAAAGGCAAATCACAAATTCAGTGAAAACTATTTGCCGAAGGACTGCAGTGCCGATATTACATATAATCCTATAAATAACATTGATGCAGACGGTAACGAATATACTGTAATAACAAGCGGTCTTGATAAATTTGTTGATCCGGGCGTGAATATAAATGACGGTTCGACATCTGATACTATAAAAGGAACGGTCAGTGCCGTATCCGGAGTAGAAGGCTTGTATAAGGTTACATATCAAATCAACGATTCAACTATGGAGAGATATTTGTTAGTTGTGGACAGAAGAATAGGTGATGTCAACAGTGACGGCGCAGTAAACGGTATTGATGCAAATAATCTTGTTGGTAAGGATGCTGATGCGAACGGCGTAAAACAAGCGCGTATTTGGGATGTAAACAAGGATGGCAGGATTGACAATAATGATGTTAATGCAATCAGAAACAGATTCTCTGTAAGATTGGAAGCTTATTATCCTTGGTTATAATTTGACATTGGAGTTATGATGAAACAATTTTGGAGTTGATTTGTCATAACTCTTTTTTGTTAAAAATATTGAAAAACGGTGTTAAAAACAGTCGTTTTCAGTGTATAATATTGACAATTTCAAGTGCTTTGTGGTATTATAAAATATATAATAAGGATAACTATACATTGTTAAGATATATGAAAAGAGGAATTAAAATGAAAAGAAAAGCGGTTTCTATAATATTGGCTTTATCAATGCTTTTACCGACATTGAATTTTGCGGTGTCGGCTGATGAAATCAAAACAGAAATCAATTCGGAGCAGACTGAGGTTTTGGCAACTTCATCTCCGAATGAAAAAAGAACGGAAGAAAATATAGCGGCTACAAACGTACCGTTGGATAATTCAACGGATACTGTAAATATAAATAAAAATGATGTTGCACCTATGACAGACGGAACAGACCTAAGTTCAGATTTACAAAACGGTGATGTGACAATTAATACAAACGGTACATATTATATCGGTTCTGTTGATGTTACAAATATTGTGACGGTAAAAACAGGTGTAAAGGCGGATTTGACGGTTGAAAATGTAACGATGACGTCTGCAACAAGTTCGCCTATTATAATTGAATCCGGTGCAGTTGTTAATTTACACATAAACGGCACAAATACCGTTATTGCTAAAAAAAGCGGTAAGGCAGGTATTAATGTGGCAGCAAATAGTATAGAGTCGGATTATTCGATTTTGACTGTTGACGGTGATGGTATTCTTAATGTAACAGGTACTGCACAAGCATCGGGAATCGGTGCAAATAAAAATCAAATACATGGTAAGATTATAATAAACGGCGGTACTATTAATGCTGGCGGAGGAATGAAAGGTACAGCTATAGGCGGAGGTATAAGAACATCTGGTAATGTCAGCGGATGTACAATAGAAATAAACGGCGGTATCATAAATGCAAGTGCAGGACGATACGGAACAGCCATAGGCGGTGTGGAGCGTCAGTCTAATGCGGAGATTATCGTAAATGGCGGATATATTAAAGCAACAGCCGATGCTTCGATGACTTATTCCATAGGACCGGGAAGAATGACTCCCACAACAGAACAATTTGGTGTAAATAATATATACATAAACGGCGGCAGTGTAGATGGTACGTTCAGAAGCACAGATTATGACAAAGTTCAAGATAAGTATGGAAATAAACTTAAACAAGTAGTTCTGACAATGCCGGATGCAGTTGAAATGGCAAATAAAGAAGTTACTGTCGGCTCATGGAAAACAGTAACAGACAGCGAAGCAAAGCTGTATGTATATGTAACAGAAGATACAACAGGCTATGCCGTAACATATGCCGGTAAAATATATCGTACAGACAATATAGAAAACCAAACAACACTGACAGAATATTCGGGTTCAGACTGTACATGTACAGATGCAAATTCATCAATTAAATTATCTGTACCTGATGAAATAACTGTAAATAAAATTGTCGGACAGACAAAAATCAAATTAACAACTGATTTTGAAAAATCAAGTGACTGTACTTATCCTACTCATATTCTTAATTGTACATATACATTAACAACAGCTGACGAAAATGAAACAGCAATAAGCAGTGATTTGGCAGAAGTTGTGGACGGATATATAGTTGCACATTATAAGCAGGGAACTCATAAAATTCGTGTTAAGGTAACAGCAACTTTAAATGGATATATTTTTAATAATTCAAAAGATATTTCTTTGACAGGTGATGATAAATCACAGTTTGATATTTCAAAAGGAAATATCAAAATAACAAAAAACAATGATAATAACGATATAGTAACAGTTACGGTTGGTACAACAAGCTATGATATTCCAAAGAATATGGAAATATATATAGTTCAATCAACAAGTCAAACAAGTAATGTAATTGAAGTGGTACAGGGTGCAAATCCTACCATTGTTTTAGATAATATTAATATTTTATCTCGTTCATCTATAAACAATGCATTGACGATAGGTGACTATGTTGAGCTGACCCTTAGACTGAAAGGCACAAATAAAATTGAGTCACAATCTGTAAATCTTGCGGCGGTAAGAGGTATAACGGCTACTTCAAAACTTATTGTTGAAGATTCGGGTGATAATGACGGTGTTATAACATTTAAGTCTGCAAACGGCGCCGGTATAGGCGATATGAAGCAATTTACTGTAAACAGCGGTACTGTATATGCTTATGGCGGAAATGGCGGTGCAGGTATCGGAGGCGGTAAGGACGGTTCGGGCATCAACGTACTTATAAACGGCGGTAATGTTTACGCATATGCCGATGATGATTCTGAAAGTAATGCGGCAGGTATCGGAGGCGGTACAGGCAGTGCATCGGGAACAAGCGGCCGAGGCGGAAATGTCATTGTAAACGGCGGTTATGTTAAAGCTGTCGGTAACGGCTCAGGTTACGGCATCGGTAACGGTGGAAATAAGACTCCGTACGGCACTATTACAATTAATGGCGGAAGTGTAGACGCAACTCTCGGAACAACACCAAATAATGACCCATCATTTGATGCGTTTAATAATTCCGGAACAATTCCTGCAACTAAGTATAATCAGTATTTGGTAGAAACAACGGTTGACGGAATAACAGATGAGCAAGATGTTGAATACTCACTTGTTTCTGATAATGATACAGGTGCAGAAAAGAAAATAAAAACACGTACAGACAAAAACGGTAAGTTGTATTTGTATGCAAATGCCGGAAATCAATGGATTCGTGTATACAAAAACGGTACAACATATTACAGATATTCAAAAGTTGATTCGATGTCAAAGAATACATTTAATTGTACAAACAATACAGAGATAAGTGTTTCTTCTTTCAAAATTCCGGGTCAAATCGGGGATACTGTTATAGATAATGAGAACAGAGTAATCTCTGTAAAAGTACCTTATAACATCATATTGAAAAATATTACACCTAACATAGAATTTATCGGTGCATTTACTCAAAAAGATGCAATGAAATTTAATAATACAACATCAGCAACGTATAAAATAACGGGTAACGATAAGAGTGAAGTGACATATACTGTAAATCTTACTTTGGATTCAGAACATACCGAAAAGCAAGCCGATGTTTATGATGTTTCAAATGGCAGTGTTTATGTAACTGATCTTTATGTAACCTATGGCGGTGTACAATATAAAACCAACGATTTAGGATATGTAATAACGGGAACGTCAACAGAAAATATAGTTAACCTTGATTCGGCAACGAAACTTCCGCCTGTTACATTGAAGAATCTTGACATAAAAATGTCTAATTCGGCTACTCCGATAAATATTATGGGAAATGTTGATATAACAATAGACGGTAACTGTACATTAAGATCAATGATGGGTAATGCCATTTCTGTAAAAAATTCATATTCAAACAATCCACAGCCTACTATAAAATCAACAGAAACAAATCCACTTGCCAATCTGCTTGATGTTCAAGGCGGAATAGGTGCAAATGCAGTAAATACCGAGGCGAATACGAAGCTGACAATAACAGGTGTACCGACAAATCTTACTGCTGTTACCGGAACTGCAGTCGGTGGTGACGGTGAATTTATTACAGACAGCAAGACGTATATTAATATTGCCGAAAACAGTACATCAACAGTTAAAAATGCGAACGGAGATAATCTTTATCAAGTAAAAGCAACATTGAATGGTGCAAAGGGAACAGAAAATATTTGTACATATGAAGATACAGATTATTATATTGGCGACGACCATATATTGTGCTTAATGGTTCCTAACGGTTCATATAATATGAGTGTAGGCTATAGCGAAGATGATTATTCAGGTACAATAGAAGTTGACAGTGCAATGGCAGAAGGAATTTTATATTCCGTATATGTAGAGTCGGTTACTTATGACAGCTCGCAAAAAGACAATAAAGGCGGTAAAGTTGACTTTACTGTTAAAGGTGTGTCAATTATAGGCAACGTTAAAATAAGAGTAAAGAGCCTGGAGGATATTCCTCTTGTTTTGGAAAGTGACGTTATTAAAGACTCAGACGGCAATTATGTTGCGTCGATAACTCTTCCGGAAAACCAAAGTGCAGAAAAACCTGTTGTCTATGAAGTATATTATGATGTTAAGAATAAAGAAACAAAACTTAAAAATAACTTAATAGTCGATTATGATAAAAGTGTGTGCAGTATAACGAATTTTGAAATAGACGGTCAGCTTGGTCAAAGTACAATTTATGAATCGGAAGACAGTCATACAATCACGGTTTATATGCCATATGATCATGAGTATCAAGATTATTATACGCCTTCAAAACTTACATATATCGGCGGAAGAATTTCAAATGACCAAGGTAAACCGATACAATATACTGTTGATATAAACGGCTATGCGAGAACAAAATATACGGTAACTGCTCAAGACGGTACAACGACTGCCGATTATATGATTAAGATATATAAAGAGGCAACTCCGGTGATTACATCTCTGAGCCTTAGAAACCCAACATCAAGTGCGGCTTCTACCGTTACGGTAAAAATAATAGGACGTGCATTGAGCAGTATAAAGAATGCGGAAAACGAGAATAACAGAAAGGTATATATTTATTCTGATGACGGACTTGATCCTGTCGAGGCAACATATGACCTTGTAAACGGTGTTGATACATATACGGCAGAAATCAATATTCCTGAAAATACAAGCGATACAGAGGATAAAATATATACATTGAAAGCTAAAATCGGCGATACCGAACAAACAAGTATTAATTCAACTATACGAGTTCCGAGAAAAGAACGCGGACTTATCGGTATAAATGATTTTACAATCAATAATCAAATAGGCGATACAAAAATATCGGGTGAACAAGGTAAAAATATAAGCATTACAATGCCTTTTGATGCGGATATTACATCATTGCTGCCGAATGTTGAGCTTGAAGATATGTATGCGACATATTCGCCGGCTACAGAGCAGGACTTTACATCTGATGTAGTTTATACGGTTACAGCGGAGGATAAGGTTACAACTAAGGATTATACTGTTCATGTTGAAAAACAGGCAACACCTCAAGTGAACAGCATAACGTTTGAAGACCCTGAACA
>OLPS01002800.1_pt1 | contig 14907 bp, 10 predicted proteins | sample 1673071 | NCBI WGS metagenome assembly OLPS01 (sample SAMEA3136752, study PRJEB25190) | human gut metagenome | reverse complement strand
TTCGTGTAGGTGGAACCTACGTCGCATCCGCCAAAGTATTTCATAGTATTACTTCCTCCTGAATGTTTTTAATGTCCGATATACGTTTATACGTTCAAATGCTCCGAATTACCAGGTGACCTCGTCATCGATGTCGATGAGGGTGGCATCGACCGGCTCCGCGTGCATGACGTTGACCATGTAGTTGTTCACACGGCCGCGCATGTCCTTACGGGAAACGGTACGCGGATCCATCAGGTCGTGCTCGACCCAGATCAGGTGGATACCAAGCTCACGAGCCTGATCGTCGAACAGGCCCTGCAGGCCGGCCATCGTCTTGCAGCAGACGTGCTGATACATGATGACGACGTTCGCGTTGAAGTTCTCGCACTGTCTCCACAGCTCGCCCAGAACGTGATCGTGGCCGCCGTTGGTGTGGCGACGCATGACCATGCGCTCGTACAGACGGCAGAGGTCGTTGATGGCCTCGTCCTTGTCGGTGGTGTTGAGCATCTTGGTCATGTTCAGCGCTTCCATCTCGGTCAGCGCGTAAATGCCCCAGCAGTTGGCCAGCCAGTTGGAGAAGTTGGCATAGAAGTGGGCCGGGCAGCTCCAGATGAGCGCACGGTACTTCTCATAGCCGCCGACGTAAGCGGGCAGCTTCTTCTCGTAGGTCTCCATCATGGTCTTGCAGATCTTGCGCTGCGTCTTCAGGCCTTCGGGGAACAGGCCGCCGTCCATCTCGTAGTTCCACTTACGGAACAGCTCGAAGGAGGAACCGACCAGCTGCGGATAGTGGGTCTTGTTGATCTCCCACTTCTCCATCTCGAGTCTGGTGCACTCGTTCATCTTCTCCATGGTGGCGAAGTAAGTGTCCCAGTTCCAGGTTTCGCCGGTGAGACCCTCGACCCAGTGGATGCAGTCCTTCATGTCGGCAGCCGCCATCTCGGTGGTGTCCTCGTCGTCGTAACGGACGGGCATGCACAGCGGGTAGCTCGGCATGAACTTGCTGAAGCGGCGATCCTGGAAGGACGTCGCCATGACGGAACCGTCGCACGGCATGGAGGAGGCGATGAAGCCCTGGCCGCACATCGGGTACTCGTCCTTGACCGCGCAGCCGCACTCAGCCGTCGGCAGCGGGCAGGTATCGGACGGGAGGCCGTAGCTCTCGATGGCGTCGATGTACGGGATGAGGGTCAGCTGGTCCATCTCGGAGACCATGAAGACCGGGATCATCTGGTACGGGATGCCGAGCAGGTTCGGGAAGCCGGCCATCATCTGCGCCATCGTCATTTCGTCGAACATGATGATGCGCTTGTTGATCTTCTGGTTGCCGCCGATCTTCGCGTCCGCCATGATGAGGTTGGCGATCAGATCCTCGGCCCAGTGGGTAATGGCGACCCACATATCAAAGTCAGCCTGCAGCAGCTTGCCGCGGCGGCCGAACACGCTGCGGTCGACCACAGCCGGGGTGGCCAGGTAGGAAGCGAACCAGTGATACTCGAACACGGCCAACATAATGGACATGGGGTCCTTCATGACCATGTTGAGCATGCCGCCCCAGATCTTCAGCCAGCCGACGAAGTCGTAGCCGACGCTCTTGAGGCCCTTCCACTCACGGCGGGCAAACGCGATGGCGTCTTTCTTATACAGATAACCGAGGTGACGGTCGCCGTTCATGAGCCAGTCGATCTTGGCGCTGGTGTCCATGGCGGCGAATTCCTTGAACTCGGCCGTGATGCGGTCCTTATCGCGCTGGAGGCTCAGCTTGGTCTTCGCTGCGACCTGGGACCAGTCGATATCCTGGATCATGCCCTTCCAGACCTTCAGGTCGGAGGGGACATTTTTCTTCATCCATGCAATGTTACTTTTCAGCATTTATTTGTCCTCCTTCGCAGCCTTATGAATCTGCTTGATCTCAAGGCTCTCGACAAAGGCCTGCAGTCTCGTGCGGAGCTGACCGGAGGAGCGAGCCATGTACGGGCGGTCGATGGACAGGACCGGCCAGCCATACTCTTCGTTCATGATGTGGCTTGCCAGCGCGCGCTCGAATGCCCAGAAATCGCAGAACTTCATGGATTCGTAGATGATGCCTTCGGCACCGTTCTCGGTGGCGAGACGGTTGATCGTGTCGCGGCGCTCCTGGATCTTCTCCTGGCTCATGTAGCGCGGGCACTGCGTGGTCTTCAGGTAGTGGGCGCAGATCTGCGTGAGGACGTCGTCCGTGTCGTTGAGCTCGATGACTTCACGGCCCGGCGTGCTGCCGAAGCAGAAACGGTCGGCAACGATCATCGCGCCGGCGTCTTCGACCATGCGGGTCATGTCGAGGTCGTCGATCTCGGAGCCGATGAGGGCCACGCGGCAGCGGTACCACGGCTTGGCGTCGACTTTTCTCTTCTTGATCTCTGCCAGCGTCTCCTTCAGGTACGGGAGGATCTTGCTCTTCGGGCAGCAGTAAGTAACCAGGTTGAGGACGTGGAATTCATAACCGGTGATGGGCGGGTTCTCCAGCTTGCGCATATCGCCGATCTCGGTGATGATCTTGCAGACCTCGTTGTGCTCCTTGACGGCCTTGCGCAGCGCCTTGTCGGACGTATCCACGCCGTAGGTCTCAGCCAGCACGTTCAGGAAGCGGTTGCGGATCTGCTTGACGTAGTGCTTGAGGGTATAGTCCTTGACTTTGTACGGGATGTCGCAGTGGGTAACGAACATCTTCTTGTTGGGCATGTCGGGGGCAGCGACCAGCTCGATGTTCTCCATGCAGCGGTTCATCTCCGCGCAGGCGTCCACACCAGCGATGGCGTCGAGGAAGTTATAGCCGCCCTCGATCGCACGCTCCACGAGTGCTCTGCAGTACTCGCAGGTGTAGTTGGACATGTAGTAGGATGCGATGTCGAATGAACCCGTTTTCGGCGCACGAAGTCTGACCGAGAAACAGTTGTCTACGTTGAGGACCACTTCGGGCATGTGATAGCAAGTGTAAGCGATGGGGTGCATACCCTCATCCTTGGCCTGCTGCACGAGCTCGTTGTTGGCGCTGTCAAGAAGGTTCTCAAAGTAGATCAGATGCTTTAAATCCTTCAAATGTTACACCTCTTCTTCCCTTTTTTATGGTTTTCGTTTGATTGGGCTCGCCGGGGGCGTTCCCCCATGGTGGTCACGGACATGGAAACCGTCGCTGTGTCTCCGGCCGAAACGTGCGGTTCTTCAAAGCGTACCACCCTTATGTAACACTTCAAAGCATTCCGTCCAAAAACGCAAGGATAGCTTCCGTTATCACGTCAACAGATTAACATATTCGCGCACAATTTACAAGTCTTTTATCACATATGGGGGCAAAAAATTGTTGATTCTTACAAGAGAATATGATAAACTTTTGATAATCCATTCAGAGCAGGGTGTTTTTTCCGCATGGTGGCCCTGCCCCACTTAGAAAGGAGTGTTCCCCATGCACGAACATGAACACGATCACGATCATGCACATCACTGCCACCCGCACAGCCACGAGCACACCGGCGACAAGCCGATGAGCCCTGAGGAAGTGCTGGCGCTGCTGAACTATATGCTCGACCACAACCGCCACCACGCCGACGAGCTGCACGACATCTGCCACGCGCTGGAAGATGAAGGCAAGGCCGAGGCGGCCGCGGCTCTGGCCGAGGCGCTGCATGCATTTGACCACGGCAACGACAAGCTCGAAAAAGCCCTCGAGCTTGCCAAACAGGCATAACGGGTAAAAAGGAGCGAACGACCATGTGTCTTTCTGATGCATATGAGATCAAGGACGGCAAACAGAACCTTGTCTGCTCGCGCGTGTGCAACGTGTCCGCCGACGGCGAGAACGTCACACTGACCGACCTGATGGGGATCCGCAAGATCGTCCCCGGCAAACTCAAAAAAGTGGACCTGATGAGCAACGTCATCCTCATCGAGCCCTGCTGAAACGAAGCTGCCAGCCGGCGCCCGGAAGATCCGGGCGTCGGTTTTTTCTATGCGCGGGAAGCAAGTTTTCCTTGCATTTTCCTGCCCTTTCCTTTATAGTATGGGGAATCTGCGGAAAAAGGGACGTGAAGATATGGGGTTTTGGGAACTGGTCGTGCTGGCCGTCGGCCTGTCGATGGATGCGTTCGCCGTGTCCATCTGCAAGGGGCGGGCATTGCAGCGCGTATCATGGAAGGAATGCTGCATCGCCGGGGCGTGGTTCGGCGGTTTTCAGGCGCTCATGCCGCTGCTTGGCTATCTGCTCGGCACGCAGTTTGAGCAGTTTGTCACCTCTGTCGATCACTGGATCGCGTTCGTGCTGCTGGGCATCATCGGCGGCAACATGATCCGCGAGGCGCTGTCAAAGGACGAGGATAAGCTCGACGGCTCGCTGGCGTTCAAGACCATGCTCCTGCTGGCGATCGCAACGAGCATCGACGCGCTCGCCGTCGGCATCACGTTCGCGTTCCTGCCCGGCACGCGCATCGTGCCCGCCGTGGCGCTTATCGGCTCGATCACCTTCATCTTTTCCGCGGCCGGCATCCGGCTCGGCAACGTGTTCGGCCTGCGCTACAAGAGCAAGGCAGAGTTTGCCGGCGGCGTGATCCTCATCCTGCTCGGCACGAAGATCCTGCTCGAGCACCTCGGTGTTTTGTAAAAAAGGCCCTTTTTACTCCACGATCCTGCCCGGATTGTGGAGTTTTTTCACGCTTTGTGCGTTTGGAGGCAAGTTTTCACACCCGCGCGAATATGTTGAATCAGCAGCAAAAATCCTCCAATTCAGGGAAGTAGAAAACGGAAAATCTGCACAACAATTCCTTTCACATTTGTTGAAAAAGGCAATTTTTTTACGCCGGAAAAAGATTTGGCCGGTTTCTCTTGCGATTTTGTGAAATTTAAGATATAGTTTAGGTCAAGCGTTCGGTATTAGACTGAAAAATGCTTAAATGAGTGGAGGAACGACATGAAAAAAGTATTACTCACGATCATCAGCGTCTGCCTGATCGCTGCGAGTATCTTCGGCCTGTTCGCCGGAGTGAGCAGCTTCAGCGACATCATGAATGTCAAAGAGTACAAGGAAAAGGACGCCAAAGAGGGTCTGGAGTCCATCGACACGCTCGATGCCGGCCTTGACCAACTGCAGGAGAACGAGGGCACTTACCTCGCCGGCGTGGACACCTACACCGCCGGCCTGATTTCCTACTCCGAAGGCAAGACTCAGCTCTCCGCAGGCTACGCCGCCTACTACGCCGGCAAGAAGCAGCTCGAGGAAGGCAAAGCCGCCTATGCCGCCGGCAAGAAGCAGATCGAGGACAACACCGCGGCCTACAACGAAGGCAAAGCGACCCTCGCCAAGATCGAGCCGCTCATGCCCTACGTCGACCAGTACGTGAAGTTCCGCAACGGTACGATCTCCAACCTCGCCGGCTTCTCGAGCGCCCAGGCGTGGTTCGTCTCCGTCGTGCGTCCGATCGCGGCCAGCAAGGGTCTGGTCATTCCGGACGATGTCACCGACCTGCCGGCTTACGTCCAGCAGATGGTCGCGGACGGCAAAGCCCAGCTCAAGCAGTATGAAGACGGTCTGGCCCAGCTGGCCGAGGCCGAGAAGGCCATCGCTGCCGGTGAGGCGCAGCTCAGAGACGCTGAGAAGCAGCTCGCGCAGGGCGAAAACGCGCTCGCGGACGGCGGCAACCAGCTCGCCGACGGCAAGAAGCAGCTCAATACCTTTGAAGACGGCTGCGCACAGGTCGCCGCCGGCTGTGAGCTCCTGATGAGCCAGCCTGCTTACATGAACGACGAAGGCAACGGCGACAAGAAAATGTGCCCGAGCGTTGCCGACATCCTCAAAGAGCGCTACGGCGACAACTTCTCCATCTGGGAGCTCGACGACAACGGTGAGATCCGCGTCGTCAACGGCTGCCAGTACCTGAACCTCGAAAACTGCCGCGCCGTTGGTCAGGCCGGCCGTGACTACATCTCCGTCTACCAGACCGCTGCCGTCACCAAGGAAGTCATGAGCAGACTCGGCGTCGTCGCCGCGATGCTCATCGCGTCCGTGCTCGGCCTCATCGCCGGCCTGTTCGGCATCCTGTCCGTGATCCGCATCAGCAAGGGCAAGATCGTGACCGCCTCCGTCTGCGGCATCATCTCCGCCGTCATCGCCGCTGCCGGCAACGTCATCGGCATGCTCACCGGCTACACCGGCTACACGTTCGCCTGCCGCTACGGCGAGGCTCCCGACCCTGTCACCTACGAGTTCACGGGTCACACCCAGTTCGTTGCGATCGTCATTCTGGCCATCGTTGCGATCCTGTTTGCGATCATCGCGTGTGTCGTCTCCGGCGCTTATAAGCGTTCGCAGAAAGCCGTTGCCGATCAGGCCGCCGCTGCTGCCGCTCCCGTGGCCGCTCCGGTCGCTGAGCCGGTCGCCGCTCCCGCCGAGGACGACAAGACCGCTGAGTAAACCACAGCATCAACAAAAAATCTCCGGAGTCAGACTCCGGAGATTTTTTTCTGTATTGTCCGAACCGGCGTTCCCGGTGCGGACATTTTGTTTGTCTGAAAAACAGGTTCACTGCCAGAGCTCCGCCGTGACGAACTGCCGCCCCTTGCGCGACATGCCGCCCACTTCCGTGACGCTGCCCTTGCCCGCGCCGCGCAGCGACAGCACGTCGCCGGGCGCGACCGGCGCATCCGGCCGCAGGCACTCGGTATAATTCAGGTGCACCGCGCCCGCGCGGATCTGCGCCGCGGCGCTCGTGCGCGAAAGGCGGAACATCCCGCTCACGACGGCGTCCAGCCGCGCCGACTGCACCGTGAACGTCACGGGACGCACCTTCCGCTCCGGCACCGGCACGGCGGCCAGCTCCACAGCCGCCGCCTTCACGCCCGTGCGGCCCACCTGTTCCAGCTCCAGCAGCGCCGGGGCCACGCTCGGCAGGCAGAACACATACGCGCCGTGCTCCTGCACGAGAATGTCGCCGACCCACTCGCGCCGGATGCCGAGACCGAGGATCGCGCCGAGATAGTCCCGGTGGCCGGGTGCGCCGAACGGCGCCGAAAAGTGCACGGCGCACAGGTGCTCTGCTGGGTCAAAGTCCTCGGCCGCAAGGTAAAACGGCAGGAAAAACGCCGCCCGCCGCTCACAGCCCGCGCCGCCGCCGTGCAGCACGAGCGTGCAGTCACGGTGGCGGGCCCAGTTCGTGAGCGCGTACTGCTCCGCCGGCGTCAGAAACGCCGTGGACGTGACCGTCGCCGTGCGCTCGCAGCGCTCGGCCAGATCGGCCGCGCGGCGCAGAAGATCTTCCTCCATTGCCCTCACCTCCCGTTGATGTCGCGGATGGCGGCCTCGAGCTGCTGCGCCACCTGCGCCAGCTCCTGCCGGAACTCGCGCGCGCTCATGCGCAGCACGCCCGCGCGCAGTGCCGTGAGCTGGATGAGCGCGTCGGACGTGACGACGCGCACGGACTCGTTTTTCCCGATCTCATCGGCCAGCTTTTCCATGTATGCGTCCGCCGTCTCACCCTGGCGCGTGAAGACCACGTGCAGGCCGCTGCGGTCGAACTTCTCCCCCTGTCCGCCGGGCACGCGGTAGCCGTCGAACACGACCACGACCTCGCGGCGCGTGAAGGCAGCGTAGTTGCTCAGCGCGTCCATGAGCCGCTCGCGTGCAGCGTCGATGTGGCCGCTGTCGGCCAGGGCGCGCAGCTCGTCCCAGGCGAAGATGACGTTGTAGCCGTCCACGATCACGCGCTCGCGCCGGGGATGGAACAGCTCCGCGCGCTCGGTCTCGTCCGCGCCGGGCGCGGCGTTGCGCACGGGGGCGGCATACTGCGCGCGGCGGATCGGGCCGAACTCGCGCTGCAGGATCTCCTCCAGTTCCCGGTCGTCGAGATCGAAGCGGCGGCGGAACATGCGCGGCGCGGGCGGGGGCGTCTGCGTCTCCGCCTTGCCGAAGCCGGTGTCGATGTGCATATAATCGCGCACGCGATCCCACGGGATGACCGTGCCCGCGCCGTGCGCGCAGAACACGCTGTCCGGCGTGTTGTCAAGGTCGCGCGCGGGGTCGTAACCGCTCTCGGCGATGACCTCCTGCGCGTTGTGGCAGGTGTCGTAGCCCGCGACGCTGCACGAGATGCGCCCGCGCCCGCGGGTGTAGGCCGCGACCTCGGCGGGATAATCGCGCATCGTGGCCACCGGCGCGCGGCCGGTGAGCACGGCCATGTCGCCGTGCGTCTCGGGCGAGGAAAACGTGCCGGACATGAGGCGCACGTCGCTGATCGCGCGGCCGATCTGCTCGGCCGGGACCTCGATGCGAAAGGCGTAGTACGGCTCGAGCAGGACGCTTTCCGCCTGCATGAGCCCCTGCCGCACGGCGCGCCACGTTGCCTGCCGGAAGTCGCCGCCCTCGGTGTGCTTGACGTGCGCGCGTCCGGCCAGCAGCGTGATCTTCACATCCGTCAGCGGCGCGCCGGTAAGCACGCCGCGGTGGCACTTCTCGGCCAGGTGCGTGAGGATCAGGCGCTGCCAGTTGCGGTCGAGCACGTCCTCGCTGCAGGCGGTGTCAAACGTCAGGCCCGTGCCGCGCTCGGCAGGCTCGAGCAGCAGGTGCACCTCGGCATAGTGACGCAGGGGCTCAAAATGGCCCACGCCCTCGACCGGCGCCGCGATCGTCTCCTGATAGAGGATGCGGCCGGAATCGACCTGCACGTCCACGTCGAACCGCTCGCGGATAAGGCTCTTGAGCACCTCGATCTGCACCGTGCCCATGAGCTGGACATGGATCTCGCGCAGCGCCTCGTCCCAGACGATGTGCAGCTGTGGGTCCTCCTCCTCGAGCTGGCGCAGACGCGGCAGAAACGCGCGCGCGTCCACGTCCGGCGGCAGGCCGATGCGGTAGGTCAGCACCGGCTCGAGCGACGGCGGCATGGACGCCGCCGCGCTGCCGAGGCCCTGCCCCGGATACGTCTGCGTGAGCCCCTGCACGGCGCACACGCCCCCGGCCGGGACGGTCTCCGCCGCGTCAAACTTCTCGCCGGAGTAGAGCCGGATGGCGTTCACCTTCTCCTGCACGGGCGCGTCCGCCCCGCGGGGGAAATACGTCAGCGGCGCGCGCACGCGCAGCTGCCCGCCCGTGACCTTCAGGCACGTGAGGCGATTGCCCTGCGCATCGCGCATGATCTTGAACACCAGCGCGCCGAATTCCGCCGGATACTCCGGCGGCGCTGCGTAACGTTCAAGCGCCGCGAGAAAGGCGTCCACGCCCGTGAGCTTCAGCCCCGAGCCGAACAGGCACGGGAAGAGCTTACGGCTGCGGATGAGCGCGCGCACGGTCTCGTCCGGCAGCGCGCCGGTGTCAAGATACTGCTCGAGCGCCGCCTCGTCGCACAGGGCGATCTGCTCCGGGTCGGGGTCGGTAAAGTCCACACACGCGCCGCTCAGGTGCGTGCGCAGGTCGGCCATGAGCGCCGCGCGATCCGCGCCCGGCAGGTCCATCTTCGTCACGAACACAAACACCGGCACGCGGTAGCGCCGCAGCAGCTGCCAGAGCGTTTCCGTGTGCGCCTGCACGCCGTCCGTGCCGCTGATGACGAGCACGGCATAGTCGAGCACCTGCAGCGTGCGCTCCATCTCGGCGGAAAAGTCCACGTGGCCCGGCGTGTCGAGCAGCGTGACCGCCGTGTCGCCCAGCGGCAGGCGCGCCTGCCGCGAAAAGATCGTGATGCCGCGCGCACGCTCGAGCGCGTGCGTGTCCAGGTGCGCGTTTTTGTGGTCCACGCGCCCGAGGTCGCGGATCGCGCCCGTGCGGTAGAGCAGCGCCTCGGACAGCGTCGTCTTCCCGGCGTCCACGTGCGCCAGGATACCCAAAACCAGTTGCTTCATAAGCACCTCGTCAAAATGCAAGAATAAAAACAGTATACCAAAAAACACGCCCGCGGGGAAGTCCCCCGCGGGCGTGTCTGCGAGAACCCGGCGAAGCGGTTCTCGTTGGGCGGCGCTCACCAGATGTTGTCCGGGTACTTGCCCGCGTCGCGCAGCGCGCGCAGCGCCGCGACCACATCCGGCAGGTCGTCGTGATACGTTACGCCGTGCCAGGCGTCGTCCGTGTGCAGCATGGTGACGTCCGCCGTGCCGGCGCGCAGCTGCGCGTCCACGATCGACGGGACGAAATACTCGCACTTGAGCGGGTTGCGCGGCAGGCTCTCGTCCAGAAACGCCGGAAACCGGCGCGCAAGCTCGCGCAGGTACAGCGGCGAAAAGCCCCAGAAGTTCATGGACACCGTCGTATCGCCCGGCAGGTCGATGAAGTGCTCACCGTCCTCGGTGTAGGCGGCGTCCGCGCCGCGCTGCTCGATGTGCGTGCGCTCCGTGATGCTCTCGAGCATGCCATTGCGCTCCGTGCAGACGCCGCGCGACACGCTGCCGTTTGCCGTGACGGTGTTGCGCAGGCGGAAGCCCACCATGGCATACGACCGCTCGGGGCGCGGCACGGCGAGAAAATCATACAGCAGGCGGTAAGCCTCGATGCCGTAATAATCATCGGAATTGATAACGGCGAACGGCCCGTCAATCTCGGGCGCAGCGCACAGCACGGCATGGGCCGTGCCCCACGGCTTCGTGCGGCCCGCCGGCACGGCATAGCCCGCCGGCAGCGTGTCGAGCTTCTGATAGGCATAGCGCACGTCGAACGCCGCGGCCACGGCCGGGCCGACACTCTCACGAAACTCCTCGGCTGTATCCTCCTTGACAACGAACACGACCTTGCGGAATCCCGCGCGGTAAGCGTCAAAGAGCGAATAGTGCAGCAGAAAATGGCCGTACTCGTCCACGGGCGTCGTCTGCTTCGGCCCTCCAAAGCGGCTGCCCATGCCGGCGGCCATGATGACCAGACAGGGTTGATTCATCGTTTTTCCCTCCATATTTCCAAACGGGTCTGTGCCATTATAGGCCGCGGGTCACAATTTGTCAATTTGCCGCGCGGTCATCTTGGCTTCCCGCGCAGAATATGGTATACTGCTTGCTATCTTGGCAGTTTGGACGGGAGGAGATCATCATGTCCCAGAAGATCGGCACGCTGCGGCTGGCACTGACGTTTGCCGGGTGCTTTCTCGGCGCGGGGTACGTGTCCGGGCAGGAGCTGTGGCAGTATTTCGGCGCGTTCGGTGCGCGGGGGCTTTTGGGGCTCGTGCTCGCGGTCGCGCTGCTCGGCGGCACCGGAGTGCTGCTCCTGCGGCTGAGCGCGCGCACCGGCATCGAGACGATGGACGCGCTGATCGTGCGTGCGGACATCCCATGGCTGCGTACGGTCGTCGGCGTGCTGACGGCGGCGCTGCTGTTCGGCGTCGTGTGCATCATGGCCGCCGGCATCGGCGCGCTCGGCGAGCAGATGCTCGGCCTGCCGGTGTGGCTGGGCGCGGCCATCGCGTGCGTGCTCATCGCGGCGGCGGCGTATTTCGGCCTCGGCGGCATGGTGTCGGTGTTCACGGTCGCCGTGCCGTGCATGATCGTGGCCGCGCTCGTCATCGCGGGCATCCGGCTGCACCGCACGGGGCTGACCGCCGCGGCCTTTGCCGCCGGGGATACGAACCCCATGCTCGGCAACTGGGCCACGAGCGCCGTGAACTACGCGGCCTACAACTTTTTCGCCACCGTGGGCATCCTCGCCCCGCTGACGCGCCACCTGAAGAAACCCGGCACCGCCGTCTGGGGCACGGTGCTCGGCTGCGTGCTGCTGCTGGCGGTCGCGCTCGGCGTGCTCGCCGCGCTGGCCGTGAGTCCGGAGAGCGTCGGGGCACAGCTGCCCATGCTCGACCTCGCCTGCCGGCTGGGCACAGCCGGCGTTGTGTACGCCGTGCTGCTGTTTCTCGGCATGTTCGGCACGAGCGTGTCCTCACTCGTGGCCGTGCTGACCTACGCCGGGCAGAAGTCCGCGCGGCTGGCCGGACACCGCACGGCCCTGCTGCTCGTGCTCACGGCCGCCGCCTTCGCCGGAAGTCTGTTCGGCTTCGGCGACCTGATCGGCACCGTCTACCCGGTCTACGGCTATCTGGGCATGGCCGCCATGCTGCTTGTGGCCGAGCACGCCGTGCACGCGCGGCGCGCGGGAAACCACTGCGCCGCAACTGGAGATTGACCCGCAGCGGCAGACCTGATACAATGAAGGCAATGACAAATACCGCGTTTTCTGGAATTTTTACAGGAGGAACCGCAATGAAACATCTCAAAAAGGCGTTTTGCCTGCTGCTGGCGGCCGTGATGCTGCTGGCGCTGGGCGTGCCGGTCATGGCAGCGGGCGAGATCCCGGTCGATGCCGAGCACTTCCCGGATGCGGCGCTGCGCACGTACGTGACCGATTACTGCGACACGAACAAGGACAACAAGCTCTCGGCGGCCGAGTGCGAGGCCGTGCAGTGCATCGACCTGTTTGAAATGAAGATCACGAAGGTCGCCGACATGACCGGTATCGAGCACTTCACGAACCTGCGCGAGCTGCTCGCGTGCAACAACCAGATCACGACGCTCGACCTGAGCGGCATGACCAAGCTCGAAAAGCTCGACGTGTCCGGCTGCGACAAGCTGCAGAGCCTGAAGCTCGCCGGCTGCACCGCGCTCACGTCGCTCGACGCCTCGAGCTGCGCGCTCACGGCGCTCGATCTCACGGGCTGCACCGCGCTGAAAACCGTCGCGTGCTCGTATAACGACCTGACCGCGCTCGACGTGTCCGCCGCCGAAAAGCTGACCACGCTCGAGTGCAGCGCCAACCGCCTGACCGCGCTCGATCTGAGCGGGCACAAGGCGCTCAAGGTGCTCACGTGCAGTCTCAACGATCTGGCTGCGCTTGAACTGACAGGCTGCACCGCGCTCGAGTCGCTCGACTGCAGCGACAACGCGCTCGCCGCGCTCGACCTGAGCGGCTGCACCGCACTCAATGCCACCGCGCAGGGCGACGGCAAGACCGCAAACCCGATCCTCAGCCCGCAGTACCTGCCGGAGCAGACCGGCGTCGTCACGGACGGGCAGCAGTGCACCGTGTACCTGGACGCCATCGTCGGCAAGAACAACATCGGCAGCGTTGCGCGCGTGCCGGACGCAAACTACGACAAGCAGACCGGCGCCGCCGTGTATGCCAAGACGCCGGACTATTTCACCTATCAGTACGACACCGGGCGCAAGGGCCTGCCGTCCATGGCCGTGTATTTTGAGATGCAGAACATGACGACCGGCGTCGCGCTCGATGAAGCCACGTTCCCGGATGCGGCCTTCCGCACCCTGCTCGCCGAGACCGCCGACGTCAACGGCGACAGCCGGCTCTCGGCGCTCGAGCTGCGCCACGTGTCGGAGCTCAACTGCAGCAACCTCGGCATCGCCGACCTGACCGGCATCGAATACTTCACGGAGCTCGTGGCGCTCAACTGCGAGAACAACAAGCTCACTGCGCTCGACGTGTCGAAAAACACGCACCTGAGTGAGATCTACTGCGGCGGCAACCAGCTCGCCACGCTCGACCTGACCGGTCTGCCCATCAAGGACGCCGAGACCGACACCGGTCATGTGCAGACCCTGCCCGGCAGCTACGCGCTCACCGGCACGGAAAACGGCGTGGGCCTGTTTGACCTCAGCCAGATCGTCGGCAAGGACAACATCGGCAGCATCACCGCCGTCAAGGGCGCCAGCTACGACAAAGAGACCGGCATCGCGCGCTACAGCGCCGCCGTCGAAAAGCCGAGCTACACCTACGCCACCGGCAGCAGCGCCGTGTCGCTCACCGTCTCGTTCTCGCTCGATATGAGCACCATGCCCAAGTCTCCGTTTACGGATGTCGTCGCCGGCAGCTGGTACTTCGACGCAGCGCTCTATGCCAGCAGCCACAACCTGATGCTCGGCACGTCCCCCACCGAGTTCAGCCCGAACATCACCATGACGCGCGGTATGCTTGTGACCGTGCTCTACCGCATGAACGGCAGCCCGAGCGTCAGCGGCAAGACGCCGTTCACGGACGTGAGGACCGACGAGTGGTACTCCGCCGCCGTCCTCTGGGCCTATCAGAACGGCATCGTCACCGGCATGTCCGATACCACGTTCGCCCCGATAAACAACGTCACGCGTGAGCAGATGGCCACGATCCTCTTCCGCTACACGAAAACGGCCGCCCCGGACAAGGCCAAAGCCTCCGCAGACCTGAGCGGTTTTGCCGACGCGGGCAGCGTGAATGACTGGGCCGTGGACGCCATGCGCTGGGCCGTCGGGCAAAAGCTCATCGCCGGCATCACCCTGGAGCAGTCCGTCTATCTGCAGCCGCGCGGCAATGCCACCCGCGCGCAGGCCGCCACCGTCCTCACCCGGTACTACGCACAGTAAGCGTACCGGAAATCCAACCGGAGAAGGAGTTTTCACCATGTCCAGAACGAAGTTCATGGGTATTTTCCTCATCATTCTCGGCGTCATCAGCGTGGTCGTGGGCATCGTCCGCGGCGACATGACCAGCAGCGCCGCGATGTTCATCGGCTATCTCGTGCCGGCGCTGCTCGGCGCCATGATCCTGATCGTCGACCACATCGGCGGCGGCGAGAGCAAGACCGAGACCGGCCCGTCCGATGCGGCGCTCGCCGGACAGAAAAACAAAAAGAAGAAAATACAATTCTAGGTGATTATGAGAATTCAATAAATGAAATTGTTTCAACAGGAAGTAGAGAAAATGCTTCTATGTATCCATTTATATTAAAAGATAATTTGATTAAAAAATTGGAATTGAATGAAGAATATGTTTTAGAGGAAAATGCTTACTTTATTGGTTCTATTAATACCAAACAATATTCAGGGTATGGATTAACAATTGACGATGAATCAATTGCATGGATAGGGCAAAATACTGGAACAAATATAGGAATTAGTTTTCCATCTGTGTTTGTAAAGAAAGGATCAAAAATACAAATTAAAGATGAGTAT
>OLPS01002779.1_pt1 | contig 14978 bp, 10 predicted proteins | sample 1673071 | NCBI WGS metagenome assembly OLPS01 (sample SAMEA3136752, study PRJEB25190) | human gut metagenome | reverse complement strand
CAAAAGCGACTTGGGGTAAACCCCAAGACCCCGACGCACCGGAACGCCCGCCCGGAAGGGCTATGCCCTCCCGGAGCGTAGGCTAAACGGTGCTTATAGGGTGCCACGGCGTATTTGCCCCCACCCTGTTCCCCTCCCCCCGTGGCGGGGGAGGGGCCGTCTGGGCAAATAGCTGCTTGTTCAATTCATAGGCTCGGCAGCATGACTTTCTGCTATCGATTTGCAGTAACCAAATTAAAAATCAACCTTATAAGCGTCGTCTAATCCCGCTCCGGGAAACCGTTGCTTTGGCTTTCCGGGCGGGGCAAAAGGGGTCCCTACAAGGTCGCAAGACCTTGTAGGGAGAGGAGGATGCACCGCAGCGGGGAGGACTGCCCAAAGTGAAGCACAGGGTCAGTCCGACTCAAGCGGAGGTTGCGTCCGACGAGCGTACGGGTCTTTAGGGCGGAGCCCTGAATGACTTTTGCCTACTTTTCTTCATAGAAAAGTAGGCCCCCGCCGGGTAGGCGTACAAGCTGTCACCCTCCGGTGACTTAGCGACGCCTTTAGGCGACTACAAACTCGCCCTAAATAAAATTCTTTTGCCTACTTTTCATCACAGAAAAGTAACCCCCCGCCGGGCAGGCGTGCAGTTTATGCCTTTGCAAAAGGCTCCGCCCCGCCGACAGGCGACCACAAACTACCCCTCAAAACATCACAATAAATCCCATCAAACTATTCCCTAATAAATCCATATCATATGTAAAGCCAACCCAGTATTTCCCCATTTTGTAAACTTTCCATTAAAAAAAGTGAATTATTAACCTTTCACATGCAAAAAAGGCTCCATTTTGCCGTATTAGTGAAAGGACTTTTCCATCGACCGTGCTTCTCTGCTTTGCTCGGTCAAAAAACGCCGTCAGGCGAAAAAATTACAAACAAATTACTCCAAAGGAGGCTGTTAAAATGCCGGTCACAATAGAAACCAACGGCGATACCATGGTGGCGCGCCTGAGCGGCGAGCTGGACCACCACCACACCCAAAAGCTGCGGGAGGAGATCGACCGCAATGTGCAAAAAGAGCGCCCCGCCCGGCTGGCGCTGGATTTTGCCGGGGTGGAATTTATGGATTCCAGCGGGATAGGGCTGGTGCTGGGGCGCTACCGCCTGATGCAGGAAATGAACGGAAAGCTGGTGCTGCGGGCCATGCCGCCGCACATCCGCCGGGTAATGCGGGTGGCCGGGATAGCCAGCCTGGAGATAGAGGAGGAAAGCCGCGTATGAATAAGCCGAAAAACACTATGAAAGTCAGTTTTCCCAGCAGGGGCGCCAATGAGGGCCTGGCCCGGATGCTGGTCGCCGCCTTCATCACAGAGGCGGACCCCACCGTGGAGGAGCTGTGCGATATCAAAACGGCTGTTTCGGAGGCGGTGACCAACTGCATCGTTCACGCCTACCCGGACCGCATTGGGGAGATCTACATAGCTGCCAGCCTTTCGGAAAGCAATCTCGTCACCATCAAGGTGCGGGACCACGGGTGCGGCATCGCCGATGTGCAAAAGGCGATGGAGCCGCTGTTTACCACCGGCGGCAGCGAACGGGCCGGGCTGGGCTTTGCGGTGATGCAGGAGCTGATGGATGAGGTGCGGGTCACCTCCCGCGCGGGGGGCGGCACCACCGTGCGTCTGCGCCGCCGCCTGAGCCAAAAAGCCCGGTAACAAGGGAGGTTTGACCAAAATGCCTGTTACCGCCGAACCAAAGCCGACCGCCATACAGGATACCAGCGTGGAAAACAACCTGGGGCTGGTGCACGCCTGCGCCCATCGCTTTAAGGGGCGGGGCATAGAATACGATGACCTGTACCAGGCCGGGTGCATGGGGCTGGTGAAGGCCTCCGCGGCCTTTGATGCCGGCCGTGGAGTGATGTTTTCCACCTATGCCGTACCGGTCATCCTGGGGGAGATCCGCCGGCTGTTCCGGGATGGGGGCACCGTAAAGGTGAGCCGCAGCCTGAAGGAGCTGGGACTGGCCGCCGGGCGCACCCGGGAGCTGCTGGGCAGCGAGCTGGGCCGGGAGGCCACCGTGAATGAGGTAGCCGAACGCATGGGCCGTGCCCCGGAGGATGTGGCCCAGGCCCTGGCCGCCACCACGCCGCCGCTTTCCCTGACGGGGGGTGAGGAGGATGGCAGCGGGCAGATAGACCTGCCGGAGGAGGGCCCGGAGGAGCGGCTGAGCGATCTGCTTTCGCTGCAGCAGCTGCTTTCCTCCCTGGAGGAACGGGACCGGCAGCTGATCTTTCTGCGGTACTATCGCAGAAAGACCCAGACTGAGGTGGCCCGCCGCCTGGGGATGACGCAGGTACAGGTCTCCCGGCGGGAAAAGCGCATTCTCCAATCCATGCGTCAGCAGCTCCTTGACTGAGCCTTCGCAAGGCGCGGGTACGGGCCGCAGGCCAGCCGTCCGAAGGACGGTTCCGCAGCGAAGCTGCGGCGCCCGCCTGCGGCGGGCGGACCTGCGGCCCGTACCTGCGCCTTGCAGGAATTCTGCCCTATCGCAGCAATAATATGACGCTTTGTCATATCTCCATTCTGCCTAGGATATGATGCTGTGTCATAATCCATCCCGGTTTATCGCATATGCTTTAGTTGCGCAGCAAGCTGCTCCCGGCAGGGGTTCTCCCCCGCTGGGAGCTTGCTTCATCATGATTGGTCATGCCGTATATTTCGCGCTGCCAAAGGCCAATAAGCCCTGGGCATCACAGGGGATGCTGGAGCATACGATAGCGGAAAAATGTGCAATTATGACAACCGGTCATAATTGATGCCACGAAAAACTCCCGGCAGGTTGGTGCCCGCCGGGAGTTCATTTTGCTGTTATCGATTATGCTGTGTATTTCGCATCGCCGAAGTTCCACAGGCCCTGGGCATCACAGGTGATGCCGGAAAGGGAGGCGTGGCAGTACAGCGGAGTCTTGCCCGTATCCTGCGGCAGCAGCACCGCCTCTTCGGCCAGCAGCTGCATGGCGCCCTTCACCAGCCCGATTCGGGCGGATTCTTCGGTTTCTGTGTCGATTTTTGACAACATTTCGTCAAATTCTTCGCTATTATACTTAGCGTAGTTGCTTTCGCTTGCACTGGCGAACCAATGGAGCAGCACTGCCTCATCCGGGTAGTCCAGGCTTACCGCCAGGTACAGCAGGTCGTATTCCCCGGCAGTGCGGGCAGCCTTGTAGTCCTCATAATCCAGGGCATTTACGGTCAGGTTCGTGGCATTGGCCAGTGCTTCGGGCACCGCCGGGGCGTCCTTCAGGGTCAGTAGGGTCATGTTCTCCGGCAGGGGACCGGTCCCCTCCTCCCCGGCCAGCAGACGCTTTACGGCCAGGCGGGTCTCCGCTTCGGACAGTTTTTCGGTATTCAGCACATAATAGCCGGTCACGCCATTACTGCCTGTCACCGGGGTAATAGCATCCCCGGCGTAGCCAAAGGTCGCCTGCAGGGTGCCATCGGCGGCCAGAGTCTCCAGCGCAGCCAGATCGCCGTAGTAGTATTTTAGGGCGAGGCCGGCGGCGGGTTTCTCCCCGCGGTAGCCGGTATTGGGCTTCAGCGTAGCCACATTTTCGGTGATATCGGCAAGCGCGTAGCGGCCATTATAGGCCATCTCGCCCTCCTTGATGGGCCAGAACGCCGGGGCTGCCAGCATGTGGGCAAAGCCGGAATAATCGCCCTCCAGCGTTACCACCAGCTTGCCGTCCTCGGTGGCTTCCAGGCCCAGCTCGCTTTCCTCGTTCTCGTAATCCCTGGCGCCCAGGATGACATCAAAGAGATACCGGCAGGGGCTATCCACCGCGCCGCTGATCACGCGGGTCCAGGCGGTGATAAAGTCCTCGGCCTTTACAGGAGTGCCATCACTCCAGCAGGCACCCTCCCGCAGGGTAAAGGTATACACCGGGCGCTTGGCGGCGTCATCGGTGGCGGAGATCTCCCAGCTTTCGGCCGCGGCGCCCACCGCCTGGCCGTTTTCATCCACAGCGGTCAGTCCCTGGTACAGCATGCCCAGCACGGCGCGGGCCGCCAGGCTGCCATCGTACAGGGCCGGGTCGGTATTGGCCGGCTGGCCCGGTACACCGATGGCCACCACGCCGGTATCGCTTACCGTGCCGGCCAGATATTCCTTTTTGCCGCCGCAGCCCACCATGGTAAGCACCAGGGTGAGAGCCAGCAGCAGCGCTATTATTTTCTTCATCGCTCGTCCTCCGTATCGGGGTAGATTTTTCCCCAGTATACCGCATTTCCCGGCATTTGAAAAGGGGGTCCGGTCTCATCTTGCCCGCTGGGAACATTTTTCCTGTCCTGCCATAAATAATTCCAGCCACGGGAAGTCCCAAATCCATTTACGATTCTATTACAAAACGCCTAATTCGTTGCTTTTATCCTCATTCGGCGCTATAATTATTTGATAGATAGACTGCCGGTTTGCGCTCATCCGGGGGAGGCTTTTTTGCTCCTCCTCCACAGGGCCCGGCAGCAGCCGGACGGCGGGCGCAGCCCCGCCGCCGCAGGCGGCGAAAAACCGGGTCCTGCTTTGCCCCGGCGCAGCCGGGGCGGGCTGCGCCCCGAACCCGCACCCTGCAGGGGCCCTATGAGGGGCCGCAGCGGTCGGCTCGCCCGAAAACCATCACCTTGTAGGAGGCACCCCGTGGAATGTTACCTGGATAACAGCGCCACCACCGCCGTTTCCCCCGAAGCGGCCGCCCTGGCGCTGCACATAATGACCGAAGAATACGGCAACCCCTCCTCGCTGCACCGCCGGGGCTTTTTGGCGGAGCGTGCCATGACCGAGGCCCGGGGGCAGGTGGCCGCCGTGCTGCACTGCCGCCCCGAGGAGATCATCTTTACCGCGGGGGGGACGGAAAGCAATAATATTGCCCTGCTGGGGGCCGCCCGTGCCATGAAGCGCCGGGGCAACCGCATCGTCACCACCGCCGTGGAGCACCATTCCGTTCTTGCCATCTGCAAGGCGCTGGAAAATGAGGGCTTTGAGGTCATTACCGTGGCGCCCGATGAAAGCGGGCATATCACCCCGGAGGCGATGGCTGCCGCCTGCAATGAAAAGACCATCCTGGCCTCCTGCATGATGGTGAACAGCGAGACCGGCGCCATCCATGACCTGCCCGCCATTGCCGCCGCCTGCCGCCGCAAAAGCCCTAACCTCATCTTCCACGCTGACTGCGTGCAGTCCTTCTGCCGCCTGCCTATAGATCCCGTCAAATGGGGGATACAGCTTGTCAGCGTCAGCGGACACAAAATCCACGCTCCCAAAGGCACCGGCGCTCTCTACATCGCCAAGGGCACCCGGCTGCTGCCGCCCCTTTATGGCTCTGGGCAGGAAAAGGGGCTGCGCCCCGGCACCGAAAATGTCCCCGGCATCGCCGCGCTGGGGCTGGCCGCCCAGCTGATGAACGGCCGCTGCGCGGAAAATTTTGCGCATTTTACTGCACTGCGGCAGCGAATGATTACAAATTTATCACAATCGCCGGCCGTGTGCATCAATTCCCCCGCCGACGCCGCACCTTACATTGTGAACTGCTCGGTTCAGGGTATTCGCAGCGAGGTGATGATCCACTATCTGGAGCAGTTCGGCATCTATGTTTCCAGCGGCAGCGCCTGCGCCAAGGGGGAACGCAGCCATGTGCTGACCGCCATGGGGCTTTCCCGTGACCGTATCGATTCCGCCGTGCGGGTGAGCATGACCGACACCACCACCCCGGAAGAGATCGACGAATTCTGCCGCCGCCTGCTGGAAGGCGAGGCCACCCTGACCAAACGAAGATAAGGAGTTTATTCCTGCATGAAAGAGATCATTCTGCTGAAGAGCGGTGAAATCGCCCTCAAGGGCCTCAACCGCAGCACCTTTGAAGATATCATGGCCAAAAACGCCCGCCGCCGCCTGCAGCCGCTGGGGGAATTCAAGATCTGGCATGCCCAATCCACCACCTATGTGCAGCCCCTCACCGAGGGCGTGGACATGGATGAGGCGGTTCGCCGCCTGCAGACGGTATTCGGCATTGTGGCCGTGACCAAGAGCTGCGTGGTGGAAAAGGACTTTTCGGTCATCTGCCCCGCCGCCGCGGAATACTTTGCCGAACAGCTTACCGCTGCCCGCACCTTTAAGGTGGAGGCCAAGCGCAGCGATAAGGCCTTCCCGATGAAAAGCCCGGAGATCAGCCGGGAGCTGGGCGGATACCTGCTTTCCCGCTTCCATCACCTCAAGGTCAAGGTGGAGCAGCCCGAGATCACCATTACCGTGGAGATCCGGGAGCAGGGCGCCTATATCCACGCCAATCAGCTGCCCGGCGCGGGCGGCATCCCCGTGGGGACCGGCGGGCGGGCTATGCTGCTGCTCTCCGGCGGTATTGATAGCCCGGTGGCCGGCTACATGATGGCCAAGCGCGGCCTGGAGATCGCCGCCGTGCATTTTGCATCGCCCCCCTACACCAGTGACCGTGCCCGGCAGAAGGTGCTGGACCTGGCCCAGGAGCTGACCCCCTATACCGGCCGCATCCGGCTGTTTGTGGTGCCGTTCACCAAATTGCAGGAGCTGCTGCGGGAGCGCTGCCCGGAGGACTACTTCACCATCCTGATGCGGCGCTACATGATGCGGGTGGCGGAGCGAATTGCCCTGCGGGAGGACTGCGGCGCACTGATCACCGGCGAAAGCCTAGGACAGGTGGCCAGCCAGACCATGCAGGCCATTGGCTGCACCGACCTGGCCTGCAAGCTGCCGGTGCTGCGTCCCTGCATCGGCATGGATAAGGAGGAGATCGTACGCATCAGCCGCAAGATCGAGACCTTTGAGACCTCCATCCTGCCCTACGAGGACTGCTGCACCGTATTTACCCCCCGCCATCCCAAGACCAAGCCCACCGTAGCCGCCGTGGAGGCCATCGAGGCTGAAATGGCCATTCCGGAGGAGCTGGTGGCCGAGGCCGCCGAGCAGGCGGAGCTTAATATCATCCGCTATTAAATTTATAAATGACTACAAGGGGCAGGCACGAGGCGCAGCCCCCGGCGGCAAAGCCGCCGCTGCGGCCGAAGGCCGCAGAAACCGCCCGCAGGGCGGTTTGGGCTGCGCCCCGGCCACCCGGCTGCAGAAAAAATATTTTCCATCCGACAAAATTCACAGCTTATTCGTATTCTATTTGCAGCCGCGAAAAAACTTTGCGGTATGCTATTCTTAACTAATTGTGTCCATACATAGGAGGGGAACGCCGTCCCATGAAGATCACTATTCTTGCCGTCGGCAGCGAGGCGCAGTATCAGCCCACCTTTGATACCGCCTACCAGTATCTTAAAAAAGAAACCGCCGCCCTTTCGGCGGAGCTTTCCTACGCCATCTGTCGCCCGGATGCCGCCGAGCTGTTTGCGGCCCTGCGCAACGCCATGGGCCAAAGCGAAGCGGTCGTGCTGCTGCTTTCGCCGGAGCCCGCCGCCGTTTCCACGGCGCTGCGGGTGGTCTGCGGCGGGCTGGAGCGCACCGCCCAAACCGATGCCGCCCTGCAAAAGCAGCTGGAAGCCCGCGCCGCCCGCATGGGCCTTACCCTGGGGTATGAGCAGCTGGCGGATTTCGCCTCCTGTCCCTCTGGGGCCACCCAGCTGCCCAATGCGCAGGGCCTGGTGCAGGGCTATGCTATCGCCGCGCGTCGGCAGCTGCTAATGGCGCTGCCCGCCCTGCCGGGTGAGCTCTCCGCCCTTTATCCTTCCGCAGTGCGTCCCCTGCTGGGCAAGCTGGCAGGGCTCGCGGTCAGCTACGCCACCGTGCGGGTGCTGGAGCTGGACCAGTTCTCGGTCCCGCAGGAGATCACCCGCCTAAGCCAGAATCCCCACCTCAGGCTCACCTCCCGCCACCAGTGCGGTGATTATACCATCTTTGTGGAGGCCACCGGCGCTACCCAGCAGGAGGCCGAGGAATATCTGCAGCGGGCCATCACCCATATGCAGCAGACCTTCGGCATCTACCTGTACTGCATCGGCGATCGTCCCCTCCCCCAGATCGCCGTGGACGGCATGACCCGCCATGGGCTCACCCTTTCCACCGCGGAATGGGGCACCGGCGACCTGCTGCGGGAGCAGCTCTCCGCCGTCATCGGTGCAAACAGCTGCTACCGTGCCTCCTACGATGACACCCACATCGGGCAGGAGCTGGAACTCCCCCGCCGGGTGCTGCAGAACCCCGCCGAAAACGCCGCGCTCATTGCGGGGCTGCTGGCCCAGCAAAGCCGCAAAGCCGGGCACACCGCCCTGGGCCTGGGCCTTTACTGCCAGCCGGAAAGCGGCCAGCTGCATGTGGCCCTGGCCGATAAAAACCGCATCTGGAACCGCCGGCTCTCGGTCACCGAGCTCCGCCGGGAGGACACCCAACAGATCGCCGTGTGGCAGGCCCTGAATGTCCTGCGGCTGTACACCGCGCAGTATCCCAAGCAGCTCCCCGGCGGCATAGAGCCCGCCGAGCTGGATAAGCGTGCCGGGATCGGCTCGCTCTTTGCCTGTTCCGCGGCCAAAGCTCCCAAATCCCCCGCAAATACTTCCGGAAAGGAACCGAAAGCCTCTATGGAAAAGAAAATCCGTACCAAGACCCGCACCGCCGCGGCCGAACCCGCCGCTGAAGCCGTGAAGGGCACCAACCTCATCCAGCGCATCAAGATGAAGTCCATCACCAAGAATGATAAGATCCGCATCATTCTGTTGGCGGTCTGCATCATCGTGTTCCTGGCCTCCGGCATCTATATCATCAATAACAAGCTCCAGTCCATCAAGAACAAGAACCTTTCCGATGAGCTGGCCGGCCTGTACGATCCCGATGGCACCACCGATATCTCAGTGGATGGCTATCCCAAGGATTACATCCGCGGCTTTGAGGCGTTGTACCAACGCAATCCCGATATCGCCGGCTGGGTCAAGATCCCCGATACCAAGCTGGACTACGCCGTGGTACAGGCAGAGGATAACGATAAATACCACCGGGCGGATATCGACGGCAAGTACAATGACTGGGGCATCCCCTATGTTGATTTCCGTGTCGACCAATCCAAGCCCTCCTACAATACCGTCATCTACGGCCACAATATGGGCGATGGCACCATGTTCGGCTATCTGCAGGCCTACAAAAAGCTCAGCTACTACCAGCAGCACCCGCTCATCAGCTACAACAGCGTCTACCGCAAGGATATGTATAAGATCTTTGCGGTGGTGGTGTGCAAGGCCGATGACCCCGATTTCGATTACCATAATTTCATCGACAGCGACAGCGATGCCGCCAAGAATGAATATATCGAAAAGATCATGAAGCGCTCCATCATCAAGACCACCGTGGATGTAAAAGCCAGCGACCGCCTGCTGACCCTTTCCACCTGCGATTATACCTTCCGTGATCCCGATACCAATAAGCTCATCGCCCGTCTGGTCATATTCGGCCGCGCGCTGCGGGATGGCGAAAGCGAAGCGGTCAATGTCAATGCCGCCACCCTGAACCCCAATCCGCTGATGCCCAAGCAGTGGTATGAGTACATCAAGAAGCAGCAGGAGAAGAAGGCCGCCGAGGAGTTGGAGAAGGAACAGAAGGCTTACATCGAGCTGTGGCTCACCGAAGAGGAGATCGCCGCGGCCTCCAATATGACCACCGCCGAGCTTTATGAGAAAGCGCAGGAGCGCGCCGCCCAGGCCGAGCGCTGCATGACGGCGGAGGAACTGGCCGAGGGCCTTACCCCCAAGCAGATCAAGGAGCGCATCGAGTACCGTCAGAAGCTCTTTGCCATGCTGCTGACCCAGGATGAGACCGACGGCAACACTGCCAGCAAGAAGCTCGCTCTCTGCCAGGAGCGTCTGGATATCCTGCAGCAGGAGGTGACCGTGAACGGCGAAAAGAAACCGCTGTTCGATGATAACACCCTCTTTGCCAGCAAGTGGAGCCAGCTGCAGGCACGCTATGAGCTGCTGGCCAAGCAGAAGGACTGGAAGACCTATCTTTCCGTCGCCGATGTCCAGAACCTAAATATCTCCGGCGATACCCTGAAGAACTCCCTGACCGCCAACCAGCAGAAGGCCCAGAAGTACCTCACCCCCGAGCAGATCGGCCAGTACAATAACTGGCATGATCTTTCCGCCGCCATAGCCAAGGCCGAGGCCACCCGCAAGGCACTGGAGGCCGAGGGCTTGAAGGCCGGCCTGACCCAGGCGGAAATGGATAAGATGAGCCTTTCCGAGCTGCAAAAGGCCGTGGATAAGGCCAAGAACAAGACCGAGATTGAAAAGACCATCGCCGATATCAAGGTGCTCAATCCCAATGCCACCGGCTCCAACGGCACGGCCCTTTCCGATATGACTCTGGATGAGCTCAAGGCGCTGCTCTCTGCCCTCCAGCAGGAGCGCGCCACCCTGGAGGCTTCCGCCAAGGCCGCCGGTATGACCGCCGATGAGATCAAGAAGTATCCCAGCAATGCGGAGCTCCAGCAGGCCATCAATGAGAAGCAGAAAGCCCAGCGCGAGGATCTCATCAAACAGATCCAGAAATATGATCCCAGCTATGACGGTTCCAACAAGACGCTGGAGCAGCTGGTGGCCGACCTGAAAGCCAAGCAGGAAGCCGAGCAGCAAAAGCAGAACCTCATCAATGAGATCAAGACCTACGATTCCAACTATGATGGCACCGGCAAGACGCTCGAGCAACTGCAGAGCGATCTTGCCGCTGCCAAGGAAAAGAAGCAGCGTACCGATCTCATTGCCGAGATTCGGAAATATGACCCCAGCTATACCGGTGATGGCAAGTCCCTCTCTGAGCTGCAGGCAGACCTGGACGCTAAGAAAGCAGCCAATGAGGAACAACAGCAGAAGGATGCTCTCATTGCCGAGATCAAGAAGCTGAAGTCCGATTATAACGGCGAAGGCAAAACTCTCGATCAGCTCCGGGCCGACCTGGCTGCGTTACAACAGCAGTCCTCCGGCGGTGAGGGACAAAACCCTGCTTCCGAATCCGGCGAAACTCCGACCCCCTGAAGCAGCATTCCACCGGGCGCTCCCACTGCATAACGGGAGGTGAAAGGGCCGTACGGCACCTGTTCCCATGTACATAGCCTCTCCCCCGACCGGGCTTTCCGGCCGGGGGCTTTTTTTATCCCCGCCGGCCTGCGCGGAGCGCGGAGCGGGGCCGCAGGCCGCCCGCCTTCCCCCTGTACTAAAAAAAGAGCCCCCGTAGGGGCCCTTTCTTCTATGTTATCGTCCGCTTACGGCTCGTCCAGCAGGTTGCCAAACTTGATGCCCTCCAGCTTCTCGCGCACCATCTCGGAAATATCCGCGTAGATGCGGCTGAATTTGCACACCATGCAGGCCTGCCGGTTGCGGTTACAGGTGTAGTCGTCCTCGTTCAGGCACCGACTGATGGCATACGGCCCCTCCACCTGCTCTATCACCTCGTACAGAGAGATCTCCTTCGGGTCCTTGGCCAGCTCGTAGCCGCCGCCGGCCCCCTTGTAGCTTTTCACCAGCTCGCCCGCCACCAGCTTCCGCAGAATCTTCAGCGAAAACCGCAGCGTCACGCCGGTCTGCTCGGCGATAGCCGCCGCCTCCATCCGCCCGCCGTTCTGCGCCAGGCAGTATACGATCCGAACCGCGTAGTCGGATTCCAGCGTAATATGCACCGTTCTCCCTCCCCTTATTCCAGGAAATCCTTGAGCTTTTTGCTGCGGCTGGGGTGGCGCAGCTTGCGCAGGGCCTTGGCCTCTATCTGCCGGATGCGTTCCCGGGTCACATTAAATTCCTTTCCTACTTCCTCCAGCGTGCGGCTGCGGCCGTCCTCCAGGCCAAAGCGCAGGCGCAGCACCTTCTCCTCACGCGGGGTCAAGGTGGAAAGCACCTCGGCCAGCTGCTCCTTCAGCATGGTATGGCTGGCCACATCGCTGGGGGCGGGGGCGTCCTCGTCGGGGATGAAATCGCCCAGATGGCTGTCCTCCTCCTCACCGATGGGCGTTTCGAGGGAAACCGGCTCCTGTGCCACCCGCATGATCTCCCGAACCTTCTCCACCGGCATCTCCAGCTTTTCAGCGATCTGCTCATTGGTGGGCTCGTGGCCGTTTTCGTGCAGCAGCTGGCTGTTCACCTTCTTCACCTTGTTGATGGTCTCCACCATATGCACCGGGATGCGGATGGTACGGGCCTGATCGGCAATGGCGCGGGTAATGGCCTGCCGGATCCACCAGGTGGCGTAGGTGGAAAACTTAAAGCCCTTGGTGTGGTCGAATTTTTCCACCGCCTTGATAAGGCCCAGATTGCCCTCCTGGATCAGATCCAGGAACTGCATACCGCGGCCCACATACCGCTTGGCAATGGAAACCACCAGGCGCAGGTTGGCCTCGGAAAGCCGCTTTTTGGCGGCCACATCGCCCTCCGACATCCGGATGGCCAGCTCGACCTCCTCCTCGGCGGAAAGCAGCGGCACCCGGCCGATCTCCTTGAGGTACACCTTTACCGGGTCATCGATGCTGATGCCGTCGGCGCTCAGCACGCTCTCCAGCTCCTCATTGCTGGCCGGGGCTATGCTCTCGCCGCCGTCGTCCTCCACGATCTCGATATTGTACGCCTCAAAGGTATCGTACAGCTTGTCCACCTGTTCCACATCGTAGTCCAGCTCCTCCAGCGCGTCGCTGATCTCCTTGGTGGTCAGGCGGCCCTTCTGCTTGCCGCTTTCCAGCAGCTCCTTGAGTACCTGTTTTTTATCCTGTGTCGCCATCTGTTGCTCCTCCTTATGGGGAAAGCTCCCCTTCGTTACTGATCTTGATTGGTCTGTGCGGGGCCTGGTGTGCCCGCTCGTCATCGCGGGCTGCGCATCCTATCGGGTCGCTATTCCTTCCGAATAGACAACCCTCCATCGCTCCGCCTTGCTTGCCTGCGGCGGACTGCTCTGCGGGCTGTCCCTTCCGCAAGCTATCCCTCTGCCAGCGCCGCAAATTCGCGTTCTGCGGGCTTTTGCCTTCCCGGCGGCAAAAACTCCCGGAAAAGGCGCCATCTCCTTGTTCTGCGCCATTTTTGGCGTTTTTATTCCTTTCGCCGGTTTTTCTCCCGGTTCAGATTCTCTATGTACTGCCGCAGCGCCTCGCCGGAAAGCTGCCCCAGTTCATCCTTACTCATCCGGGCTGCGTAGTCCCGCAGACACTTCAAGCAGTCCTCGGCTTCCTCATCGGTCACCGGCGGGGCGCCCGGCAGCTGCCATTTGGCCAGCCGGTCCACCGCCTGTGGGGAGAGATTCTCTCCCAAGGCGCTGATATCCAGCTCCTGCCCGGAAAGCCCCCGCTGCAATAGCACCCGGTACATCGTCCGGTCGTTCTCGCTTAGGAAGTACCCCTCCGGCAGCCGGTCCCGCAGCGCTTCGGCCCGGTCGGGGTTGCGCAGCAGATACCGCAGCAACCGTTCGGCGGCCTTCATCTCCCGGGGGTGCTGCCGCAGCAGCAGCTCGTCCTCCCGGTCCTTGCCGCTGTCCTCCCGGATCGGCGGCGCGATGAGATCCCGCTCCTCCTTTTTGCGGTCGCGGTAGTCCCGGCGCTTCTGCTCCCGGGCGATCTGCCCGGCCATGGCGGCCTTATCCACCTCCAGCTCCCGGCATACCTTGCTCAGGTATACCTCCCGCTCGATGGGATTGGGCAGCCCGGCCATCAGCGCCGCAAACTGCTTCAGGAACGAAACCTTGCCCTCGGCGGTGGTCACATCGTTTTCCTGCCGCAGCTTATTGATGGCAAAATCGGTGGCGGAGCTGCTCCCCTCTATCAGCTGGGCAAAGCGTTCCGCCCCGAATTTCTTGATAAACTCATCGGGGTCCTTGGCATCCGGGATGGAAAGCACCCGTATCTTCACCCCCGCCGCCTCCAGCAGACCGGTGGCCCGCCGGGTGGCTGCCTGGCCGGGGGCATCGCTATCGTAGCTCAGCACCACTTCCCCGGTGTACTGTGCGATGAGCCGACTCTGCTCCTCCGTCAGCGCGGTGCCCAGGGTGGCCACCGCGTTGGTAAAGCCCGCCTGGTGCATCGAGACCACATCCATGTACCCCTCGCACAGGATCAGCTCCTTGCGGTCGCTGCCCTTGGCAAAATTGAGGGCAAAGAGGTTCCGGCTTTTTTTGAATACCGGGGTATCGCTGCTGTTGAGGTACTTGGGGCCCTTTTCTCCCAAATTTCGACCGCCAAAGGCGATAACATTCCCCCGCAGATCGATGATGGGAAAGATGGCCCGGTTGCGGAAAATATCATAATAACCGCCCCGCTGGCCCTCATTGGCCAGGTGGGCCGCCAGCAGCTCCTCTTTGGTGTAGCCCAGCTTTTTCATGGCGTCGGTCAGGCCGTTCCAGCCCTCGCAGGCGTAGCCGATGCCAAAGTGAGTGATGGTCGCCTTGGTCAGCCCTCGCCCGATGAGGTAAGCCCGGCCGGGCCGGCCCGCCTCGCTCATCAGGTTGCGGTGGAAGTAGCGGGCGGCATCCCGGTTTAGCTCCAATATTCGTTTTCTCAGCCGGGCGGAGCGGTCATCTCCCGCCTCCTCCGGCACCTGCATCCCGGCCCGCTGGGCCAAAAAGCGGATGGACTCCATGTAGTCCAGGTTCTCTATCCGCCGGATAAAGCTGATGACATCCCCGCCCGCCCCGCAGCCGAAGCAGTAGAAGGACTGGTTTTCCGGGTAGACGGTAAAGGAGGGCGATTTTTCGCTGTGGAAGGGGCACAGCCCGGAAAGGGTCCGCCCCCGCCGCCGCAGGTTCACATAGCTGCCAATGATCTGCTCGATATCGCTGCGGTATTTCAGCTCCTGTAAAAATTGATCCGGGATCACAGCGGTCCCTCCTTTCTCTTTGGGGTGGATTTTGGGCAATTTTTATTATGGCCTGTAGTCGCCTGCGGCGGGGGGCCAATTTGTAGTCGCCTTCGGCGTCGCGGGGCCTTTTGCAAAGGCATAGTTAGCACCGCTCGCCGC